>JAESGV010000019.1_pt1 | contig 102254 bp, 91 predicted proteins | sample 9269781 | NCBI WGS metagenome assembly JAESGV01 (sample SAMN15741586, study PRJNA653496) | algae metagenome | isolation source: Tildeniella torsiva UHER 1998/13D and co-occurring heterotrophs from... | place: Slovakia: Slovak Paradise National Park, Hrabusice, Kosice Region | collected 2000-01-01
GCCCGTCGTCGTTTCCGGCGAACCGAACATGACGCCGATCTTCATGCGGATCTGGTTGATGAAGATGACCATGGTCTTCGACTTGGAAATCGAGGCGGTGAGCTTGCGCAGCGCCTGGCTCATCAGGCGGGCCTGCATGCCCGGAAGGCTGTCGCCCATTTCGCCTTCGATTTCGGCGCGCGGGGTGAGCGCTGCGACAGAGTCGACGACGAGTACGTCGATCGCGCCGGAGCGCACCAGCGTGTCGGTGATTTCAAGCGCCTGCTCACCGGTATCCGGCTGCGAGATCAGGAGGTTCTGCAGGTCGACGCCGAGCTTGCGGGCATAGATCGGATCGAGCGCGTGTTCAGCGTCGACAAACGCGCAGATGCCGCCCTTCTTCTGGGCTTCCGCAATGGTCTGCAGTGCCAGCGTCGTCTTACCCGAGCTTTCCGGTCCGTAAATTTCAATGATGCGCCCCTTCGGCAGACCGCCGATGCCGAGCGCGATGTCGAGGCTGAGCGACCCCGTCGAGACCGTCTCGACTTCGACCACGCTCTCGTTTGCGCCGAGCTTCATGATCGAGCCCTTGCCGAACGACCGTTCGATCTGCGAGAGCGCCGCCTCCAATGCCTTGCTTTTATCCACCGATTTGTCCTCTACAAGCCGCAAAGAATTTTGTGCCATTGGATCCACCTTTAGGTTATTGAGGCCGCATAGGCAATGAAGCCGCCGATGAGCAATATGTACCCTTTTTGTTCTGTTTTTGCAAGAGCCCATGAAGCGATTGAAATAATATGGCTTTCCATGGAATGTTCGAAATATGTTCTGCGATTTGTGCGGGTGGCGAGATGGTGCAGGCGGGAGGTCGACTTTGCAGCTGGCTTGCCGGCTTCGATTCGTGAATCCAGGGCTTCGGAGGGATGCGCATGACGGTCGAAATCCTGGCAATCGGTGGCGCTCATATCGACCGCCGGGGACGCATTTTCGGCGATACGAAACCTGGTGCTAGCAATCCTGGCGCATGGTTCGAGGAAGCCGGCGGCGGTGTCTTCAATGCAGCCCGCAATCTCTCCCGTCTGGGTCATAAAGTTCGCCTGATTGCGCCGCGTGGTGGCGATGCGGCAGGCCAGATGGTGGCGGACGCGGCAGACCGCGCCGGCCTCGACGATCAGCCGGTCATGTTCCTCGACAGGGCCACGCCGAGCTACACCGCCATTCTCGAACGCGACGGCAATCTGGTGATCGCGCTTGCCGACATGGCCCTCTACGATGCCTTCACTGCGCGGCGGCTGAAGGCCCGGTCGCTGCGCGACAGCCTGGCGCTCGCTACCCACGTGCTGACCGACGCAAACTTGCCGGCCGACACGCTGACAGCCCTTGCGTCATCCTGCCATGCGGCCGGAAAGGGCATATCCGCCATCGCCATTTCGCCGGCAAAAGTCATCAAATTCCGGGCCGCCCTGCCCCATATCAGCCATCTCTTCATGAACGGCGCAGAGGCCGAGGTGATGGCAGGCGGACGGCCCGATACGCCAGAAGGCTGGCCGACCATGCTGCGGGCACAGGGCGTGATGGCAGGCACTGTGACCAGTGGCAGCGGCCCGACAATCGCCTTCGATCACGACGGCATTGCGCTGATCGAACCCTTGTCCCTGGAGACGATTGCCGACGTCACCGGCGCCGGCGATGCCTTTGCCGCCGGCTTCCTTGATGCACGGCTTGCGGGCGCCTCGCTCTCGGACGCCTTGCGACATGGCACCGCGAGTGCCGCATTGACGCTCGCATCACCCCATGCGACCGACGAAAACTTGTCGGCAGAAAGGCTGCTGAGCCAGTTGGCTCTTGTCCCGCCTGCCCGTTTCCTGTCATGAGACCCTGAAATTCAAGCGGAAGATCCCCCATGACCCGTTCCATCTCTCCTCTCCTGCCCATCACCTATTCGAGCGAAGTGAGCGCCGCAAAACAGCGCGGCGCGCCGATCGTGGCGCTGGAATCGACCATCATCACCCATGGCATGCCCTACCCGGGCAATCTGCAGATGGCCCGCAGCGTCGAGGACATCGTCCGCCAGCAGGGCGCGGTACCCGCGACCATAGCCGTCATCAAGGGCGTCCTCCATATTGGCCTCGAACCGGCCGAACTCGAGGCGCTGGCGCAGATGGAGCATGTGATGAAGCTCTCGCGCGCCGATCTTGCGTTTGCGATCGCAGAGCGCCGCAACGGCGCAACGACCGTCGCCGCCACCATGATTGCTGCCTATCGCGCCGGCATCCATGTCTTTGCGACCGGCGGCATTGGCGGCGTGCATCGCGGCGCCGAAGAGAGCTTCGACATCTCGGCCGACCTGGAAGAGCTGACCCGCACCGCTGTGATCGTCGTGTCGGCCGGCCCCAAGGCCATTCTCGACATTCCGAAAACGCTCGAAGTGCTGGAAACCCGTGGCGTGCCTGTCGTGACCTATGACAGCGAAGACTTCCCGGCCTTCTGGTCGCGCAACTCCGGCCTTAAGAGCGTGCTGAACCTGCAGAGCCCGGCGGCCATCGCCAATTTCCAGAAGATGCGCGACCAGCTCGGCATCGACGGTGGCATGCTGATCGCCAACCCCGTGCCGGAGGCCGACGAGATCCCGCGCGAGGAGATGGAAATCTACATCAGCCGGGCGCTTGCCAATGCCGAACGCGACGAGATCGCCGGCAAGCAGGTCACGCCCTATTTGCTCGACAACATCTTCCACCTCACCGGCGGCCGCTCGCTGAAGACCAATATCGCACTGGTCGAGAACAATGCGCGTCTCGCCGCCGAGATTGCCGTCGCCATGAACGGCTGACAGCCGCGTTCATTGGGAAATCAAAGACCCCGCCGGAGCGATCCGGCGGGGTCTTTGATTCGCGGGTTCGAGCTTTTCTCAGGCTTCAGCCTTCGCCATCCAGCATTTCACGCACAGCGACGGCCAGTTGCTTCAGCGAGAAGGGCTTGGGCAAGAAGCCGAACTTCGCGTCTGCCGGCAGATTGCGGGCGAAGGCATCCTCGGCGTAGCCCGAGACGAAAATGAACTTTAGGTCTGGATACTTCTTGCGCAGTTCGGTGAGCAGGGTGGGGCCGTCCATCTCCGGCATCACGACGTCGGAGACGACGATGTGCACGGCACCATCGAGCTCCTCCATGATGTCGAGTGCCTCGACGCCGGAACCGGCCTCGTGCACGGTGTAGCCGCGCGTCTCCAGCATGCGCTTGCCGCCACGCCGCACGGCCTCTTCGTCCTCGACGAGCAGAACGACGGCAGACTTGCCGGTCAGATCCGGCGCATCCTGAAGCTCTGCATTGCCGTTGGACTTGGCAACCGTGATCGTGTCCCCGTCGATCGCAGCCGTGACCTGTCCCTCGACAACCGGCTGCACCTCGGGCACATGGCGCGGCAGGAAAATGCGGAAGGTCGTTCCCTTGCCGACTTCCGATTCCGGATAGATGTAGCCGCCGGATTGCTTGACGATGCCATAGACCATGGCTAGGCCGAGACCGGTGCCCTTGCCCACTTCCTTGGTGGTGAAGAAGGGCTCGAAGATCTTGTCCATGATCTCGGGCGCGATCCCGGTTCCGGTATCCGCCACCTCGACCAGGACCATGTCTTCCGCCGGCAGGCCGCGATAGCCGAATTCACCGGCCTCCTCGGCATCGACATTGCGCGTGGACACCGTGATCGCACCACCGTCCGGCATGGCATCGCGGGCGTTGACACACAGATTGATCAGCACCTGCTCGAACTGCGACAGGTCCGTCTTTACCGGCCAGAGATCCCGGCCATACTCGACCCTCAGCTTGACATTGCTACCCGAGATCAACCGGTCGACCAGCATCCTGAGATCGCCGATCACGTCGGTCAGGTTGAGCACGCTCGGCCGCATCGTCTGCTTGCGCGAGAAGGCGAGCAACTGCCGCACCAGAACAGCAGCGCGGTTGGCATTGCGCTTGATCTCCATGAGATCGGCAAAGCTCGCATCCGAGGGCCGCGCCTGCAGAAGCAGGTGGTCGGAAGACAAAAGGATGGCGGTGAGCACATTGTTGAAGTCATGCGCGATGCCGCCCGCAAGCGTGCCGACCGCATTCATCTTCTGCGTCTGCGCCATCTGCGCCTCGAGCGCCTTCTGGTCGGTGACGTCGACGGCATAGACGATGGCCGCCTCTTCCGGCGCTTCGTCGCTCTGGTCGATCACGGCATTGACATAGAAGCGGAAATGCCTGGTGTCATTGGTCGGATGGCGGCTGTCGATCGGGGAGATGTCGACCTGCCGGTCCATGGCAGCAGCCAGCGCCTCGCGGAAGTCGTCGCGCTCGCTCTCGTGCAGCACGACCTCGATCAGCCCGTGCTGATCGATCTCGTCGCGCGAAATGACATCGGCGAAGAGCTTCATGAACGGCGCATTGGTCCGCAGGATCCGGCCCTCGCCGTCGACGGAGGCGATCGCCATAGGCGTATTGTTGAAGAAGCGGGTAAAGCGCATGGAGGCGACCGAATCCGACTGGTCGCCGCCCTCACCCGGGGCGCGGGAGAGAACGATGGAGCGGCTTTCACCCGGCGCCCCGTCGCGCGCCGCCCTGACCCGATGCACAAGGCGCACCGGCAGGCTCTGGCCGTTCACCCGGCGAAGGTCGAGATCGAGCGTTTCCGTGCGGGCCTGGCCGGGCTCGGCCTGAACCGAGTTGATCAGCGCCATGCCCTCGCCGGCGACGAGATCGGCAATCGTCATCGAGCCCGGGTTGAACTGGGTGAGGTCCACGCCGAGCCATTCGGCCAGTGTGGCGTTGAGATAATAGATCTCGCCCTTGCGACCAGCGGAGAAAAAGCCCGCCGGGGCATGGTCGAGATAGTCGATCGCGTGCTGGAGTTCCTTGAAGAACCGCTCCTGATCGTCGCGCTCAGCCGTGATATCTGAGATCTGCCAGACATGCTGCGGCTTGCCGCGCCCTTCGCCGGGCAGAAGCCGTGCCTTCAGGCGGTACCAGTGCGCTCCGGACCCGTTCGCCGTCTGGCTGCCGAGCGGCTTCAAAAGCCGGAACTCCTCGTGGCCGTCGCGCCCCTCGCGCAGGCCATTGGTCAGCCGGTACAGCGCCTCGCTTGATTCGCGGTAGCGCGACAGCAGCGCCTCGAGCGTCTGGACTTCGGTCGCCTTGCGCGCGCCGGTCATCGCTCCATAGGCCTGATTGGCAAAGACGATCCGCCCTTCGACATCGGTGATCAACGTACCCTCGGGCTGGCTGGACAGGAAGCGACGAGCGAGCGTGTCGCTCTGCGTCTGCGGCATGACCTCGACGAAGCCGATGACGGCCGAGACGATGAAGAAGATGCCCATCATCGCGAGTATGCCGAGCACGGCGAGCACGATCTGATTGTCGAGCTGGTCGCGGAAGAAGATAAAAGCCGCGGAAGTTGCGAGCAGCACAAGAGCGAGCAGCAGGATGCGCAGCGCCATGCCGGCGCCACTGCGGCGATCGACCAGAAGGCCGTCTCCATCTCGATCGAACTGCTGTCGTGTCATTGATGCCTCGTGCAAAAGCGCCCGGATGGATCGACCAAGCGAGAATCGGCGCTTTCTCTTGTTTATCAAGTTGCTGTAACCGCAAAAAGCAAAGAAAGGGCCAGAATGGCCTGCAAAGCCGCTCTCCCACAGGAATGCCGCAATCCTGACGGAGCATTCGCGCCTCTGCCGCGTTGAGGACCCCAGACTGTCGCCGCCGCTCAAGATTGCGGAAGGCCACGTCTTCTGCCAGAAAGCCTGACAAAAGGAGCACGCACATGCTGGATGACCTGATCGCGGCCTATGGCAATCGTTTTCTCGTGGCGGCGCTGGGCGTCAGTCTTGCGCTGCTTTGCCTCTTCATCGTGCTGTGGATCCTGCGCAACCGGGCGCCATCGCCCTTCGTGCGCGGCGGACGCAACCGCCAGCCACGCCTTCAGGTGCTCGACGCAGCTGCCGTGGATACGCGCCGCCGCATCGTGCTGATCCGCCGCGACAATGTCGAGCATCTCGTGATGATCGGCGGGCCAACGGACATCGTCATCGAAAGCGGGATCGGCGAAGAGCGGGCCTATCTCAGTGCCCGCCCGGTCACGCAGATGGCCGAGGAAGAGCAGGCCGTATTGGCTACTCCCGCTCATCCACAGGCGAAACTCGCCGCAGCCGAACCGCCGACACCCATCATCGGCGCACCAGTGGCAATCGCCGAAGCGGCGCCCGTCGAGCCACCCGCCAGACGGGCGCCTGTGGCGGAAACCTCAAAGATTGAACCCTCTACGGCACCACCCAGGCCGATATCCGTTGCGACAGAGCGAACCGACCAGAAGCCCGCACCAGCCATGGCGCCGATCCGGACTCCCGAACCCGCCGCTGAAAGGCCCGTGGCAGCAGCTGTTCTGCCGATCATTGCTGCTCCGGCGGCCGTGATGCCAGCAGCCGCCGCCCCAATCAGCAAACCCGTCATCGAGCAAGCGCCGACCGTGCAGACGGAAGCCCCCACGATCGCCCCCATCCCACGTTCCGAGCAGCCTGCCGAAAAGCCCATGGCAGTCGAAGAACCGGCAGTGCAGCCCACGGCTCACCTCGAACCCGTCCTGTCCGTCGAGGCAGATGTGACACCGACACAGGGAAATTTCGAGGTGATCCGGCGCGAACCGCAAACGATCCAGACGGCGCCACTCATCGAACCACAGCTGACGGCCGGCACTGAACCGGTCGAACCGGTGATGACGAAAGAGGTTCAGCCCGCACATAGGGATGACGATCGGGTTGTCCTCCAGGCAGAACCACCCCTCGTGCTTCCGCCCGTGATCGATCCCCCCGCGGCAGAAGAGTTTCTTGAATCAGCGCGCCAGCGGGTGTTGGCCCCGGCCGCTGTTTCCGCGCCTGCCGTCATTGTGCAACCACACCGAGGCGAAACGGCAGCCAATATTGCGTCATCGACCGTCACGAGCGAAACGCCGCAGCGCGACATGAGCGATTTCGAGCGCGTCCTGGAAGAAGAAATGGCGCTGCATCTGGCGGCTGATCCGGCTCCGGCGGCCCAGCCCGCCTCGACAATTGCGCCCATCCTTCCGGAAACCCGCGCCGATCGGCCGCGCCCGCCGGTTTCAGCGGTCCTGCCCGAGGGGAACCGGCCTGTTGCAGGTCAGACCACCGCCCAGCCGGGTGAAGAACCCAATCTGCAAAACGAGATCGCGCGCATTTTCGGCGAAATGTCGGCCAGCAGAAACCCCTGAGGCTGAGCTGGCCAGCGCTGCCCAAAAAAAAGACCCGCCGAGAGCGGGTCAGAATTCGTTGGTTCCGATGGCGTCGATAAAGCCGAAGCTTCACTCGTCGCGATAGACCTTTTCGCGGCGCTCGTGCCGCTCTTGAGCCTCGATCGAAAGCGTTGCGATCGGACGAGCGTCGAGACGCTTGAGACCGATCGGCTCCCCTGTTTCCTCGCAATATCCGTAGGTGCCATCATCAATACGCTGCAGAGCGGCGTCGATCTTCGAGATCAGCTTGCGCTGACGATCGCGGGCTCTGAGTTCGATGGCTCTATCGGTTTCCGAGGAAGCCCGATCGGCGAGATCGGGATGGTTGGCGCTTTCTTCTGCGAGGTGGCCGAGCGTCTCGCGAGCTTCCCGGAGGATGTCGTTCTTCCAGGCGACAAGCTTGGCTCTGAAGTAGGCCCGCTGGTTCGCGTTCATGAACTCATCGTCTTCCGAGAGTACATAATTGCTAAGATTGATCTTCTCACTCAACGCGATTCTCCTGAAGAACATCTCAATGGGCGGGTGTATAACCTTTCAAGGCAACCGGTTCAAGCCTTCTGACTGTTTCTAAGCCATTTTTAAATCTGTTACATTTTTGATCTAAATTTCTATTTTTTAAGCATAATTTGCTTTGATCCTCGGTCCGTATACATACCACTCCACCGCGATAGGGTCGTACCGGCTGCACCTCCGCATGGTTGACGGCGAGGCCCAAGAACCGGTACGTCAATCACGAGATCCATCGCACGCGGATACCCCAACGGATGACGCCCTCCAATCAGCTTCCCCAGCGCATCTATCTGCTGCGCCATGCGAAATCCGGCTGGGCCGAGCCAGGTGGTCGAGATTTCGACCGCAGTCTCTCGGATGCCGGGTTTGCCGAAGCCGAACTGCTGGCGGAAACGGCGGCTGACAAGGGATATCGCCCTGATCTCGTCGTGTGCTCGACCGCCAAACGCTGCCGCCAGACCTCGGATGCGATCAAACGCGTTTTTTCGGGCCTCGCAGAGTTCCGCTATGTCGATGCGCTCTACAACGCACCCGCCGAAGTCTATCTTGAGATTGTCCAGTCCATCAGGGGCGTGCAGGCTCTGATGCTGGTGGGGCACAATCCGGCCATCGAGGAAGTCTTCGCGCGCCTTTGCGGCAATGACGTCATGGCCCGCACGGTGCCCGAGGGCTATCCGACATCCGGCCTTGCCGTGATCGACGCCCTCGACGAACACTCCTATGCCTTGCGGGACTTCCTGGTCGGCTGACCAACCAGCACCTTCGGCCCTTGCCTCTTTTTTGCGCCGCAACCGCTGCCTATATGGGACCTGAGATGCGGCCCATCCGTGCCTGATGGCTTCGCTCCCGCATAAGACCTGACAGGAAAGCCCGTTGCCCCCTTCCCTCACCAGCCTGACCGATGAAGCCGCGATCGCTCTGGACAATCTTGCGGACCGCGCCGCCCATCTGATCAATCCCACGATCAGGCTCGGCGTCACGGGTCTGTCGCGTGCCGGCAAGACGGTCTTCATCTCGTCCCTGGTACACAATCTGCTGCATGGCGGCCGTCTGCCGCTTTTCGAGCCCATGCGGTCCGGTCGCGTGACCGGTGCAGCGCTCCAGGAGCAGCCGGACGACGCCGTGCCGCGCTTCCAGTATGAAGACCACATCCGCGCACTCGTCGAAGAACGGGTCTGGCCGGATTCGACCCGGGCCATCTCGGAGCTGCGGCTGACCATCGAATACAAGAGCGCCAGCTCCTGGAACCGCATGTTCTCCGCGGGTCGGCTTTCGATCGACATTGTCGACTATCCCGGCGAATGGCTGCTTGACCTGCCGTTGCTCGGGCAGGATTACAGAACCTTCTCGGAAAACACCGTCCAGCTCGCTGCATCCGGCGTACGAAGCGAACTGGCGGCCGAGTGGTTGGCAGTCGCGGCAAGCATCGATCCCGACGCCCCGGCCGACGAAATGACCGCCAAACGTCTCGCCGAGGCCTTCACCACCTATCTCAGGCTCTGCAAGTCGGACGAACGTTCGCTCTCGACTTTGCCGCCGGGCCGCTTCCTGATGCCCGGCGATCTGGACGGGTCGCCGGCACTGACCTTTGCCCCCTTGCCGGTTTTGCCGGAAGGCCGGGCGCCGAAGGGCTCACTGCGGGCGATGATGGAGCGTCGTTTCGAGGCCTACAAATCAGTTGTGGTGAAACCGTTCTTCCGCGAGCACTTTGCCCGGCTCGACCGCCAGATCGTGCTGGTCGACGCGCTCCAGGCGATCAATCGCGGCCCGGAAGCGGTGCAGGATCTCGAACGGGCGCTCGGTGACGTGCTCACCTGCTTCCGCGCCGGCTCCAACAACCTCCTGACATCCCTCGTGCGCAGACGCATCGACAGGGTCCTGGTGGCGGCCACCAAGGCGGATCACCTGCACCACGAGAGCCACGACCGGCTGGAAATCCTCACACGACGCCTGGTCAATCGCGCCATTCGCACGATCGGCATGAGTGGCGCCGGCATCGAGGTCATGGCGCTCGCTTCCGTGCGTGCGACCCGCGAGGCCAATGTGAAGCAGGATGGCCACGACCTCCCCGTCATCGTCGGTACGCCCATGGCCGGTGAGCGCATTGGAGACGAGATCTTCGACGGTAACCGCAAGACGGCGGTCTTCCCGGGCGACCTGCCTCGCGATCCGGAAGCCTATTTCCGCTCGGTGGACGAAGGCGATGCCTCGGTAGCCCTGCCCGACCTCAGCATCGTCCGCTTCCGCCCCCCGCAACTCGACGAGAAGCAAGGCATCACGCTGTCGGTACCGCATATTCGCCTCGACCGGGCGCTGCAATTCCTGCTGGGAGACCGACTCGCATGAAGAAGCCGACCGTTCCGCCGACCGGCAATCCGGCCGCCAAGATCTCTGACACGCAGCGACGCCCGGCTGCCTTCACCGTCGAACCGGAAGCGACGACGAGCGCCGACAGCCTGCGCCGTCCCCCGCGCAGTTTCGGCGGCGAGGTGGCCATCGTGCCTGACGAAGAAGATCCCTTCATCGCCGTCGCGGAAGATCTGCCACAGGTCCCGGTGGCCGAACCGCAGCGCCGGCGCTTCTCCTTTGCCAAGCTCGCCGCAGGTGCCTTTGGCCTTCTCCTGTCGCTCGCCTTCAGCCTTTGGGTCGATCGCCTGATCGCGGATCTCTTCAGCAGGGCCGACTGGCTCGGCTACACGGCAATCGCCGTACTCGCCATCGGCCTCCTGGCGCTCGTGATCGCAGTCGGGCGTGAACTGATCGGCCTCTGGCGTCTCGATACGGTCCAGAACCTTAAGGTCGAGGCAGACGCCGCGGCCACCAGCGGCAAGCGCAAGCAGGCAGCCTCTGTCGTCAAGAAACTGATCGGCCTGGTAGCCCATCGTCCGGAAACCGCCCGCGGTCAGAGGACATTGGCGACTGTCGAGGACGATATCATCGACGCACCGCATCTGATCGAACTGGCGGAACGAGAACTGCTGGCGCCGCTCGACAACCAGGCCCGAGCCCTCATCCTGAACGCCGCCAAGCGCGTTTCGGTCGTGACCGCCGTCAGCCCACGAGCGGTGGTCGATCTGGCCTATGTACTGTTTGAAGTCGTCCGGCTCGTGCGAAGCATGGCCAATCTCTACGGCGGCCGGCCAGGCTCCTTCGGGATGCTGCGCCTGCTCCGGGATGTCTTTGCTCATCTTGCCGTAACTGGTTCGATCGCCATCGGCGACGGGCTTGCCCAGCAGGTCCTCGGCCACGGTCTTGCCGCACGTCTCTCGACACGCCTCGGCGAAGGCGTGATCAACGGCCTGATGACAGCTCGCATCGGCATCGCCGCAATGGATCTCTGCCGACCCTTGCCATTCCGGGCCGCCAGGCGCCCCGGCATCGGCGACTTCATTGGCGACCTGACGCCCTCGATGACCGGCAAGGACAGCGACCGGGCCAAGTGAGGCAGACCGGCCACACCCGTATTCCCTGTGACTTTTGGCGGTTGTCGGAGCCGCCATTTGAGGTTAATGGCAATGAAGCATTAACCATTTTTCCGCTAGGGTATTCGCGGGGTTTCTGGTTTCTCGTACCAAGGCAAATCGATGTTCTCTCGCTCCTCGACATTCGGCCGCTGCGCCGCCATGCTTGCCGTTGCCGCGCTCATGCCGGTCACGGTGGCTGATGCTGCATCGCGCGACAAGCGCTTTTTCCAGTCCGTTGCCGGGGTCTGGAAGGGTCCAGGCGAGATCGTCGCCGGCAAGTACAAGGGCACGAAGTTCACCTGCAACCTGACCGGCCTGCCGGCAGAGGGCAAGGAAACCGGCCTGAAGCTCGACGGCACTTGCCGCGTCGGCGTCTTCAGCCAGCCGATGTCGGCCGTAATCTCCCAGTCCGGCGGCAGCTACAAGGGACAATTCCTCGATGGCGCCGATGGCAAGGGTCTGGACATCGTCTCGGGCACCGTCACCGGCAACCGCGCCGTGATGGGCATCAATCGCGCCAAGCTGAACGGCGCAATGGTTGCCCGGATCGAAGAAAACGACGCGATGAACATCACCATTTCGGTGAAGGTCGAAGACCGGATGATTCCGGTGATCGGCCTGAAACTCAACCGTCAGGCCACTGCCATGGCCGAGAACGACTGAAAATCCCTTATCCGAGAGCCTTGAAGTTCAACCGCGCCACCAGGCGCGGTTTTCGTTTGCGACGGCAATACCCGCCCGGTCGGCCTCCTCAAGCCAATCCTCTATGCTCCGCCCCTTTACGGCGAGCCGCGGATCGATATCCGCAAGCGGCATCAGCACGAAGGCACGCTCCGTCATCCGCGGATGCGGTACCTTCAAATGCTCGGCATCAATAGTTCGGTCGGCAAAGGTGAGAATGTCGATGTCGATCGTCCGCGGCCCCCAGCGCTCGATCCGCACCCGCTTCATCGTCCGCTCGATCTCGAGACAGGCCGCCAGCAATTCCTGCGGCTCCAGCCTTGTTTCGACGGCCGCGCAGGCATTGTAGAAATCTGCCTGATCAGTCTTTCCCCAGGGAGGCGTCCGGTACAGGCGGGACACGGACGTTACCCGGCAATCGCGCCGCGCGTCGAGGCGACGCAAGGCCTCGGCCATGGCCGCCGCCGGATCGCCGATATTGCCGCCGAGGCCGAGTGTTGCCGCCTGCCAGCGATCACTGTCTGAATTGTTCAACGCTCACCTGCACATGGTCGAGTATGCCGGCGATCGGCGCGCTCGGCTTGCGAACGGCGATCCGACACCGTTGCATTTCTGGAAAGCGGTCGAGCAAGCCGCGTGCGATCGCGAGCGCCAGCGCCTCGATCAGTTGCCGGCGACTGCCTGTGACAATCTGCTCGATGACCTCGAAGGCAATCCCGTAGTGGACAGTGCCCTCCAGCGTATCGGTCTCGGCAGCTTCGAGCGCATCGACATCGAATTCGGCATCGACGAAGAAGCGCTGACCGAGCACGCCCTCCTCGGGAAACACGCCGTGATGGGCAAAGAAGGCACAGTTTTTCAGTGTGATGGTGAAAACACCGCTCATTCGGTCGATCCCTTCGACGCAGCGATCCGCCGCTCGGTTTCGAGCATAGCATCCGCGATCATGAGAGCATCCCGGTTGATCGCGACATTATGGACGCGGAAAACGGAGGCGCCCTTGAGCCTGAGCGCCACCGTGGTTGCTGCCGTTGCCGCGTCACGCTCGCGCGTGTCACGCCCCGTCAGCGCCCCGAGGAAGCGCTTTCGCGAAGTGCCGACCAAGAGCGGCAGGCCGAAGTCCTGCAGTTCCGCGAAACGGGCCATCAGCTCCATGTTCTCCTCCAGCGTTTCCTTGGCGAAACCGAAACCCGGATCGAGCATGATTGTTTCGCGCGCGATGCCGGCACGCTTGGCAATGTCGAGGGAGAGGTCGAGGAACTCACGCTGGTCTGCGATCGGATCCGACAGCTTCGTGCGCCCTCGCCCGGTATGCATGATGCAAAGCCCGGACCCCGTTTCCGCAGCGACGGCCGCGATTTCGGGGTCCCGTTGCAGTCCGTGCACGTCGTTGATGATATGGGCGCCGGCCGCTACCGCAGCCCGGGCGGTGACTGCCCGATAGGTATCGATCGAGATCAGCGCATCCGTTTTCTGGCGGAGAGCCGAGATCACGGGCAAGACCCGAGCCATCTCTTCGTCGGCCGTGACCTCTGCTGCGCCCGGTCGCGTCGATTCGCCACCGACATCCAGTACGGCTGCCCCTTCTTCTGCGCAGGCCAGCGCATGGGAAACGGCCGCATCGACACTGTCGTGCAGGCCGCCATCGGAAAAGGAATCCGGCGTGACATTGACGATCGCCATGATCGCACCGCGCTCGGAAAGGTCGAGAGCCCGGCCGTGCCCGACACGCCACATTCTGCGTTCAACCATGGTCACGCGACCTTGTATCCTCTCGACGGAAAACTGCGAAGCTGCGATAGTGAAATCCGGTTTGGCTATGCCCCAAGGGCGTGGCGAATACAACATTGCGGAAAAAAGAATGAAGCACTCCCGCCGTCTTCGGACCGCCGCCATATTGGCAGTCCTGACCGGCATCTCCCTGCCGCTTTCGGCAAGCGCCGACGTCATCGTCCAGAAGTCCATCACCTACTTCCAGATCGGCGGCCGAACGGCGGTCGACCTCGACGCGGAACTGTCGCGTAAGGGACCTTTCACCCAGGCAAGTGGCAACCGGCATCCGGGTGCGACCCAGATCCGCTTCGGCGGCGACCTGACCTATACCCGACGCGGCGACCGCTGCGCGATCGAGGATGTCAGGGTCACCGTGGAGACGAAGCTCATCCTGCCCCGCTGGAAGAACCGCAAACGCGCAACCCAGGACATGGCCACTTTGTGGGATGCGCTGTCCTCCGACATCAAACGGCACGAAGAGCGTCACGCCGAGATCGCGCGCCAACATGCCAAACTGCTGGAACAGCGTCTCCTGAAGCTGCGTCCGACACGAGACTGCGAAACCCTGCAGGATCGCGTCAGCGAGGTCACGGACGAAGTAACGGTGGCCCATGACGAGGCGCAGATGCGATTCGACCGGGTCGAAGCCAAGAATTTCCAGGACCGGATGCTGCGCATCCTCAGGCATCGCCGGGATATCAGGGAAAACCAGTAGAAATCACCCCTGAATATGAAGGGCGAGTGTTGCTGCCATGCTGCAGCTTGCGCGAGCCTTGCGCCAGCACCTGTGAATAACCGGCTATTTCTCGCCGTGGCCCTTGATACAAATCTGAAATATAAGTGTCATCGAATACGTTGATTAAGCGTTCTCGATTTCCCCGTTCTCCCGGCGCGTCCTGGTGCCACAGGTGCTTCCTCCCTCGCCTGTTTGGCGATGCGCCCCCTTGCCCCGCTTTCGTATCGCGAAAGCGGGGCCTTTTTTTGGGTAGCGCTCACAGATGCTCTCAGCCTTGACGCTCGGGCACATGGACCACGAGCCCGTCGAGGGCTGCTGAGACCTTGATCTGACAGGAAAGGCGCGATGTTGGCCGGACGTCGACGGCGAAGTCCAGCATATCCTCTTCCATCGGCGACGGCTGCCCGACCTTTTCGGACCATGCATCGTCGACATAGACATGACAGGTGGCACAAGCACAGGCGCCACCGCATTCGGCATCGATCCCCGGGACCGAATTGCGCACGGCATTTTCCATGACCGTGGAGCCGTCGGCTGCCGCGATGTCGAAACGTGTGCCGTCGAATGCGATGATGCTGATGTTTGCCATGATTGCCTGTCCAGACTTCGCCTAATGAAAAATCGGCGAAGTCATCCCCCAATTCGGGAAGCCAGTCAACTCACGGCAAGGCGATCAGACGACTGGCTGCAGTCGTCGCGATCAACGGGCGAGCTTCAGAATGAAGTGCTCGGCTTCCAGCACCGATGCAGCAACGGAAGCCAGCGAATCGGCAGTCGCCCCCTTCGTCTCCACGAGGTCGGCAGCCGCGGCGACGCGAAGCGCGCCGACAGCCATGGCCGCATTGCGCAAACGGTTGGCCGCAGCCTTGACCTCGACCTTGCCGCGCCCGGCTGTCATGGCGACCAGACAGCCACGGGCCTGGCGCGCGAAGATCTGCAGGATCTCGACTTCCACCGCCTTGTCGCCCTTGGTCTGGGTGGCAAGATGCACGAGATCGATCGGGCGCTGCTGCGACGGCGTCAAACCATTCAAGTTGTCGGGGGCTTCGAATGCGATATTGACTGCGGCTGCCATGAACGGGATCCTTGGTTTCTTGTTTTTTGATGATGCCAGTTTGGGGCATTGCCGTGGGCGCGCCGTTAAAAAGCCCGGGGATCGCGGGAAAAAGCTCGCACTATGGTTAACGGAAATTAAACCTCGGCGCAGACTGGCTTTTCTGCCGCAACCTTGATTGAAATACTGTTAACAAGACCCCGGGACTGAGGCCCGCCCAGAGTGCATTAATTGTATCGGATGGCCAGATGTGTCAGTACGATACGGTTGATTGGGCAATAGTGCGTGAACTTTGCCTGCATGCCAGTCGGTGCGCGTGCTAGAGGCGGAAACGCTCGCACGGCGACGACCGAACTGCGATAAGAAGAAGTTTCGTCTGGCGTGGCGGCAGGCGGAAATTCAAGTGAACGGCGGGAGCCACACGAAACCGAGGCGATGAGCGGCATCGCGGTTTTGTTCAGCCCCACCGAGAGTAAGCGGTAACGAGGCGTAACCCTATGGCGAACAAGAAGACCGACTCGATAGACGAGAACGCGTTCCAGGCTCTCGAGGCGGCCCTGAGCATCGATTTCGACGGTGAGGAAGCCGCCGCGCCAGCGAAGGCTCGGTCTCATGCCCACGCCCCGGAGGCACCCTTGTCAGATAGTACCACGCGTTCTGCCTCGAAGACGATTGAGCGTCGCTCCGCACGCGCCGGCGAGCTCAATCCGGAACCGGCCCCCAAGGCCCCGGCCTTCTCACCCGCCAACGACGGTTCGCGCCGCACGCCGACTGCTATACTGAAGACGCTCGATGGCGCCTCCCTCACCTCTGCCCTGCGCAACGCAGCGATCGTGTCGGGCCTCTGGGTCCTAGGCGCCCTGGGGCTCACCCAGCTGCTCTACGGCAGCGCCATCTGGCAGGCGCCGTCGGTCGCCGACATCGTCGCAATGCCGGGCGTCGTCGCCATTTTCGTCGGCACCTTCCTGCCGATCCTGCTGTTCTTCGCCTTCGCCATCATGATGGCTCGCGCACACGACCTGCGAAATGCGGCCCGGTCCATGGCCGAAGTCGCGCTGCGGCTCGCCGAACCCGAAACCATTGGGTCCGAACGCATCATGACCGTCGGCCAGGCCGTGCGCCGCGAAGTCTCGGCGATGAACGAAGGCATCGAGCGCACGATCGCCCGCGCCACGGAACTCGAGACGCTCGTCCATTCCGAAGTGACGGCGCTGGAACGCAGCTACACCGACAACGAACTGCGCGTTCGCGGCCTCGTCCATGAACTCGGCGCGGAACGGGATGCCATCGTCAATCACGCCGAGCGCATCCGCTCCTCGATCGTCGGCGCCCATGAGCAGTTGAAGGAAGAACTGTCGCTTGCGACCGAAGAGATTTCGGTTCGCCTGCAGACATCGGGGGAAGCCTTTGCCTCGATGATCGACATGCGCGCCGCGACGATCATGGAGAAATCCGACGCGGCGGTCACCGCTCTCGGCTCGCTGCTCGCCCACAAGACCGAAAACATGGTCCAGACGCTGGCGGCTTCGGGCATGTCGCTGTCCAACCAGTTCGACACCCAGCTCCAGTCGCTCACCTCGACGCTCGGCCAGCGCGGCCGTGAACTCCTCGGTGAGTTCGAAACCCGCGCCTCGACGCTCGACGCCAACACCGAAAAGCTGAACGCGGCGCTGAATGAACGCGCACGCCAGCTCAACGAGACCCTGGTCGAGCGCACCCGAGACATCGCGGAGACCCTGAAGGGCAGCGAGACCTCGATCACCTCGTCGCTCGACGATGTTCTGTCGCGTCTCAACCTGTCGCTCGACGAGCGCGGCCGTGGCTTCCGCCAGAGCCTGCAGGCAAGCGCCGACGATGCGATCGTGGATCTCGACCTGCGCTCGGGCCTTTTTGAAGATCGCTTCCAGACGACGATCGGCCAGATCAACGCAACCTTCGACCAGCGCGTCGCTGAATTCGCCAGCGCCTTCGACCAGCGCTCCGGGACGCTCGATTCGAAGCTCATGGAGAGCCTTGCCCGCATCAATGAAACGGTGAATGGTGGAACGGACTCCATCGGCGACATCTTGAATTCCAGCATTGAACGTCTCGGCTCGACGCTGACCGACCAATCCTTGGCGCTCGCGATGACGCTCAGCACGAGCCAGGAAATGCTCGACGGCTCGATGTCCGACCGCGCGCAGGAAATCGCCGACGCCATGTCGGCCCGCGCCGCTGCCCTGACGGAAAGCCTCGAAAGCGCAAAGGCCCGCATCGATCAGGTCATGGAGGAGCGCAGCGGCGCACTTTACAACGCACTCACCGACAACCAGTCGCGCTTCGATCAGACGCTGTCGAGCCGTGCCGAGCACATCGTAAACGCCCTGGAAGCCAATCAGGACCGTTTTGCCGAAACCCTCGACGTCAAGGCGCGCGGCATTGCCTCGCTCGTGGAAGGCCAGAGCGAGCAGCTCATCGATGCCCTCAATACCAGGAGCCTCGAACTCGACCTCACGCTGACCGCGCGTACGCAGGACCTGTCTGAGACACTGAACGATAGCCAGCGCCGCATTGACGAGACGCTGAACCAGCGCGCCGCTTCCATCATCGAGACGGTTGCAGATGCCGATCGCCGCATCGACGCTGCCTTTGCGGAAAAGGCCGAAACCATTCGCAACGCCTATGGTGAAAACCAGGAACGCCTGGAACTCTCCCTTGCGAGCCACACTTCCTACCTCTCCTCGACGCTCGAAGATGCGACGGGCGAGATCGAACGCAGCCTCGGCCATTCGTCCGGCCGCATCGCAGAGACGGTTGCGACCGGCCTCGCCGACATCGATGACAAGCTCGGCAGCAACCAGCAGCGTCTGGAGCTTTCCCTGGCGAGCCACACCTCCTATCTCGCCTCGACACTCGAGGATGCGACCGGCGAGATCGAGCGCAGCCTCGGCCAGTCGTCCGGCCGCATCGCCGAGAGCGTTGCTGCCGGCATATCCCAACTGGGAGACCAGCTCGGCGGCAGCGAGCAGCGCCTCGAAAGCATTCTGAGCTCGGCCTCCAGCAACATTTCGAACACGCTGGAAGAGAATGCGGCCCGCATAGCGAACACGCTCAAATCAGGCGTGGACGATATCGACGGACGGATTGCCGAAACCAATGCCGCGCTTCGGAACAGCCTGGAAACGGCGAGCCACGCGCTTGAAACCACCCTCGGTGAAAACACCGACCGCATCTCGCGGACGATCGAGACCGGTGTCACCGCCATCGACGAGCGTCTGGTCGGCACCCATGAGCGGATCCGCGCGACACTCGACGACCGCACCCAGGCGATCACCGCATCGATCGGCGATGCGCGCGACGCCTTGGAGACCACGCTCGGCGAGCATGCGACCTCGATCGGCGCATCCGTCGCCGCAAGCGCCGGCATGCTCGAAATGAGCTTGGAGGATCACGGGGACAACCTGCGCAAGGCGATCGATGACTCGAGCCGCGCGCTCGATGAGCGTTTGCGCGGCACTGCAGGTGCCCTCACCGATCAGATCCGCGAAGCCGCCGACGACATTACCCGCTCGGCCCAGGGCTTCTCGGGGACCGTCGAGCAATCCGTCTCCGGCATGACCAGCCGTCTTGACGAAACCAGCACCCGCATCGAGCAGAGCTTGGGAACGCTGGAAGACCGTCTGCGCAACGGCCTTGACGGTGTCGATGCCCGCGTCAACGACGCCGGCGAAAAATTCGCCGCACGCCTCGACGACAAGGTGTCGGCTATCGAGCGCGTCGGCAGCGAGGCGAGCATGCGCGTCGCCCAGGTACTGGACGAGGGTGTCAACCGTGTCTCTGAGACCTTCGACACGCGCACGCCCGTGATCGAAGAGCGTCTGGCGACCATGGACCGGGCCCTGAACATCGGCCTCGAAAACGTCAACCGCACCATCGAGGGCAAGGCTGCAGGCTTGGCGACCGCCTTGCGCAGCGCGGTGACCGATGCCGCTCGCGATCTCGACGCCGAAGCACAGCGCTCTGTCGATCGCCTGACGGCAACCACCACCCAGTTTGCCGAGCAGATCGGCGAGCGCAGCGCCGAACTCAACCGTACCGTCGAAGAGCGCTCGGAAGATCTCGCAAAGCGCATCACCGACACCCAGAACCGTCTCGCAGGCCAGGCGGCGTCAATTGCCCAGACCTTCTCGCAAGCGGGCGAAGTTATCAGCAACAGGGTCTCCGAAGCCGAAGCGCTGGTCAGCGCCCAGGTGGCCAATCTCTCGGGCACGCTCGGCGATGTGAGCTCGACGCTCGAGCAGCGCGCAGCGGCAATCCGAGACGCGATCTCCGGCAACACACAGGAACTCGCCGTCACCATGAATGCGGTCGAGAAGGCTCTCGAAGCGCGCGGCAACTCAATCCGCTCGGTCCTCGATGACCGGACCCGTGAACTGAACTCGATGCTCTCGACACGCTCCGCAGAACTCTCGCGCCTGATCGACGAGAAGGCCGCGCCCGTCGTCGCGGCCTATGCCGAGACCGGCCGTGCCGCTGCAGACCAGATCACGGCTGCCGCAGAGCAGAGCGCAGAGCGCCTACGCTCCGAAAATGCGGCCCTCGTCGACGCGATCAGCCAGCGCACGGATCGTGCCGTTGCAACGCTCGGCGCGGCCGAGCAGAACCTCGTTGCCAGCGCCTCGCAACTCATCGAACGCCTCGGCGACAGCAATGCCGGCCTCTCTTCGATGATCGACCAGGCCGTCCAGAGTATCGGCTCGCTCGACAGCCGCCTCGGCGCGACGGCCAACCGCTTCAACGAAACGGCCACCCAGGCGACCGACATGCTGTCGACCTCCAACCGCCTGCTCGACGACAAGCTCGGCCGCCTCACCGCCGTCTCAGGCGAAACGCTGCAGCAGGTCTCTTCGATCGTCAGCCGCTTCGGCGATCACACGCAGGTTCTCGGCAAGGCCTCCGAACTTCTGTCGGCAGCGCAGTCCAACCTCGTCGGCACGCTCGAAGAGCGCCAGCAGGCGCTGCGCGATCTCTCCATCGGCCTCGTGAAGCGCTCGGAAGAGATCGAAACCACGATGCAGGGGCTCGGCAAGATGGTCGAGACCGCTTTCGACCGGGCCGAGCAGCGTTCCGGCCAGATGACTGGCAACCTGCGCCAAAGTGTCCAGGCCTCGTTTACCGACATCGGCCAGATCCTTGGTGAGACGGAAAAACGCGCCCAATCGACGGCCGCCAACATGCGCGAAAGCGTGCAGGCCTCCTTCGCTGACATCGGGCAGATCCTCGGTGAAACGGAAAAGCGGGCACAGTCGACCGCTGCGAACATGCGCGAAAGTGTGCAGGCCTCCTTCACCGATATCGGACAGGTACTCGGGGATACCGAGAAGAAGGCGCAGACCACCGCGATCAATATGCGCAATGCTCTGCTCTCTGCCGAACAGGAAGCGCAGGCCTCGATCGACAAGACGCTCACCGAGGCCGAGAAGCGGTCCGGTGAACTCGCCAACCGTCTGCGCGGTGGCCTTGCTGTCTCGCTCAGTGACATCGACCATCTGCTCGGCGAAGCCGGTCGGAAGTCCGAAGGTGCGGCCGCCGCCCTTCGCGACGCCATGCAGGCCGCAGTCAACGAGGCCGTCACACGTTTTGCCGGCGCGACCGACGAGATCCGCCGTTCGGCTGTCGATATCCGCAAGGAACTCGACATGACCCGTAACGAGCTGAAGCGTGGCGCATTCGACCTGCCCGAGGAAGCCAAGGAAAGTGCGGCCCAGATGCGCCGCGCCGTGGCGGAGCAGATCAAGGCGTTGCAGGATATCTCGCAGCTCGTCGGCCGCACGAGCCAGACACTCGAAATCTCTGAGCCGGTCGCTCGGCGCCTGGCCGAGGCTCAGCCCGAACCCGCTCGCCGCCAGCCGGCCGCGCCGCAGCCGCAAGCTCAGATCCGCCAGACCGAGAGCCTGCCCCTGCGCGGAAGCCTTGGCGCGACGGAGCCATACGTCCAGTCGACGGCCGCCACGACGCGCGCCGAAGGCGGCGGCTGGATCAGCGATCTCCTGCGCGGCGCCTCGCGCGAAGAACCGCAGGAAACGGCGCCCGTCCGTCCGGCGCCTGCTCCGCAGCGACCAGCGGCGGAAAGCCAGCCGGCTCGCCAGGGCGACACCCGCAATCCGCGCCACATGGTCGAATCGCTGAACTCGCTTTCGGTCGACATTGCGCGTGCGATCGATCACGACGCCTCGGTGGATCTGTGGCGCCGTTACCAGCGCGGCGAGCGCGACGTCTTCACCCGCCGGCTTTACACGCTGAAGGGCCAGCAGACCTTCGACGAGATCAAACGCAAGTATGACCGCGAGCCGGAATTCCGCGTGGCCGTCGATCGCTACATCGCCGATTTTGAGAAGTTGCTGGCAGACGTCGCCCGGACCGATCGCGACAAGTCGATCACCCAGTCCTACCTGACCTCCGACACGGGCAAGGTCTACACCATGCTCGCCCACGCGGCCGGCCGGTTCAGCTGAGGATGTGATCGGAGCCGGTCACCCGGCTCCCCATAGGCGAAACAAAACCCCGGATCGCTGCGGCGATCCGGGGTTTTGTTTTGGCTGGACTGAAGAAGACTTGAGCGCGTTCAGATCGACTGCAACGTCCAGGCCACGATATCGCCGGTCACGCGGGCGAAGGCCTGATCGAGCGCCGCCACATAGGCCGCATTGTCCGAACCGGATGCAGGCGCTTCGGCGCGAAACACCCGCTGTGCCCTGACGGTGCCGTTCCGGTCGTTGAGCAACTTTGCCGAAATCTCGACCACGCCGCGATCGGCACCTTCGGCCGAGACCTCGAAGGCACGCACATCCGTAATCAGCTGGAAGTCGATGGCCAGTCCCTGCCCCGGCCGACCGACGCCGCCCAGCCGCCCGGTATTCTCGAAGGCCTCCACGAGCTTGGACTGGACAACACGCGTCAGGCGGTCGCTCCACTGCGACTGCGACAGATATTGGATCTCTGCGCCGGAGACACGTACGAGGATCTGCTCGCTGTCCAGCGCCTTCAGCGCCGAGGGATCCGCGACGAGCAACTGTCGATTGCGGGCGCTGGCGGATGTCGCGACATCACTCGCGGCTGCCGTCAGGTCGAACGTATCGTTGACGGCCTTGGAACCACAGGCCGAAAGGCCAAGGCCGAGGCTCGGAACGAGCACCGTAGTCAAAAGCAGCCGCCGAAACTTGCCCATGTCCGCGGACCCGTTGACGCCGATGCTGTGCATTCTGTCGTCCTTTCCGGTGGTTCTCGTCATCGGCGTGTCCGTCCGTCAAATTCCTTGACCGTGTCGCCGCCGAAAAGCAGACGCTGCGGATCGTCATCAAAATTGGTGATCGCGTCGTTCAGACCGCGAACGGTGTTTCGGGTATCGTTGACCAGCGTCTGGATGTCCCGCAGGCCGGTGGCCGAGAAGCGCTGCAGGTTGGCCGCGATCGGTCCGATCTGCGCGTTGAGATTTTCGGCCGTGGCCCTGATGGCCTCAAGCGTCTTGCGGGCCTCGACACTGAGAGAGTTCGCATCGCCCGACCCGAGGAAACTGTCGACCTTCCTCAGGATGCCATCCACCTGCTGTGAGGAGGTATTGAGGCGGTTTGCCAGCTGCGTAAAGTCGTCGATCGCCCTGTCGATATCGTCCTTGCGGCCGGTAATGCTCGTCGACAGGTCCTTGAATCCAGCGATCGCCTGTCGTGCATCGGCAGTCGCAACCGAGACGTCGTCGACCACTCGACCGATCTTCTGGCTGTCCACCGCATCGATGAGCGCCGAAACCTTCTGCAGTGTCTGGTCGGCATTGGTGCCGAAACGCTGGAACGTGTTGGCCGTTTCGCGGAAGCTGTCGATCGCCGGACCGATGCTCTTCGACGCATCCGCAAAGCTCGCCGTCGCGCGCTCGGTATTGGTGAGGATCTGGTCGATCTTCTCCGAATTGAGCGCCCTGAACAGATCCTCGGCCGCAGCCAGTGTCGTATCCAGACGGCCAGACAGACCAGAGACGGAATCGGAGAGGGAACTGACACTCTTCAGGAATTCGTCGATCCCCTTTGCATTGTCCGCCAGCGACTTCGAGAAGGTCTCGGCGTTGCGAACAGTGTTCGTCAACGGAGCGCGTGCATCAGCGATAAAGCCCTGGAGTTCGGCCACCGCACCATCGGCACGCTGCAGGATCCGGTCGGCCGTAGTCAGGAGATTGGTGACGCTGGATTGTTCGGCCGTTAGGATCGCGGGTTCGCCGGTGTCAATCGCCCGCGCCAGGATAGGCTCGCCCGATCCCGGACCACCGCCCGAAAGCTCGATATAGGCAGCACCCGTCAGCCCTTGGATTTCAAGGATTGCCTTTGTACCCGAAGTGACCGGCGCATCTGCACGGACCTCCGTGAAGGCCACCGAGAAATTCGGGTCCTCATTGTCGATATAGAGGTTGCGGACCGAACCAACTGATATGCCGTTGAAGCGCACCGGTGAGCCAATGCTGAGACCGTTGGCAGAACCTGGAATGCGGATGGCGAGCGGCGCCATCTCGCCGCCTCTGCCATATTCGGCCATCCAATAGACGAACCCAAAGGCGGCTCCGATAACCATCATCGTGAAAAATCCGACTATGGCGTAATTGGCTTTGGTTTCCATGGCTTACTCTACCGGATGTCCGGCGGAATTCTCCGCCCGAGGAATGGAACGGGCACGCTTGCCCTTGAAATAGGATTGAACCCACGCATCGTCGAAGGCGAGCATGTCGTCCAGCGTCCCCTCTACCAGTACCCGCTTCTGTCCGAGCACCGCGATACGGTCGCAGACGGAGAACAGGCTGTCGAGATCGTGGGTGACCATATAGACCGTCAATCCAAGCGTATCGCGCAATTGTGCGATCAGTTCATCGAACTCTGCAGCCCCGATGGGGTCGAGGCCGGAAGTCGGCTCGTCGAGGAACACGAGATCCGGATCGAGCGCAAGCGCCCGCGCCAAGGCCGCGCGTTTGATCATACCGCCCGACAATTCGGAAGGATACTTATCTGCAGCATCCGGGTGCAAGCCGACCAACTCGATCTTGAGGTAGGCGAGTTCGTCCATCAGCCACTGCGGCAGATCAAGGTATTCACGCATCGGCAGCTGGATGTTCTCCTTCACGGTCAATGAAGAAAATAGGGCGCCGTGCTGGAAAAGAACCCCCAGGCGGGTATCGAGCGCCGTGCGCTTGACCTCATCCACCGTGTCGTAGTCAGAACCGAGGATCTGGATGGTGCCAGACCGACGCGGCAAAAGCCGCAAGACGGTTCGCATGAGAACGGATTTGCCAGCGCCTGAAGCACCGACGAAACCGAGAATTTCGCCGCGATAAATGTCGAGATTGAGCTTGTCGAGTACGATTTTGTCGCCGAAGCCAACCGTCAGGTCCTTCACCGAAAGAATGGTCTCGCGTTCGCCGGAGGGTCTTTGGTTCATCCCGCCCTCCTCAGAAATCGATGGCTGCGTAGAACATGGCAAAGAGCCCGTCCACGAGGATGACGACGAAGATCGACTTGACCACCGAGGCCGTGACGTGGCGGCCGAGAGACTCGGCACTTCCGCCGACCTTCATGCCCTCCACGGCCGCAATGATCCCGATGATCAGCGCCATGAAGGGTGCCTTGATCATGCCGGTCGCAAGCGTCGAATAGTCGACCGCCTCGTGAAGTCGGGTGACGAAGACATCGAAGGTGATGCCGGAATAGGCCCAGACAACGACCGCCGCCCCATAAAGGGCGGCAAAGTTCGCGACGATGGTCAAAAGCGGCAGTGCGATCGTCAGCGCGACGAGTCGCGGGAAGACCAAGACGCCGATCGGATTAAGGCCGATGACCTTTAGGGCATCGATCTCCTCGCGCATCTTCATCGACCCGATTTCCGCGGTGATGGCGCTGCCTGATCGACCGGCGATCATGATTGCCGTCAGGAGCACGCCGATCTCGCGCAGTTGCAGGATCCCGACGAGGTCGACGACAAAGACCTCGGCGCCGAAATAGCGAAGCTGGAACGCGCCCTGCTGGGCGATGATCGCGCCGATCAGGAAGGACATGAGCGTGATGATCGGAACCGCCCGCACACCCATGTGGTCGAGCTGGTTGACGACGGAAGCCGGCGACACGCCGGAGCCGCGCCCCTGCTTGGTTTGCGCGCCACGGACCGCAGAGCCCAGAACGAACATCATCGCGACCAAATCACCCCAAAGGCTGACCGTGAGACGTCCGACCGGCTCGAAGACACGTTCGAAGCGGGTGCGGCGATCAACCGGCTTTTCCGGTGCCGTGACCTTTTCGGGAAGCGCCTCGATGAGGTCCCGCATCTCTGGATGAGCACCCACGATTTCAACTGATCGCCCCTGCTCACGCCGTTCCGTCACGAAACGCCGGATCAGCCAGGCTCCGGCCGTATCCATGCCTGAGACGCCACTGAGATCGATGATGTCCGAGCGCGCGTCTTTGTCGTCGACAAGTGGCCCGGCGGACTTGATCAACGCGCTGAGGCTGTTGTTCTTCCACAGACCAACAAGCCGTATCAGCCGACCCGTACCGTCCGGCTGATCCTCGATCTCGATGCGGGCGTTATCAGGCTCAACCGGATTCAAAGTGGCGATTACTTCCATATTCGCGCCGGCAAGATCCGGTTACGCAAATCACGTGACAGATGGCTGCACACTATAACCATCGTCGCACGGGAAGAAATCCTTTAAGGATCGTTAATCGCTCTTTTCCCGCCCGAATGCCGAAAGCGATGGCTGCTTTGCAACACGCCTTCGCTCAAGCCGCGCGGACGCCATCTTCCTTTGCCACATCGGCAACGCTGGACGGAAGCAGGACCGGAACCAGCCTCGATGCACGCTTGGGTGCTGAGAGCGCGCTCACCTTATGGCCCCAGGAAATCAGCTCCAGGCGTCCGTCGGCATGCTCGGCGATCGCCGTACAGCTCTCCACCCAGTCGCCGGTATTGACGTAGTGGATGCCGTCGATGTCCTCCATGACGGCATGGTGGATATGCCCACAGATGACACCGTCCACCTCGGCGCGACGTGCCTCGTCTGCCACCACGCGCTGGAACTCGCCGATGAAATTGACCGCATGCTTCACTTGCAGCTTCGCCCAGGCCGAGAAAGACCAATAAGGCATGCCGAGGCGGCGGCGGATGGCGGCGAGCATGACGTTGATGGCAATCGCCGTGTCATAGGCCCAGTCGCCAAGATAGGCGAGCAGTCGGGCGTTGCGGACGACCACGTCGAATTCGTCGCCGTGCAGGACGAGATATTTCTTCCCGTCGGCCATTTCGTGCACCATGCGCTCCGCGACCTCGATGCCGCCAAAATGCATGCCCGGAAAATCCCGCATGAATTCGTCGTGATTGCCGGGGATGTAGACGATCCGTGTGCCCTTGCGCGCCTTGCGCAGCAGCTTCTGGACAACGTCGTTGCATTGCTGCGGCCAGTACCAGCTGCGCTTGAGGCGCCAGCCATCGATGATGTCGCCGACCAGAATGATGGTATCGGCCTCGTGTGTGCGCAGGAAATCGAGCAGAAAGTCCGTCTTGGCGGCCTTCGATCCGAGGTGCACGTCAGAGATGAACAGGGTCCTGAAATGGCGTGTTTCGCTTACGTCTTCCACGGCACGGTCCTCTTCGCTGTCTTGTGAGCGCTTAACCAGACTCGTGTTGCAGGAAGATGACATCGGAAGATTTGCGGTTGAAACGCGGTTCTGGCGTGTTATCCGCGCAGGCAGGGGATCACGGAACTAAAGTCTACCACTCGTGGCCAATTCGTGTATGACGGCAGGGAGTGTATGAAGACAGGAATTGCCGGTGAACCGATGACTTCTCAGGACAAAAACAAGCCGCAAGTTGCAAACCCGACCGCTGATCTCGACGAACAGGCGCTCTTCTACCACCGCTATCCCCGTCCCGGGAAACTGGAAATTCAGGCCACCAAGCCGCTCGGCAACCAGCGCGACCTGGCCCTCGCCTACTCGCCCGGCGTCGCAGCGCCCTGCCTCGCGATCAAGGACGACCCGGCCGCAGCCGACGATTATACGGCGCGCTCCAATCTGGTCGCAGTCATCTCCAACGGCACGGCTGTCCTCGGTCTCGGCAATATCGGGCCGCTCGCCTCGAAGCCGGTCATGGAAGGCAAAGCCGTTCTCTTCAAAAAATTCGCCGGCATCGACGTTTTCGACATCGAAATCGATGCCCCCGGCGTCGACGACATGGTCTCGACCATCTCCGCGCTGGAGCCGACCTTCGGCGGCATCAACCTCGAAGACATCAAGGCGCCGGAATGTTTCCAGGTCGAGGACCAACTCCGCGCCAAGATGAACATTCCAGTCTTCCATGACGACCAGCACGGCACGGCCATCATCGTCGCGGCCGCCATCCTGAACGGGCTGGAACTCGCCGGCAAGACGATCGCAGACGTCAAGATCGTCGCCTCCGGTGCCGGTGCTGCCGCCCTTGCCTGCCTCAATCTCCTGGTAATCCTCGGCGCCCAGCGCGAGAACATCTGGGTGCATGACATCGAAGGTGTGGTCTACAAGGGCCGCAACGAGCTGATGGACCCCTGGAAGGAAGTCTACGCGCAGGAAACCGACAAGCGCGCGCTCGCCGAAAGCATCGACGACGCCGACGTCTTCCTCGGCCTGTCGGCGGCCGGCGTCCTGAAGCCTGAACTTCTGGCCCGCATGGCGCCGAAGCCGCTGATCATGGCGCTCGCCAACCCGAAGCCGGAAATCATGCCGGAGGAGGCGCGCGCCGCAAGGCCCGACGCCATGATCTGCACCGGTCGCTCCGACTTCCCGAACCAGGTCAACAACGTCCTCTGCTTCCCCTATATCTTCCGCGGCGCGCTAGATTGCGGCGCGACCACGATCAATGAAGAAATGAAGATGGCCGCCGTGCGCGCCATCGCGGCCCTTGCCCGCGAGGAAGTCTCGGAAGTGGCCGCGAAAGCCTATTCAGGTGAAACCCCGACCTTCGGCCCCGATTACCTCATTCCCTCGCCCTTCGATCCGCGTCTGATCCTGCGCATTGCCCCGGCCGTCGCCAAGGCGGCAGCCGACAGCGGCGTCGCCCGTCGCCCGATCGAGGATTTCGACACCTATCTCGACCAGCTGAACCGCTTCGTCTTCCGCTCCGGTTTCGTCATGAAGCCGATCTTTGCGGCCGCCAAGACGGCATCGAAAAAGCGCGTGATCTTCGCAGAGGGCGAAGACGAACGCGTGCTGCGCGCCGCCCAGGTCTTGCTCGAAGACGGCATCGGCGAGCCGATCCTCATCGGTCGTCCACAGATCATCGAGACCCGCCTGCAACGCTATGGTCTGCGCATCAGGCCGGGCGTCGACTTCCAGCTGGTTAACCCGGAAGACGATCCGCGCTACCGCGAATACGTCGATGATTATTTCGCGCTGGTCGGCCGCGCCGGCATCAACCCGGAAGCTGCTCGCACCATCGTGCGTACCAATACGACCGTCATCGGCGCTCTCGCGGTCAAGCGCGGTGAAGCCGACGCGCTCATCTGTGGGGTCGAAGGCCGTTTCGACCGGCATCTTCGCGACGTCCGCCAGATCATCGGCAAACAAGAAGGCGTGCGGGACTTCTCGGGCCTCAGCCTGCTGATCTCGCAGCGCGGTGCCATCTTCTTCACTGACACCTTCGTCACGGACGATCCTTGTGCGGAAGAAATCGCCGAAATGACGATGCTGGCGGCGCAGGAAATCCGCCGCTTCGGCATTGCGCCCAAGGCAGCGCTGCTGTCGCATTCCAATTTCGGCTCCCGCCCCTCGCCCAGCGCTTCGAAGATGCGCAAAGCTCTGGAGATCATTCGCCAAACGGCACCCGAGCTCGAAGTGGACGGCGAAATGCAGGGTGGTTCGGCTCTCTCGGAAGTGCTGCGCAAGCGCGCCATGCCGGAGAGCACACTGACCGGTGAAGCCAATCTTCTGGTCTTCCCGAATCTAGATGCGGCGAATGTCTCGCTCGGCATCATGCGGACCATGATGGACGCCCTGCATGTCGGGCCGATCCTCCTCGGCGCGGCCATGCCTGTGCATGTCCTGTCGACTTCGGTCACCTCGCGCGGCGTCGTCAACATGGCGGCCCTCGCCGTCGTCGAGGCATCCCAGCCGGCCGGCTGACGCGCCGCTGTCAGGGGGCGGATAGATCCGCCCTCGATCGACGCGAAATCTGCCGACTGGACAAGCGAGAGCTGCACCCCCGACACTGCCCCTGGGATTCTAGGGGCGGTGGATGGTTGAGCAGCGGGCCTATTTCGATCTGTTGGATTGGCTGAACCAGCGGGACACGTTCGATCCGCCGGCTTTCCTCCGCATGTTGCAGCGGGCCTACGGGACCGGGCCGGTTGCCTATCTCGATGCTGTGACCACTAACGGCCGCCTGCGTCCGCAGCGCATTCATCACAGCCAGCACCGAAATCCTCACAAGACAGCGCGCAACTTCCAAAGCAAAGCGGCGACGGAGCAGTTGTCGAAAGCATCTGCGTCTCTGGAGCCCCTCGAGCTCGCGTCCTGGCAAGGCACACAGAGCCGCAACCACGTTATCCTGGGTTATCCGCTCCCGGCCCTGCCCGGCCGCCACAGCTGCCTGCTCGTGGAACAGACGGCCTCCCGAGAGGAAATCTCGACCTGGCGTCGCGCCCATGATCGCGACATCCTCAGCCTGGGTGCCATCTTCAACGCCCGGCTGGCCAGGCCCCTACGCCTGGAGCCCGGCGGCAAGGGCCGCAAGCATCCTCTGACGCGTCGCGAACGCGAGACGCTGGCCTGGATCGCTGCCGGAAAGAGCTATTGGGAGACGGCGGTCATCCTCGGAATTTCGGAGCGCACGATACGGCATTTCATGGCGAATGCCCGCCTGAAGCTCGACGTCGTGAACAATGCCCAGGCCGTCGCGGAGGCCGTCTGGCGTGATCTGATCCCGCGCCTCGCAGAACGCCCAACCTCGGAAACAGGGCTCAACCGATAACCATATCACAGATTGCATCCTTGAAATTGGGCGCCACCGCCAGTTTCAGAAGCCATTGCTGATCCGCATCCTGACGGCTCCATCCCACATGAAGGAGAACCACATGATCAGGATCATCAACGGCATCAGACGAAACCAGTTTCCCAAAGACATCGATGCCATGCACAGGCTGCGCAAGAGGGTCTTCCACGACCTGCTGGGTTGGGACGTCCAGGTGCGCGACGCATGGGAGATCGACGATTACGACCGCGCCAATCCGCTCTACGTGCTCTCGTATGGTGATAAAGGGCGGTTGCGCGGTTTACTGCGCCTGTTGCCGACCCTCGGGCCCAACATGCTCGACGATACGTTTCCGGCCCTGCTCGGCGACGGACCCGAGATCCGCAGTGCGGCAATCTGGGAATCGAGCCGTTTCTGCATCGATCCGGAGATCTCTCAGGTCCGCGCCAGCAACCAGGTGACCATTGCAGCCGCCGAGCTCATGTGTGGCGTCGGCGAATTGGGCCTCGCCTCCGGCCTCAGCCATATCGTGACCGTGACCGACGTTTTCCTGGAGCGCATGTTCAAACGCATGGGCTGCCCGGGCATGCGGATCGGCGAGGCAAAGCGCATCGGGGCCGTCCAGGCGGTCGCGGTTTCCTGGGAGGTCTCCCAGGACCTGCTCGACCGCATGAAGGCGATAGCCGAGATCGATGGCAGCGTGCTGGAGCACCCTATGACGCTATCCGCGGCCCAGGCTGCCTGATTATTGAAAGGTGGTCGCGGCACGGCAAGCCGCGACCGCCAACTCAACTGTCATTTTACTTTGGGTGGCGCTCCGCTATCCTGCAAGTGATCAGGGTTGCCTCGTCCCTGCAAGCGACAACGGAAATGCGAATTTTGCCGAGCAGCCTAGTCAGTTCCATCACGATGCTCGTCGTTCTGGGCAGTCTGTTGCCGACAGCAGCTAACGCTTCGGCGCTGTGTGAGCGCCTGCGCGATCGCCTGGTCCTCGTTGAGGAGGGCGGCACCTCTCCCGAAGCGAACAGCTATGCGAGTGCAATCGCGCAGCAGAACCTCGAGCTGCGCAAGGCACGCCAGGACCAGAAACGGCTCCGCTGCCTGACCGCGTCCATCGTCCAGATAAGACCCGACGGTGGCAATGACTGCGGCGAGCTGGCGACGGCAATTTCCCGGATGGAAGCGAACCGCGACATACTCGCGGCGAGACTGGCGGATCTTCGTCAGAGCCGCGTGGCGGACGCGCGCGCGGCTCTGGTGACCGCGCTCGAGGCCAATGGCTGCGGCCCCGATGCAGCGACCTACCCGGAAGAGGCGGAACGCATCCCTTATCTCGACACCTTGCCGGAGCCGTATCGGCCCGACCGGGAAGCGGAAGCTGCCTATTCCGCCCAGCCTCCAACGATCGGATTATTGCCCACCGGCAATGTCCGCACGCTTTGCGTCCGCACCTGCGATGGTGGTTTCTTTCCGATTTCCTCCCAGACATCGGCCATGAATTTCGGCCGGGATGCGGCGCAATGCCAGCAGATGTGCCCGGGCACGGAGACCGAACTCTTCTTCCACGCCCCGGAACGCAGCGAGTCTGTGGATATGGTCTCGGCCGTCACCGGCCGGCCCTACCGCGACCTGCCCAACGCCTTTCTCTACCGCAATCGCCGATCGGGGGCAGACCCCTCCTGCAGCTGCAACCTGCAGCAATATTATCAGCGTATGACGCCACGCCCGGCGGTTCCCGACTACCAGTCGTCCATCATGGAGGTCGGCCCGAAGACGAAGGTTGCCCCCGCAGCGATCCCACCCGCACCGGAGCGCGACCTGGACGAAGCCAGCCTGAACGTGCGCCGGGTCGGACCGGCCTTCCTGCCCCAGGACAGGGGCTCGATAGATCTCAGGAACCCGGCAGCGCCCGGTCCACAGCCTCTGCAGGAATGACGGGCTTGGTGGTTTGTTTGCCCCAATGCTCCTCGAAGACGAGGTCTTCGATTGCGAGGCGCTGGCGCCATCCCTTCACCGCCAATTCTGGCTCCGAATAGAGTTCATCGACATATCCAAGGCAGAGATAGCCGATGATCTGGACACGGTCCGGGATTCCAAGGATCGCCTTCAGCACCGGCTCTTGAAAGATGCTGACCCAGCCGAGACCGACGCCTTCCGCCCTTGCCGCGAGCCAAAGGTTCTGGATGGCGCAGACCGTCGAGAAGGCGTCCATCCGGCCATCATGGGTCCGACCGAGAACCACAGGCCCCGCACGGTCCGGATCGCAGGTGACACAGATGTTGAGCGGTGCCTTGCGGATGCCTTCGAGCTTCAGGGCGCGATAGGCGCTACGCCGCTCCTGCGGAAACATGCGCTCGGCCTCTTCGTTGGCGCGGGCGAACGCATCCCATACCGCGGCACGCGTTTCCACGCTCCGTATGAGCAGGAAATTCCACGGCTGCATGAAGCCGACGGACGGTGCCGCATGGGCCGCTTCGAGCAGCCTTCGCACAAGACCGTCCGGCAAGGGATCGGGAAGAAACTGGTCGCGAACGTCGCGCCGCGTATGAATGGCCCGGTAGACGGCGTCCCTGTCTTCGTCGACAAAACCCGCTGTTCGGACGAGAAAGTCGTTCGGATCGTCGTGCATCGTAATCCCCACAATGCGCAACCACCCGCCGTCCGCGCGGGTTTGGTCTATCTCGCCAGGCCGGTCTTCTGACTGGGCATCATCCACGACACGCGCCTTCCCGGATTGCTCCAGTGGCGGGGTTTCCCCTTGCGCGTCATGTCCGCCTCACAGCGTTGGGCACGTGCCGGAATTGCGCCGGCTTCCCGATTCTCCTGCGCAAGGCAGGCACCTGACAAAACGTGTTTATCCCGAAGCCGCCTGCAGCGACAGACCAAAAGCGACAGCTTCAGGCCGTTGTCGGGAAGTAGCGGACGAAGGCAAACGCCTCTCCGTCCGGCGACCAGTTTGGAACGTTGATCGAGCCCTGCCCGCCGAAGAACTCGAACAGCGTCTCGACATTGCTGCCATCGGCATCCATCAGGCGCAGCCGGACGTTCTTGTCCCGGGGATGGCCGGAGACGTCCGCTTCATAGGAGAGAAACAGCACCTTGCTCCCATCGGGCGACGGATGCGGGAACCAGTCGCCGTATCCATCGGAGGTCAACTGCTGCAGATCGCTGCCATCAGTGCGTATCCGCCAGATCTGCATGCTACCTGTCCGGCTGGAGTTGAAATAAATCCATTGACCGTCAGGCGAATAATCAGGGCCGTCATTGTGCCCCTCGCCGTTCGTCAGCCGCCGCTCGGCCCCGCCTTTGGTCGAGATCGTGTAGATATCGAAAGCGCCGTTGCGTTCGCCGCAGTAGGCGAGTTCTTTCCCGTCCGGCGACCAGCCATGCCAGTAGGATGGCATGTTGGCCGTTACTTGGCGCGGCTCCTCATCCCCGTCACCGAGCATGTAGATGCAGGACTTGCCATAGAGCGTATGGTCGGAGAAGGCGATCGAGGCTCCATCAGGCGAGATACCGTGATCATTGTTCAGACGCACCGCGAAACCGGTGTCGATCAATTCCGGCTCCGGATCATCTTCGTCAAGCGGCAGGGCATAGAGGAGACCGTCGCCATTGATCACGAGGAACTCGCCGTCTCGCGACCAGTTTGGGGCCTCGACAAGGTCTTCCGTCTCCCAGACAACCTCGCATTCGCGTGTCGTCATGTCGTAGATCTCGACCGAACTGCGCATCCTGGACTCCCTGTCCGCCGTTCAGCCAGCATCAGCGGCCACGGCAAATCATCTCGCTCACCCGCGCAGCGCACGCGGGCAATGCTGAACAGGCTTCAATAGCCTGCAATTCTGCGCTCATCTATCCCGGAAACGGTTCGTAATCGGATAGCGACGATCGCGTCCGAAATTCTTCTTGGTGATCTTCACGCCCGGTGCCGACTGGCGGCGCTTGTATTCGGCAAGATAGAGCAGGTGTTCGACCCGGTGCACCGTCGCGATGTCGTGGCCACGCGCGACGATCTCGTCGACGCCCATCTCCTTTTCGACGAGGCATTCGAGGATATCATCGAGCACCGGATAAGGCGGCAGCGAGTCCTGATCTGTCTGGTTGGGGCGGAGTTCGGCCGATGGCGCCTTTGACAGGATGTTTTGCGGGATCACCTCGCCCGAAGGACCGAGAGCTCCCGGCGGCACATTCTCGTTGCGCCAGGCCGAGAGCGCATAGACCTGCATCTTGTAAAGGTCCTTGATCGGATTGAAGCCGCCATTCATGTCGCCGTAGAGCGTCGCATAACCCACCGACATTTCCGACTTGTTGCCGGTCGTCACCACCATCGAGCCGAACTTGTTGGAGACAGCCATGAGGATGGTGCCGCGCGTCCGGCTCTGCAGGTTTTCCTCGGTGATGCCGCTTTCCGTTCCCTCGAACATTTCCGAAAGAGACGAGAGAAAGCCCTCGACCGGCTCCTGGATCGGCACGATGTCATAATGACAGCCCAGCGCCTTGGCGCAGGCCTCGGCATCGGCGAAACTCTCCTCGGACGTAAAGCGGTAGGGCAGCATGATCGTGCGCACCCGCTCCTCGCCGAGCGCATCGACGGCGATCGCAGCACAGATGGCCGAGTCGATGCCGCCCGAGAGGCCGAGCACCACGCTCTTGAAACCATTCTTGTTGACGTAATCGCGGAAGCCGAGCACGCAGGCGCGGTAATCGGCCTCTTCCTTTTCCGGAATGCGCGACATCGGCCCCGGGTCGCAGCGCCAGCCATCAGCTGTCCGCCTCCAGGTCGAGACAGAGAGGGTCTCCTCGAACTGGCTCATCTGGAAGGCCAGCGCCTTGTCGACGTTGAAGGCGAAGCTCGCGCCGTCGAACACGAGTTCGTCCTGGCCGCCGAGCTGGTTGGCATAGACCATCGGAAGCCCGGTCTCGATAACCTGACGAAGCACCACCTGATGCCGGATATCGACCTTGCCGCGATAATACGGAGAACCATTGGGAGACAGGAGAATTTCGGCGCCGGATTCCGCCAGCGTCTCGCAGACGCCCAGATTGCCCCAGATATCCTCGCAGATCGGCACGCCGATCCGGACGCCCCTGAAGTTTACAGGCCCCGGCATCTCGCCGGCGTCAAACACACGCTTCTCATCGAACTCGCCGTAGTTCGGCAGGTCCACCTTGTCGCGGATCGCGACGATCTTCCCGCCGTCGAGAATGGCGACGGAGTTGTGCCGCCCCGCCTCGCCCTGCCGGGGAAAGCCGATGATCACGCCCGGGCCGCCATCGGCGGTATCTGCCGCCAACGCTTCCACGGCCTGCAGGCAGGCGCTCAGGAAAGCTGGTTTCAGGACGAGATCTTCCGGCGGATAGCCGGAAATGAAAAGCTCCGTCAGCAGCAGCAGATCGGCCCCCTGCCCGGCGGCCTCGGCTCGTGCCGCACGCGCCTTGGCCAGGTTGCCGGCAACGTCGCCGACGACAGGATTGAACTGTGCCACCGCGATACGCAGGACGTCGGAGATCTTCTTTGCTTCGCTCATGACACCGATTTAGCCCCTCGCCGATCGGATCGCAACGCCGCTTGTTGAAGCCTTGCTCTGCAATGTCTGCGGCCGCTAACCAATCTCCCCGGAATTGTGGGAACCAAGCTCTCTGCTTACGGTTCATGTAGCATTCATGACGTTTGTGTGACACCTATGCGAAGCTTTCATGACACCTGCCCATGACCTGGAGTTCGATGTGGTCCAGACCAACCCGAAAACGCTTGTCGCGAACATGTTCAACGCCGTCGGCGCGACCCGCGAACGGGATTCAGGCTCCTCCTGGGTTTTGCAGTTGCTCATTCAGTGGGTCAACACGGCGCTGATTGCGGCTGCGATCGTTTTCTTGAGCGAGGTCCTTGCCCGTGGAAGCGTGACCGATATTGCCGAATACATGACCTCGTTCAGCCGACCAGGTCTGGTCGCCACAGGCATCGTTTTCCTCGTTCTCCTCTTCGCCGACGCCATGATCGGCAAGGCCTATCAATCGGCGCTCTTCGTCGGTCCGCTTTTGCTCCTGCCTGCCTTCTTTTCCGGACAGAAGCAGCTTTTCTTGTCGGATCCGCTCTTTCCGAGCGATCTCCTGTTCGGTCGCCAGATCCTCGAACTCATGCCTGCAATGGTCGCAGCCGAGCCCGCAAAGGCCGTCGGCCTTGCGGTCGGCTGCTTTGTGTTCATCCTCGCCTTCGTCACTCTGATCTGGAAAAGCCGGAAGGTCTTTCCCCGTCTGAGCCTGTCGGGCCGCGGCGCGCGCCTTGCCTTGGCCTTTCCGCTTCTCGCCGGCTTCGTCACGTTGATGGATCCGATGGCGTTTTCCGCCTTCCGCGATCGCCTCAACATCGTGCCCATGATGTGGGACCAGAAGGAAAACTATCGTCACAACGGCTTCCTGATGGCATTTGCCTTCAATGTGCCGATGGCAAACGTCAGCGCCCCCGACGGCTACAGCCATGTCGCCATCACCGACATGCAGACCGATCTTCTGCCGGCCTCCTTCTTCTCCGGCCGCCAAGCCGATGTGATCGTCGTCATGAGCGAGTCGCTGTGGGATCCGACCAGGATGAGCAGCGTACGCTACTCGGCCGATCCCATGCCGGTCATCCGCGCATCGCAGTCCGGCCAGGTCTTCTCGCCGGAATTCGGCGGCATGACGGCCAATGTCGAGTTCGAGGCGCTCACCGGCTTCTCCAATGCCTTCCTGCCCTATGGTAGCATTCCCTATCAGCAATATATCCGCCGTCCGGTCCCCTCGCTTGCGACGTTCTTCGAATCGAAGGGCTATGTGACCAAAGCCTTCCATCCCTTCCAGAGCTGGTTCTGGAACCGCAATAACGTCTATCAGTCGCTCGGTTTCGGCAAGTTCCACTCGGAAGAGAACATGCCGACCATGGACAAGCGCGGCATCTTCGCTTCCGACGAGGCGCTGACGCGCTTCATCATCAAGGAAGCAGACAATACCGACCAGCCGTTCTTCTTCTTTGCGGTCACCCTTCAGGGACACGGCCCCTACGAGCAGAACCGCTACAAGAAGAACACCATCGCGGTTGACGCGCCGACACTCTCCGACGCCAGCACCAGTTCGCTTGCGACCTATACGCAAGGGGTGAAGGAAGCTGACCAGAGCTTGAAGGCCCTGATGGACTGGGCCAAGAAGCGCCGTCGCGAGACGATCATCGTGCTCTTCGGCGATCACCTGCCGCCGCTGAACGCCGTCTATACCGAAAGCGGATACATGGCGAACGTCGTTGCGACCCGGAAGGCATCGGTTGCCACCATGAAGCGCGAGCATGAAACGCCGCTCGTCATCTGGTCGTCCAAGCGCGGCGTCCAGAAGGACATCGGTTCCGTGAGCCCGTCGCAGCTGCCCTATTACATTGTCCGCATGGCGGGTTACCGCCACCCCTATTATACCGGCATGCTCGGCCGGGTCGCGGAACGCTATTCTGTCATCGATCGACACCAGCTGATCGGGCGCAACAACAAGGCTCAAGCCGACTGGGCGCTGTCCGGCCAGGTCGATCCGTTGATCCGCGACTATCGCCTCCTCCAGCACGATGTCATGTTCGGCGAAGGCTACGGAATGGAAAGCTTCTTCCCCGAGCAGGCGAACCGTCTGCAGGCAGAACCGAGCAGCTGAATTTACGCTGCTTCCGATCACGGTTATCCATAAACATGTTTTGATGGGGTGACGCTCTTGCAGCACCCCCCATATTTGGCGTAGACTTTTTTTGTTCACCAAATCGGACCGCTTGACAGTACTTGCTCCAACTGGTTTTGGCGTCGCCAACCAATTGGTCGAAGCCCCTGATTACATTGGAAGTTTTGAGCCGAGCCATTGCCATGCAGCTGATGACACGTGCTGAGATTGCAGTACATCCCCTTTTTCCGGCCATCGAGAAGCAGATCGCACAGCATCTCATCGGAATTCACATGCGCACCCCCCGCATGTCGCGCCTCAAGGCTTCCCACCGCAAATGGCTGATGACGCAATCCGTCTTCGCGCTGGCACTTCGCCGGACCGATGACGATCCCCTGTCCGGCCTGACGGCGACGCGTTTCATCGAGACAGTCATGCGCCTGGGTGCAGCAAGCCGCAATACTGCAACGGCCTACCTCAGCGAACTGGTCGCCTACAAATTCCTCCGGGACGTGCCCGATGTGCCGGACAAGCGAGTGCGCGTTCTGGAGCCGACGGAACTCAGTCTCAATGGCCTGCGCAGCTGGTTCAACGGACATCTCGCCTGCCTCGATCGTCTGGATGGCGGCAATCGTGAAATGACCTCTCTGGCAGAGGAGAGGATTTTCCTGATCGCCCAGCCGATCGGAGCCGACATCATGGTGTCGGATCCTGTATGGCTCGAGCCACCGGATTCGATCGGCCATTTCCTCTGGTCCGACCTCGGTGGTATCATCCTCCACGACCTCTTCGCGCGTCTCGACAATGTGGAGCGTACCGCACCCACCACGTCTTGCGGACCGGTCACGCTGGTAGAGCTGAGCGAGACCTACCAGGTCTCGACCACCAACCTGAAACGCATGTTCAAGAAGGCAGAAAGCGACGAACTCCTCGCATGGGAGCAGCCGCGCCGCCGGGGCGAGCTGCTGCTCTCCAGGCGCTTCGTCGAAGACTATTTCACCTGGCAATCCGCCAAGTTTGCTGCGATCGATCGGTCCTACCACCAGGCGCTGTCGCACCTCGGTATCAAGATCGAAAACGCCGAAGCCGCGTGACCTCCGTCAGCTGCTGCTTGCCGGATATTGCGGCAACCCGTCATTGATCTCGTAAAAGTCGCCCTTGTCGGCGCAGTAGATGTGGTATCCGCCCTCTAGACCCGTCGAGTTGGGAAACAGTCCGGCCATCAGCGACATCCTCTGCTCACCATCCGCCTTCCAGTAGAGCGGCGAGCCACAGTCACGGCAGAAGGCCCGTTCTGCCTCTGGACTGGCGCGGAACGCGCCGATCCTGTCGCTCCCGGTGATCTCGACCTGGTCCACGACAGCATCCGTCGTAGCGTAGTAGAGGCCCGTCTGCCGCCGGCATTGCGTGCAATGGCAATAGCTGACCGGCCCGAGTTTGCCCCTTACCGTGATCGTCACTGCGCCACACAGGCAGCGTCCGGAGTGTTCTTGTTGCAAGCTCCATCTCCTTTTCCTCTGTGGTGGCAAATGTCTCAAGAGGACTGACTCCTGTCAATTTCATTAATCTGATCATTACCTTGAGAGCCATTTCATGCTTCCGAATAGTCTGAATTGCTCATGCTACCAAATGTTGTAGATTGACATTCATCAATTTTTAAACGAGTCAGGGAAACCTACCTTAAGAGTTTCTAATGCTCGCAAAAGGAGAACGCGAATGAAAATCTTATTCTTTCGCGACCAAGACGGAACCTCTGCAATCGAGTTCGCCATATTGGCGCCGATCTTCTTCATGGTCGTATTCTCAATGATCGGCTACGGCATCTATCTGAGCGCAAGCCATTCGGTACAGCAAATCACGGCTGACGCCGCCCGAACGGCAATCGCAGGCCTGAATGCCGAGGAGCGTAATCGCTTGGCATCGGAATTCATTGGAAAGGTGACCTCGGATCACGCCTTCCTTGAGCCCGCCAACATGTCGGTGGCGGTGGAAGACGATCCCGGAAATGAGGAGCAGTTTACGGTCAAGATCTCCTATGATGCCAGCAACTTGCCGATCTGGAGCCTCTACGCTTTCGCAATGCCCTCCTCGCGGATCGAGCGCTACGCGACCATCAGGATAGGGGGAATCTAAATGAAAACGACCTTCACTTCAAAATTCCTGGCTGACAAACGCGGAAATATAGGTCTGTCTGCAGCTATTGTTTCACCATTGATCATATCCACTTTGGCACTCGGCGTAGACTATGGCAGCTTGACACTGCAGCAGCGAAAACTGCAGCAGGCAGCCGATCTGGCAGCGATATCGGCGGCGTCCGATATCGCAACGGCAGAGCAAAGCGTCGCGCATCACCTGCACAAAAATGGTTTCGGCATCCCTGTAAAGTCTGACCAGTTTCTTTTGACACCCGATGGGGCCGAACCTTTGGAAGAGGCTCAGACACCACGCTCCGTCGCAACCGTCGTGAAGGGACGCTACACGCCCGACGCTGCGCTGAAAGTTGACGCGCGCTTCGCACCGACGCAGGTCTCTCCCGACGCCGTCGTCGTCGGCGTGAGCCAGGAGGCCGAACTCTTTTTCGCCAGTGCACTGATAGATCCGCCTCTGCTCTATGCCAGGGCCACAGCTACATCGAGGAAGGAAGCCGCATTTTCCATCGGCAGCCGCTTGGCAAGTCTCAATGGTGGACTTCTGAACCGTCTGCTGACCAATCTCCTTGGCACGGCAATCCAGCTCGATGTGATGGACTATCAAGCACTGGCAGCTGCAGACATAGACATGCTGAAGACGATTGAAGCCATCGGCACTGATCTCGGCCTGACGGCAGGCACATACCAGGACGTCCTTGACACCGAAGTCCAACTTCCGGCGCTCGTCGACGCAATGGCTCGGTCGGCAAAGGGGTCCGGGTCGGCAAGGCTGAATTCCGCTCTCAGCAAACTTTCGGCTTCTGTCAAACGAAGCGCAGTGGTGATCGACCTCGACAAGCTCGTCAATCTCGGATCCTTCGCGGAAAGGCCGCTCGGAACCGCCAGCAATCTCGGCATATCCGTTGACGCACTCTCTCTTCTTTCCACATCGGCGGCCGTCTCAAACCGTCAGAACCAGATTGCCTCGGAATTTGCGCTCGAACTGCCTGGCATAGCCTCGGCAATGGTGCGCTTGGCGGTCGGCGAGCCCCCTGTCGGCACACCTCCCGCGGCAGTAGGCGAAGCCGGAACCATCGTACGAACTGCGCAAACCCGCCTGATAATCGCGTTGGAAACCGAAAAACTGGCCGCGCTCGGCGGCTTGCAATTGCGCATCCCACTTTATCTGGAAGTGGCTCACGCCGAAGCGAAGCTCGTCGATGTCACATGCCCGTCCGGCGGACTACCGGCAGCCCGGGTCCTGGCCGTTCCGGGCCTGGCCGAACTGGCACTCGGCAATGTAGACGCAAAAGCCTTCGCCAACTTCGGCAGCGATCCACGTGTCACCAAAGCCAAACTACTCGACTCGGCGCTGCTTGACATATCCGCGCTGGGCTACGCCAACATCTCCAACCTCGCCGCAAGCTCTTTGAGTTTTGGCCCCTCGGACATAGCAGACGGAAGGATCAAGTCGGTATCGACGCGACACACTCTGACCTCGCTGCAGACCTCCCTCCTCAAGAACCTCGACTTGGAGATCAAAACCGCCGGCCTCTCCCTCGGGACGCCCAAGGCACTGCAGGCCGCAGTGGTGGACACACTCTCCAAACTGACGGAACCGCTCGACGCGATTGTTTACAACACACTCCTGGCACTCGGGATCAAGGTCGGCGAAGCCGACATTCGGGTGAGCTTCGCAAGCTGCAAGCGGCCGGTCCTGGTACAATAACTGGGCAACGAGACGCAAAAGGGGCCGGCATAGCGCCAGCCCCTTGTTTATAGCACTCTGTCGGTCGCCTCAGCCGTTCGCAACCAGCATGCGCTTCTCGTCGCGACCACTCTTCATCCGCTCGGCGAGCAGGAAGGCGAGTTCGAGTGCCTGGTCGGCATTGAGGCGGGGGTCGCAATGGGTGTGGTAACGATCGGCGAGATCGTTGCCAGTGACAGCGCGCGCACCACCGGTGCATTCCGTCACATCCTTGCCGGTCATCTCGATGTGGATGCCGCCCGGATGCGAGCCTTCCGCACGGTGGATCTGGAAGAAGCTCTCGACTTCCGACAGGATCCGCTCGAACGGACGGGTCTTGTAGTTGTTGAGCGTGATCGTATTGCCATGCATTGGGTCGCAGGACCACACGACCTTGCGGCCCTCGCGCTCGACGGCGCGGATGAGGCGTGGCAGGTGCTCGGCAACCTTGTCGTGGCCGAAGCGGCAGATCAGGGTCAGGCGACCAGCCTCGTTCTGCGGGTTCAGGATGTCGATCAGGTTCAACAGATCGTCCGCTTGAAGCGACGGGCCGCACTTGAGACCGATCGGGTTCTTGATGCCACGGCAGTATTCCAGATGCGCATGGTCGGCCTGACGCGTGCGGTCGCCGATCCAGATCATGTGGCCGGATGTGGCATACCAGTCGCCCGAGGTGGAATCGACGCGGGTCAGCGCTTCTTCGTAGCCGAGAAGCAGCGCTTCATGGCTGGTGAAGAAATCCGTCTCGCGCAGGCTCGGATTGTTTTCCGAGGTGATGCCCACGGCCTTCATGAAGTCCATGGTTTCAGAAATGCGATCCGCGAGCTTGCGGTAGCGCTCGGCCTGCGGGCTATCCTTGACGAAGCCCAGCATCCACTGATGCACGTTCTCGAGGTTGGCATAACCACCCATCGCAAAGGCGCGCAACAGATTGAGCGTCGCTGCCGACTGACGATAGGCCATGAGCTGACGTTCCGGGTTCGGAATGCGCGCGTCTTCGGTGAACTCGATGCCGTTGATGATGTCGCCGCGGTAGCTCGGCAGCTCGACGTCACCGATCTTTTCCATGTCGGACGAACGCGGCTTGGCGAACTGGCCGGCGATCCGCCCGACCTTCACGACGGGAAGCTGAGCGCCAAACGTCAGGACGACGGCCATCTGCAGAAACGCACGGAAAAAGTCGCGGATATTGTCGGCGCCGTGTTCGGCGAAGCTTTCGGCGCAGTCACCGCCCTGCAGCAGGAAGGCCTCGCCTTCTGCGACCTGGGCCAGCGACTTCTTCAGACGACGCGCCTCACCCGCAAAAACCAGAGGCGGATAGGTCGAAAGCTGCTGCTCGGCGGCCTTCAATACGTCGAGGTCCGGATAGGCCGGAACCTGCTTGATCGGCTTCTGTCTCCAGCTGCTCGGGGTCCAATTCTGCGCCATGGTCTTCACCTGTTTTACACTAGTTGCGGCAACCTCCCGGCCGCATCGGATGGGGGCTTATAAACGGTTAATCACCGCTTGGAAAGGCGTAGTTTAGGCACTTTGGAAGGGCGTGAAGCGCCTGCCGCGGCGCAGATTGTGCCGCATGCGCCGCCGCCGCCGTCCTGCCACCGGGAACCCGATATTGCATTTACCTGCACGTAAACGTAATCTCAATGTCGACATCCGGAACGGGAGGTTCGGCATGACACGGCATCAACTGGAACGATTAGACATCACCTTCGAGGCATCCGATCGCTTTCCACTGCACGGCACGCTTCTGCGCGGGACAGGAGATGGTCCCCTCGCCCTGATCTCGTCCGCTGCTGCCGTGCCCCGGGGCTTCTATGCCAAATTCGCAGAACACCTCGTCGCCCAGCACGGTTTCCGGGCAGCGCTCACCTATGACTATCGCGGCGTCGCCGCCTCCCAGGCCCCGACGAGCTGGAAACGCCCACTATTGATGCGCGACTGGGCACATTTCGACATGCCGGCGGCCCTTCACCGGCTGGAGCACGAGGGTCCCGATCACCCGGCTGTCGGCATCGGCCAATCCTTCGGTGGACAGGTTCTGGCCCTCGGGGGTCGTTCCGAGAGGTTTTCCCGCTACCTGATGGTAGCCACGATGACTGGATACTGGGGCAATACCAAACCGCGTTTTCGGGTCTTCAGCCAGATGAATCTCGTGGGCGTACCGCTCGCGGCCTTGCTCGGCAAGGTGCCGGGGCAGATCGGCCTCGGCCAGACCCTGCCCGGCAGTGTCTTTCGCGAATGGGCAAGATGGGGCCGGCATCCCGAATATTTCTTCGCCGATCCGACGATGGACGCCGCACGTCGCTTTTCAGAGGTCGAGACGCCGATCCTCGCGATAGGCCTCACGGACGATCCCTGGGGCACGCCCAAGGCGCAGCATGCCTTGCTGAAATATTACACCCGCGCGCCGACCGAGATCCGCTGGATTTCACCGATCGAGGCCGGCGGGCCTGTTGGCCATCTGGGTTTCTTCCGCTCTCCCTTCCGGGACACGCTGTGGGAACCCGCGATCGAGTGGATCAAGCGGACCTGACCTACCGCAACGCAACATGGTTACCCACACAATTCACAACCATGGACCAGCCTGCCCTTCAGCAATGCCTTGCAAAGCGACGTCTTCATGACAGCATGAGACTCCCGGAGACACGTCGCCGACGTGGCGTGTCTCCGGGTGCCAAGGCAAGCTACACGCAAGCCTCGCCCTCTAACCCGATCCAGCGGGGGCGTAGCGTTGTGTTCGGGAAGTTCTGAGACTTCCCGCAGTGATCATGAGGATCGTGTGATGGCGTATGATTGGACTGGCGTACAAACCCGCAAAACCCGCAGGCTGCGCATTGCCCTGCTTTCCCTGCTGACTCTGGCCGCGCTGTCGGCGCCGGTCCTCGGACTGGATCTCATCTCCAAATTCTGATCGCGTTCGGGCAGACCTCCAGCGGGGTCTGCTCTCGAATGGTCGTGCCGAGCGAACGGTGGCGGATCAGAGCCGCTCGCCGTTCCGGATCCGATAGCTCGGATTGTACATCGTCACCAGTTCTTCCGCAGCTGTCGGGTGAACGGCCATGGTGCGATCGAAATCGTCCTTGGTGCAGCCGGCCTTGAGCGTGATGCCGAGCAACTGGGCCATTTCGCCGGCATCATGACCCAGGATATGCGCGCCGACGACCTTGCGGTCGGCCGCATTGACGATCAGCTTCATGATCATCTTCTCGGCCCGGCCGGACAGTGTCGCCTTCATCGGGCGGAACTGTGCCCGATAGACCTCGATCTCCTCGAACTTTTTCGCGGCCGCCTCCTCGGAAAGGCCGACCGTCCCGATCTCGGGCTGCGAGAAGACAGCGGTCGCGATCAGTTCGTGATCCGGTGATGTCGGGTTGTTCTTGTACTCGGTTTCGATGAAGCACATTGCCTCGTGGATAGCGACAGGCGTCAACTGGACGCGATCGGTGACGTCACCCAGCGCAAAGATGCTCGGCACATTCGTGCGAGAATACTTGTCGACCACGATCGCACCGCGATCGTTCGTCTCGACGCCGGCGGCTTCGAGACCAAGGCCAGTGGTGTTCGGGTCGCGACCGAGCGCCAGCATCACCTGCTCGACGACAAGACGGCCGTTGTTGATCGTCTCGACATCGAGATTGCCGGCCGCCGACTTCGATACCTTCTGAATGTGATCCTGGCAAAGGATGCGGATGCCCTTGGCCTCCATCGCCTCGTGCAAGCCGCGACGCATATCCTGGTCGAAGCGGCTGAGGATCTCAGCGCCGCGATAGATCAGCGTGGTCTCGACACCGAGCCCGTGAAAGATGTTGGCGAATTCCACCGCAATATAGCCGCCGCCCGCGATCAGGATCGATCGTGGCAGCGTCTCCAGGTGGAAAGCTTCATTGGAGGAAATGCAGTGTTCGTATCCGGGCAACGCCGCATGCGGGTTCGGCGCACCGCCAACGGCAACGATAATGCGTTCGGCAGTCACTTCCTGGCCGGTCTTGAGCAGGCGCACACTATGCGGTCCTGTAAGCTCCGCGCGTGTCTCAAGGATCTCTGCACCGGCTCCGTCCAGGCCCTTGCGGTAGAGGCCTTCGAGGCGATCGATTTCCCGGTCCTTCGCCGCAATCAGCGACGGCCAGTCGAACCTGCTTTCACCCACGGTCCAGCCATAACCGGCGGCGTCCTCGAAATGCTCGTGAAACTGCGAGGCGTAGACGAAGAGCTTCTTCGGCACGCAGCCTCTGATGACGCAAGTGCCGCCGAAGCGGTACTCTTCCGCAATCGCCACCTTCTTGCCGAGTGACGCCGCCACGCGCGCCGCGCGAACACCACCGGAGCCGCCACCGATGACGAAGAGGTCATAGTCGTACTGGCTCATGGGATCTCCTAGGGTCGGATATTGGCGGGCGCTTCGGGTCATATAGGAAGCCGCGGACGAAAAAGAAAAGCCCGGGACTGATCCCGGGCTTCGATATCCAAAAGCGATGCGCTCAGGGCTTCGGCGCCTCGGCCGGAGCATCGGCCGCGGCCGGCTGCTCGGCCTGCACCTCTGACAACAGGGCCGCATTGGCCTGCTGCTCGAGATCGCGGGCGACGCCGGCGGTCCAGATGTCCGCAGCCTTCAGCAGTTCGCGTGTGGCGATCGGGCCATCCTTCAGCAGCTTCTTGCCGGTTTCGCTGCCGTAGAAGGCGGTGATCTGCTTCAACTCGTCTGCGGTGAAGGCCTTGGCATAGACTAGGGCCGCCTCGCGCTCCAGATCGGCACGGCGTGCAGCGAGCTTCAGGGCTTCTTCCTCGACCTTGGCCGAGATGACGTCCTGCAGGTTCGGATAGGCCTGGATGAGCTGGGCCGTCAGCCTGTCCATGATGTTGGGCAGAATTGCGTCGAAGCGATTGGTAACGCCGAGGGCGCTGATGGCTTCGCGTGCGGCCTGCATATGCTCGGCCGGCACGTCCTGTGCCTTGGCGGAAACGGTTCCCAGCATCACGCTGCCGGCGATGACGGCGATCAAGGCAAAGCGGCCCATACCCGTAAAGCTGATCATGAAATTCTATGCTCCTGTTAGTTCTTCGGCTCCATCACCCGTGCACCCGCCGGTCCGGCGATGATCGCGAGCGATGCCAAGTTTATGAATAGGCCGTGTTCCACCACGCCGGGGATTTGATTGAGCCGGCTTGCCAGTGCGTCTGCATCAGGAATGCGGCCAAAAGATGCGTCGAGAATGAGGTGCCCGCCATCGGTCATGAACAGGCTCTCGTCGGAACGGGTCCGGAGTTTCATCGGACCGTTAAGGCCGAGTTCGTCTGCAAGACGCTCGATCGCGATCCGCGTCGAGGCCTGGCCGAACGGGTTGATCTCGATCGGCAAGGGGAAGGCGCCGAGTGTATCGACCAGCTTCGTCTCATCGGCGATCACGATCATCCGTGCAGAAGCCGCCGCCACTATCTTTTCACGCAGCAGCGCACCGCCACCACCCTTGATGAGGCGAAACCCGGCATCGATTTCGTCGGCGCCGTCAATGGTCAGGTCGAGCTCTGGCAACTCGTCGAGGGACTTCAAGGGCACGCCGAGTTCAAGGCAGAGCCGCGCTGTCCGTTCGGATGTCGGCACGCCCTGCACCTTGAGGCCTCCGGCGACCTTTTCCGCCAGCAACCGAACGAATTCTTCTGCGGTCGAACCGGTTCCGATCCCGAGACGCATGCCGTCTTCGACATGCTCCAGCGCCGCAGCTGCAGCCTTGATCTTCATTTCGCGGGCGTCCATGCGCCGAAAGCTCCCGTCCGTTTCGTTGGATGCTGTTTACACGCCTCCTTGGCCGAGTGAAAGCCCCGCATCGCCATGCGGCGTTGCCTTTTCAGAGGATTTCCCCTACCCCCGGCACCACTGATGAGATTGCAAGGGAGCTTCGTCTTGACCGCCACGACCATCGTCTTCGACCTCGACGGAACCCTGATCGACACAGCCCCGGATCTGGTCGAAAGCCTCAATCACACGATTGCCGCACACGATCTGCCACCGGTCGGCTACGAGGACCTGACCCATCTCGTCGGACAGGGCGCACGCGTGATGATCCAGCGCGCCTTCGCCCTCCGTTCCGCGCCGCTGGCCGACGATGAGATCCCCGCCCTGCTCGACCGCTTCATCGATCACTATGAGGCCGGGATGCCGGGCAAGAGCCTTCCCTATCCCGGCCTGGTGGACGCGCTCGACCGGCTGCGTGCGGCCGGCTTCAGGATGGCTGTCTGCACCAACAAGATGGAGCGGCTGGCGCTTCCACTGATCGAGCGCCTCGACCTGACCGGCTATTTCGAAGCCGTCGCCGGCGGCGATACCTTCGCCTTCCGCAAGCCGGACCCGGCGCATATCCTTGCGACCGTAGAGCGGGCCGGCGGCACACCGGACAAGGTCCTGATGATCGGCGACAGCATCAACGACATCCTGGCAGCCCGAAACGGCAATATCCCCTCGATCGCGGTTCCCTTCGGTTATTCGGACGTGCCGGTAGAAGACCTCGGCGCATCGCATGTGATCGGGCATTTCGACGAGCTGACCGTCGAACTCGTCGAGCAATTGACCCGCTGAAGCCGCTCGAAACGCAAATGGCGGGCCAGAGGCCCGCCATTTGAAATTCCACGCCTTGGGTCATAAAGGATCACGCGCGCGGGGCGCGTGCATCCGTCGTCGCGTTGAAGGCCTTGGCGGTGTGGTTGTCGCGGCCATAGACATCGTCGAAATATTCGATGACACCGTCCTTGTTCGGCCAGGCCGTGAAATAGGACACATAGACCGGGATCTTCTCCGGCACCTGAACGGCTCGGTTCTGACCCGATGCGATCTGCTTGCCGATCTCCTCGACCGTCGTGCCCATGACCGCCGCTGCCATCACGCGCGGCTCGGCGAGACGAACGCAGCCGTGGCTGAGCGCCCGCATGTCCCGATTGAAATAGCTCTTGGACGGCGTGTCATGCATGTAAATGGCATGTTCGTTCGGAAAGAGGATCTTCAATTCGCCGAGCGCATTGTCGCCACCCGGTGGCTGGCGGACATCGACCGCATGCGTGGCGTTCCAGTCGATCTGGCTCGAAGCCACCTTGCGTCCGCCATAGGAAACTTCATAGCCCAGACGATCGAGATAGGACGGATCAGCCCTGAGCTTGGGAAGCATTTCGTTGACGATGATCGACTTCGGAACGCCCCAATACGGGTTGAATTCGACGGTCTGGATCTGGTCCTGGAAGAAATAGGTCTGATTGGCCTTCGACCCGACGACCACCCGCATCGAGACCTGCTCCTTGCCTTCGTTGAAGTAGGAGGCACGGAAGGACGGGGCGTTGATGAAGACGTAACGCGATCCGAGGTCGGCCGGCAACCAGCGCACCGCTTCCATGGCGACCAGCAGCTTTTCGATCTTCTCGGCATTGCTGTGCCCGGTCATGGCGCGGATCGTGGCCGGCCCGACGACGCCGTCCGGCTTCAGGCCCTTTTCAGCCTGGAACGCCTTGATCAGCGCCACCAGTTCGGGTGTGTATTCCGGCGTGTTGGCGTAAGCGGAAAGCGTGGCGGCGTGACCGGCCAGAACAGCCTCTGACGCCACCTGCTTCAGGGCGCCCACGACATTGGTCAGCTCCGGATTGCTCTGGCCCGGTTTCAGAAGCGTCCCGGGCGCGATCGTGATCTGCTGTGTGGTTGCTTCGGCATCCTCTGCCCGCAGACGCGCAAGCTCGTCACGCAGGGCAACGAATTGCGGGCTCTTCGGATCGCGATTACGCAGATAGGCAGCGACATCGGGGCTCATGCGCAACAGGTCGAGGACCGGTGCGAGGTTCACGCCCTTGCGCTTGAAGTCGTAGTAGCCGGAGATCTTGTTGGGATCGATCCGGCCACGGGTAGTGTCCTGTACATAGGCGAGCACCTTGGCGGAAAGCGCGACTTCAAATGCCGTAAGCTCGCGCTGGCGCTTCTCCGGGTTGGCAGGGTCGACCGCATCGGAGGGCATGGTGACGGTATAATCATCCGGCGAGAGGCCGACCGCATCGACCGAGGCGAGCGCCTCGATCATCGCACGGCCACGCTCGGAAATGCCATCGCCGTCGGTCCAGATCAAGGGCTTGTTGAGATTGCCGTAATAGGCCTCGACCGTCTTTGCGACCTCATCGGTGGCCCGAACGGATACGTCTGAAAGGAAACGGCGGGAGCCGAGGACTTCCGGCGTCGCCTCAGCTTCCGCGGAGCCAGCAACCGGTTCCGACACAGGAAGCTTGATCTTGATGGCGCGCTGCGCCTCCGGCTTATAGGTGTAATACTGCGGGCCGGCGACCTTCGGCAGCGGCTCGGGATCCCCCATTTCGAGGCCACCGCGGGCCTGCTGTTCCAGGGAAGCCGGAGCGGATTGCTGTTTGGCCTGTCGACCGGGCCCGCCACGGAGCAGATCGAGAAGCGTCGTGGCAGCGGCCTCGCCCGGCAAGGTTCCGGCTGCGGTCGTCGCAGCGAGGAGTGCCGTGACTACGAATTTTGTCTTTCTCGTCATTCTCTGTTCCATTTCCCGGTCGAAGTCCCGACGCACTTGCGGCACATGCGCATGTTGCGCGGATCACTAGCCCATCGGCTTTTCATTGAAAAGTTGAACGGTGACATAGACCTTCGCCCGGCAGCGTCAACTGAGCGTGACCCGACGCGCGATCACAGCCATCGCCTGGACGCAAACTAAATGGAAATATTCGTTAAATTTTGATTGATGTTAACAAAACGTGCATCGCGCTGCGCTGCATACCCCCAGAAATCAGCAGACAATTTGTCGTGACACGTGCTGAAAACGACACAGCCACAAGACAGAGTGGCCCCACGCGAGCCACCGGCGAATTACTTGACAAGCTGAATCCGATTATGTTGGTCGCCTTGCAAGGGGCCGGCGCCAACCTAAATGCAGGAAGAGTTCGCGGCACCGGCCAGAGCCACCGTCAAAGGCAGGACATCAGATGAAAAATCGCACTGAAAACGACACTTTCGGACCGATCGAGGTTGCCTCCGATCGCTATTGGGGAGCCCAGGCCGAGCGCTCACTCGGCAATTTCAAGATCGGCTGGGAGAAGCAGCCGCTGCCGATCGTCCGGGCTCTCGGCATCGTCAAGCAGGCGGCGGCACGCGCCAACATGGCGCTCGGCAAGCTCGACCCGGCCATCGGTGACGCAATCGTCGCAGCGGCGCAGGAGGTGATCGACGGCAAGCTGAACGAACACTTCCCCCTCGTCGTGTGGCAGACCGGCTCCGGCACGCAGTCGAACATGAACGCCAACGAGGTGATCTCCAACCGCGCCATCGAGATGCTGGGCGGGGAAATGGGCTCCAAGAAGCCCGTCCACCCCAATGACCATGTCAACATGAGCCAGTCTTCGAACGACACCTATCCGACGGCCATGCATATCGCCGCCGCCGAACACATGGTCCACCACCTTCTGCCGGCCCTGAAGCACCTGCATGCAGCCCTCGATGCCAAGGCCAAGGCCTTCGACCACATCATCAAGATCGGCCGCACCCATACCCAGGATGCAACACCGCTGACGCTCGGCCAGGAGTTTTCCGGCTATGCCGCGCAGGTCGCCTCGTCGATCAAGCGAATCGAGATTACCCTTCCGGGGCTCTATGAACTCGCCCAGGGCGGGACAGCCGTCGGTACCGGATTGAACGCTCCCATCGGCTTTGCCGAAAAGGTAGCAGAGGAAATATCGAAGATCACCGCCCTGCCCTTCGTCACCGCACCGAACAAGTTCGAGGCGCTGGCCGCCCATGACGCCATGGTTTTCGCCCATGGCGCCATCAATGCGGCCGCAGCCGCGCTCTTCAAGATCGCCAACGACATCCGCTTTCTCGGTTCCGGCCCCCGCGCCGGTCTCGGCGAGCTCGCCCTTCCGGAAAACGAACCGGGATCCTCGATCATGCCCGGCAAGGTCAATCCGACCCAGTCCGAGGCGCTGACCCAGGTCTGCGCCCACATCTTCGGAAACCAGGCCGCGATCACCTTCGCCGGCAGCCAGGGCCATTTCGAGCTCAACGTTTACAATCCGATGATGGCCTACAACTTCCTCCAGTCGGTCCAGCTCTTGGGCGATGCCGCCGTCTCCTTCACCGACAATTGCGTCGTCGGCATCGAGGCAAGGGAGGACAACATCCGCAAGGGCGTCGAGAACTCGCTGATGCTGGTGACCGCGCTGAACGGCCGTCTCGGCTACGACACCTGCGCCAAGATCGCGAAGACGGCCCACAAGAACGGCACCACGCTACGCGAAGAAGCGGTCGGCGGCGGTTACCTGACAAACGAGGAATTCGATCAATTTGTGCGTCCGGAACTGATGATCGGACCACAGTAACGGAGACGGCATGCGGCGGCGGACTTCAGGCCGCCGCATTCGCTTCCTCGGTCAGCGCTGCAGCACTTCCAGACCGGTGCGGCGGATGTCCTTTGCCCGGAAGAGCGCCATGTCAGCCTGGTGCAGCAGGTCCGCCATGGCCTCGTTGCCGCGGCGAATGGCAAGCCCGAACGTCACGCGCAGGCTGCCGCGCGCCAGAGGACCGACCTCGAGTTCGGCGACGGTTTTCCTGATCGCCTCGCAACAGGCGGATACGGCGGAGGGTGCATCGCCGGGAAAGAGCAGCACGAAGGTCGTGTCGGACATGCGAGCAGCCACTGGCCGGGGTGAAAAATGCTGGCGCACGACGTCGCCCACGGCCACAAGGGCAAGATCGACGGTTTCGCGGTCATGCCCCACAAAGGGTGTATTTGCCGCTTCCAGTTCGAAGACTGCGACGACGATCTCCGCACCGCTGCCGATCTGGCGAGCAAGCGTGCCGAGTTGCATGCCATAGGCGGCGCTGCCGTTCAGAAGGCCTGTCAGAGGATCGAGCCCTGGCTGGCCTTCGATGCGCTCGGCGAGCGCCGAGATCTCCCCGACCATGCCGCAGACGGCCCGCGTCACGACGGCGATCTCGTCGTCGCCATGCTTGTTGAGACGCTCCTCCACGAATGGGCCACCCGTGCGATAGCGGCTGATCGCCATTGCCAGATTGCGCAGCGGCCGCGTCAGCCACCACATGGTCACCAGACAGGCGATGGTGCCGACGAGCGTGGCGCCGAGCACGACGAGACTGATCGTCAGCGCATCGGACTGCGAGGCTGTTCCGAAATTGATCAGAAGCGCAATCAGAGGAACATGGATGCAGACGAAACTGACCAGAAAAATCTTGGCGACGATCGACCGATGCCATTTCGCTCGGTTGGCGTAGTCCATTGGCATGCCTTGTCTTGCTCCTGATCTGGCATTCACGATGAAGAGGTTCGCCTATGGGCTTTCCCAGAAGGCTACCCGTCCTGTCAACGTGTAGCTTAAGGCTTTCGCCGCATTGAAATCTTAAGCCCTTGCCCGTAAACCACCGGAATTTCCAGCTTGTGCCGCGAAAGGCCCCGTGATGGCAGACGATCTGTTCCCAATTGGCGAAGACCTGACCCCTTATCGCAAGATCACCTCCGACCATGTTTCCGTCGAGACCTTCAAGGGTCAGGAAATCCTGACGGTCGAGCCCGAAGGCCTGCGCCTGCTGGCCGAGACCGCGCTCTCGGACATCAATCACCTCCTGCGCCCCGGCCACCTGAAGCAGCTCGCCTCGATCCTCGAAGACCCCGAGGCGACCGACAACGACCGCTTTGTGGCATTCGACCTTTTGAAGAACGCTAACATCGCCGCCGGCGGTATCCTGCCGATGTGCCAGGATACCGGGACTGCGATTGTCATGGGCAAGAAGGGCCGCCGCGTCTGGACCGACGGGCAGGACTACGCAGCGCTCGCCGAAGGCGTGCGTGACGCCTATGAGCGCCGCAATCTGCGCTACTCGCAGCTCGCCCCGATCAAGATGTTCGAGGAAAAGAACACCAAGACCAACCTGCCGGCCCAGATCGACCTCTATGAAGAGGGCGAAGACGCCTACAAGTTTCTCTTCATGGCCAAGGGCGGCGGTTCGGCGAACAAGACCTTCCTCTATCAGGGAACGCCTTCGCTTCTGACCCATGATCGCATGATCGACTTCCTCAAGGAGAAGATCCTCACGTTAGGGACGGCAGCCTGTCCCCCCTACCATTTGGCGATCGTCATCGGCGGCCTCTCCGCCGAGATGACGCTGAAGACCGTTAAGCTCGCCTCGGCGCGTTATCTGGACGACCTTCCGACCGAAGGCTCGGAGAGCGGCCACGCCTTCCGCGATCTGGAGATGGAACAGGAGATCCACAAGCTGACCCAATCCATGGGTGTCGGCGCCCAGTTCGGCGGCAAGTATTTCTGTCACGACGTGCGCGTCATCCGCCTGCCGCGCCATGGCGCCTCGCTTCCGATCGGCCTCGGTGTCAGCTGTTCCGCCGACCGCCAGGCCAAAGGCAAGATTACGAAGGACGGCATCTATATCGAGCAACTGGAAACCGACCCGTCGAAGTACATGCCCGAGATCGACGACACCGCGCTGTCCTCGTCGGTGGTCAAAATCGACCTGAACCAGCCAATGAGCGCGATCCTTGCCGAATTGACCAGACATCCGGTCAAGACGCGCCTGTCCCTGACAGGCACGATCATCGTCGCCCGCGACCTCGCCCATTCCAAGATCCGCGAGCGGCTGGAAAAAGGCGAAGGCATGCCGGACTACATGAAGAACCATCCGGTCTACTATGCCGGCCCGGCCAAGACCCCGACCGGCTACGCCTCCGGCTCCTTCGGCCCGACGACTGCCGGCCGCATGGACAGTTACGTCGACCAGTTCCAGTCCTTCGGCGGCTCCATGGTCATGCTGGCCAAAGGCAACCGTTCGCGCGCCGTACGCGAGGCGTGCAAGACCCATGGTGGCTTCTATCTCGGCTCGATCGGAGGCCCCGCCGCCCGTCTCGCCCAGGACTGCATCCGCAAGGTCGAGGTGCTGGAGTATCCGGAACTGGGCATGGAAGCCGTCTGGAAGATCGAGGTCGAAGACTTCCCCGCCTTCATCGTCACAGACGACAAGGGCAATGATTTCTTCCAGGAATTCAATCTCGGCTGATTTTTTCCCCGGACCCGACGTACTGCCGTTGCGGAAGGCCTTCTTCGCAACGGCATTTATTGCTTATTTCGCAGATACTTAACAAAAAAGAGCAGTTACCGCTCATTTTGCACCGACAAATTGTCATTGCGCGATCATTAAACATTTTCCAATCATTTGCCCCTAACTTTACTTAGGCTCTTCGAGGGCCGAGTGACGACCACTGGAGTTGGCCGAATGACGACGGCGGCACCGCCAAAAACGCAGGCACCTGACGTTGCGGCACACATTACCTACGCCATGCGTTCAATGGGGGTCGCCCCCATTCCGCGCAACTACGAACTATTCTACGAAGCCCATATCGGCTCCAACCCGTCGCTCACCCGTGAACTCGCAGCCCTCGGCAGCAAGGCAACCCAGGACGAGCTCGACGCGATCGGCGAACAGTATTTCGGCCACCACCAGACCCGGGTCATCGAAAACGCTCATACCAAGCTGATCGGTGAACTGGACGGCCTCTTGCGCACCCTGCAGCAAGAACAGTCCTCGCTGCAGAGCTACAACAGACTGCTGGGCGAAACCTATCACCGCATCAATTCGAAGAGCGCCAACAGCACAGACATCCTGCGCAGTGCCATCAGCATCCTGACGGAAGCCACCGGCTCGACCATGGCCCATGGCCAGGAGACGGTGGTGCAGATGTCGCAGCGCTCCCAGGAAATGGACGACGTCCGGCGCGAACTCGACGAGTACAAGCGCATCGCCAATACGGATTCGCTGACACGCATCGCCAACCGCCGCGCTTTTGACGAGAAACTCGCCGCCGTCTATACGAGTGGCGCCAGACCTCTGGCGGCGCTCGTCTTGGCCGATATCGACAACTTCAAGAAGGTCAACGACGTCTATGGGCATCCCGTCGGAGACAAGATCCTAGCGACTGTCGCCACCGTCATCCGAAACAATGTCCGCAAGGACTGCTTCGTTGCGAGAACCGGTGGCGAAGAATTCGCTATCATCGTCGAGGGCAATACCGCCGACGAGATGTTCCAGATCTGCGAGCGTATCCGCACCGCGCTCGAAACGACGCCGTTCAAGAATTCGAAAACCGGCGTAAATTACGGGCCAATCACTATCTCGCTGGGCTTTGCCATGGCAGCCGAAGCCGAGGATGCTGGCGAACTTTACGCGCGATCCGACATTGCCCTCTACTGCGCCAAGAACGCGGGACGCAACCGCACCAAGGCCTATGAAGACGGGATGAAGAAGGAATTCGCCAAGAGCTGGCTGATCTACAAGCGGTAAGCCGGGGCAGACCTACCACATGGTCTTGGCCGCACGGGCCGGCCATTCCCGATCATAACTGTCGCGATCGAAGTCCGCCTTGGCGGCCTTGAGCATCTCACCCGGTGTCGGCAGGTCGGCCGCGACCACCTGCCGCTCCGCGTTCCAGAGTTCGGCGCGCATCACAGCCCGAGCGCACTGGAAATACGCCTCATCGATCGTGACCACCACGACACTGCGCGGATGACGTCCCTCCATTTCGAAGCTGGAGAGAAGATCCGGCGCAACCGAGACGACGGCCCGCCCGTTGATCCGCATGACGCTGGTCGAACCCGGGATCAGGAACATCAGCGCCACACGCGGGTCTCGCACGATGTTGAGCAACGAGTCGATGCGGTTGTTGCCGCGCCAGTCCGGCAGCGCCAGCGTCTTCTCGTCCTCGACTCGAACGACAGCACCGCGGTCTCCACGAGGCGAACAATCCAGTCCCTCCGGACCGACAGTCGCCAGCGCGACGAAGGGCGACTTGTCGATCATCTGTCGATAGGCAGGTGTCAGATACGCAGTGACCTTGGCCGTCGAGGCCTCGGTGACCTCGCCATATACAGCCTTCAATTCTTCGACACTGCTGATGATCGTCATGAATCGCTCCACCGTTACCGCCTAACATCTCCGATGAAGGCGGCTTAGGGAAGTCGCATGACGGCTCTATGACACGGCACGGACATCCGACAGGCTCAGACCATCAGCCTCTGTAAGGAAGGACGCGACGGCCTGAATCACCTCCGGCGCGCTGACGATCCGGCGATGGCCGTGGCCGTTGGCCCAGAGATGGCGCACATGCGGCGACACACCGATATAACGTTGTGCATGGCCGACATTGACCTCCTTGTCATCCTCGGCATGAACGACCAGCAAGGGCCTATCGATCCGCCGCGCGACACTGACACCGTCCAGATCTTCCACACGCGCACCGACCAGCTCCATCGCCCGCGCCCGCATCGCGCCGATGCTGCCTTGGCCGAGGCCGACCATGGCCGCAAAGCCATGGAAAACCTCACCCATGCTGGAGGGCGAGCCGATGAGCGCGATGCGTCCCGGATGGAACGACCGGAGATCGGGAAAAACGCGTCCAGCCGCCATCATCACGGCAGCCCCGCCGAAGGAATGGCCGACGACCCCGTCGAAATGCCCGAAATGCCGTTCGGCCGCAACGATCGCTTCGGCGGCGATCTTCAGATCGAGCCGCCGCCCGCTAGAGGCGCCATGGCCGGGAAGATCGAGGATGACGATCTCAGCACCGTTCCGACGAAGCCCCAGGGCGAGATCGGTCAGATACTCGGCCCGCGATCCCCAGCCATGGACGACAAGGATCCGCTTCGTCCTCCCGCCATGCAAGTCTGCCGGCAAATGATGCGCCGCCGCCATCCCGCGGCTCAAGGCAAGACGCACGGTCGATGCCTGGCGCAGACGATTGCGCCCTGTGAGAAATACCTGCTTTGCCTTGACTCCTTTCGGGCGTCGGCTCGGCGTCCGGCAGAAGAGCTCGAAAGCAATGCGCCCCGCAACAGTGGGTGACAGCTTCTCCAGCTGCGCGAAAGCCAGGCGGGTGACCTTGAGAGGAAAGGATGGCATAGTCGGAATCCCGTCAAATGTTCAATGATGAACAATAAAGTACAAGAATGAACAAAAAGCAAGCCTTCCCCTGGGACCATCCTCGATTTCGCAGCTGGATATCGGTTGCCCGCGCCTGCCAGCTGATGCAGCAGGCGCTCGGCCGTGCTCTGGCGCCGCTCGACATCAAGCCGCCGCATCTCGACATCCTCGTCAATCTCTATCGCTTCGAGGGTATTTCCCAGCAGGAATTGGCCCGCAAGTTACTCGTCGGGCGCTCCAACATGAGCATGCTTCTGCCACAAATGGAAAAGCGGGGCCTTCTCGAGCGGCGAGCCGATCAGCGGGACAAGCGCGTTTTGAGGCTTTTTCTGACGGATGAGGGCCGGGTACTGAGCGAGAGGGCCATGAGCATCCAGACGGAACTCATCGAGCGCACGCTATCCGCCACGCCGATCGAGGACTGCCTGAAGCTGGCCGACAACATGGACCTTCTGATCCAACGTCTTCTCTTGTCGGATGGACTTGCAGACCCCGAGCTTAGCGAGGATCGCGGCTAAGGTTCTTCTCAGTGAGTTCAGCTTCATAGGCGGCGAACTTCTCCGCCCCGGTCTCGCCGAGTTCGCGCAGGTAGAGCCAGGTGAAGATGCCTGTGTCATGCCCGTCATCGAAGCCGATCCGCACCGCGTAATTGCCGGTCGGGACCATCTGGCGGATCCCGACATGGCGCTTGCCCGGCACCGTGACCTTCTGACCGGGGCCATGTCCCTGCACCTCGGCCGAGGGCGACAAGACCCGCAGCATTTCCGCCGGAAGCGACGCCACGACGCCGTCGTTGAAGGTTACCGTCAACAGACGCTTGTCTTTCGACACTTTCAATTCGCTCGGCCAGATCTCGCTCATGCGACCCTCGTCTTCCTCGGTAAGTCTGGCTGAGACCTAGGGCCAACAGCATGGATTTGCAATCGGATAAGCACGGACCCGTCGCGTGCCGGCTTGACGCTACAACGGCTTGACCCCACATTAAACGAAACGAACGGGAGAGCCCTGTTGGACCACACACCCGCCGATTGGCGAACTGCAGAACCACTGATCGACCGGGCTGCTCCGATGATCGACCCTTTCGGACGGGCAGTGACCTATCTGCGTGTGTCCGTCACGGATCGCTGTGATTTCCGCTGCACCTATTGCATGGCGGAGAACATGACCTTCCTGCCGAAGAAGGATCTCTTGACGCTGGAAGAGCTCGACCGGCTCTGTTCGGCCTTCATCGCCAAGGGCGTGCGCAAGCTGCGGTTGACCGGCGGCGAGCCTCTGGTCCGCAAGAACATCATGCATCTGGTGCGCGGCCTGTCGCGTCACATCGGCGGCGGGCTGGACGAGTTGACGTTGACCACCAACGGCTCCCAGCTGGCCCGTCATGCAGCCGAACTTGCCGACTGTGGCGTGCGCCGCATCAATGTATCGATCGACACGCTCGACGCGGACAAGTTCAAGACGATCACCCGCTGGGGTGAACTGGACAAGGTGCTGGAAGGCATCCGCGCCGCGCAAGCTGCCGGCATCCACGTCAAGCTGAACGCCGTAGCCCTCAAGGACTTCAACGAGCACGAGATCCCCGAACTCATGCGCTTCGCCCATGGCGAGGGCATGGACCTGACGTTGATCGAGACCATGCCTATGGGCGAGACCGAGGAAGACCGGACAGATCAGTATCTGCCTTTATCCCTGGTTCGTCAGCGTCTGGAAGAACAGTTCACGCTGGACGAGATTCCCTATCGGACTGGCGGACCGGCCCGCTATGTCGAGGTTCGGGAAACCGGTGGACGGCTGGGCTTCATCACGCCCCTCACCCACAATTTCTGCGAAAGCTGCAACCGCGTCCGCCTGACTTGCACCGGCACACTCTACATGTGTCTCGGCCAGGATGACGCCGCGGATCTGCGCACGGCACTCCGCGCCTCCGATGACGATGCCTATCTGTCCACCGCCATCGATGAAGCCATCTCGCGCAAGCCCAAAGGCCACGACTTCATCATCGACCGCAACCATCGCAAACCGGCGGTGGCCCGACACATGAGCGTCACCGGCGGCTGAACGCCGCCGGATCCATTTTCGGGTCATGCCGAACGTCGGTAAGGCTGCGGTTCGACGCGCTGCATGTCTGTTCGGAAACGCGAGATCTTGTGCATCAGGATGTCGACTCGCTGGCGCAGACCGTGGATCTCCGCATTGTTTTCCTCGACCATGGCGGCGTTCTGTTGCGTGATCAGCTCGACGTCTCGCACCGCCGACGTCACTTCGCTGATCCCCGTCGACTGTTCGCGCGTGGCTGCAGAAATGCTCTCCACGAGCTTCTGCACCTCTTCGACCTGGTCGATGATGGACTGTAGAGCGACCCCTGTGTTCTCGACGAGTTCGACACCGGAACGCACCTGACCGCCACTCACGGAAATCAGCGTCTTGATCTCCTTGGCTGCATTGGCGCAGCGCTGAGCCAGATCACGCACTTCCTGCGCCACGACCGCAAAGCCGCGACCCGCCTCACCCGCGCGTGCCGCCTCGACGCCGGCATTGAGCGCAAGAAGATTGGTCTGGAAGGCGATCTCGTCGATGACGCCGATGATCGTCGAGATCTTGTCCGACGAGCGGCTGATCTCCGCCATCGCCTCGACGGCTTTCCGGACCACCACGCCGGACTGCCGCGCATGATCGCGGGCCGACTGGACGGATTGGGCGGTACGCCCTGCCCCGTCGGCGGTCGACGTCACGACTTGGCTGAGATGGGACAGGGCCCGCACGCTCTCTTCGAGTGCGGCAGCCTGCTGCTCGGTCCGCCGCGCCAGATCGTCGGCAGACACGGCCAGGTTTTCCGTCCCGGCATTGATGTCGCTGCTGGCCGCCCTGACGTCTTCGAGCGTGGCACGGAGAGCCTCGACTGCCTGATTATAGGTCGACGCCATGGCGACGAAGTCCTGCGGCAGGTCCTCACGCATCGACACATTGAGCTGGCCACTCGCGAGCGCCTCGAGAACGGAGGATAGCGCCTCCAGTGCCGAGCGCTGGTCTGCCTCGACACGCGCCCGCTCCTGGGCCCGCTGCGCGCTGTCATGTTCGGATCGCGCCCGGGCTGCCTCAGCCTCATGCTCGAGGCGCTTGTTTTCGAGCGCCGCATCGCGGAACACCGTGACCGAACGGACCATGTCGCCGATCTCGTCGCCGCGGTTGCGCCCCTCGATCGGCACCGAAAGATCGCCGTTGGCCAGCCGCGACATGACACTGTTGATGCGTTTCAGGGGCCCACGCAGCGTTTCGACAAGCATCAGGCCACCGATGATCGCGAGCAGGGTGCCCGCCACCATGGTGATGACCGAGATCGTGGCGGAACGTTCGCTGTCCTCGCGCCCGACTTCCTGGGCCTGACTGACGAAATTGCGCAGCGATTCCATCGCAGCCGACACCGAGGCATTGGCCGCCAGGCGCGTCTCCTGCCAGCCACGTCCGGCGTCGAGACGTGCCTGAGACTTCGCGGTGATCGCTGTCAGATGCGGCGCGATCTTCTGCGGAAAGTCCCTGAGGGCGCTGTTCTTCGCGCCGAGTTCGGATATGCGCACGGCGACCTTCTGCAGCGCTTCGACATCTCCGATCACCACCGCACGGCTTCTCTCGTCGAGGGAGCCCAGCATCTGCTGGACCCGGAGCTCCAGCGTCGCGATGTCGAGCGCTGCGGTATCGACTAGCGACATCAGTTCCTTCTGTTCGGCGACGAGCTTGTCGAGGCTGACGAATCGGTCAGCGGCAATATCGCCGTTCTTCGCCGCCTGCAGCGTGATCTTCTGTTCGATCTCGACCAGTTCTGCGAGCACGCGTCCCAGGTCCTGCGCCTTCGCATCGTCAGGACCGGAACTCGAAAGGATGGCCTCGATCTTCTGAATGGCGGCGGCAACTTCGGAAACGAGCACCTTGCCCTTGTTCGACGCGATTTCCTCGGCCTTGGCGAGATCCTTCTGCATCGGCCCAAGATAGAGTTTGGCTTCTGAAAGCTGTTCCTCGGGAGTAAACGCCATCTGGACACCGACTCGCAACTTGCCGAGGCGATCGAGAAGCGACTTGAAGGCAGAGGCGTCGAACAGCAGCTCCTTGGCAAAGCGTTCCTTGCCGGACAGATCGGTGCGGACGAAATCGACTTGCTTGACGATCTGCTGGCTCTCCGCCTGCAGGGCGGCAACCGCAGCGCTCAGGCCTGCATCGAGTTCCTCCTGCGCGGTCTTGCCGTCCCAAAGCGCGGCCGTCTGAGCCCGCATATCGGTTGGCAACCCGGTCAAGGCCGAAAGATCGGTCGTATGCGCCTGATCGGCCAGCACACCGTTCAGCACGCCGAGCCCCTTCTCCTGACCGTCGATGGCGGCGAGCAAAGCCTGCCTACTCTCTTCCGTCGGATCGAGGCTGAATTCCTGCAACCCTTGCTGGAGAGCTTCCAGGTCACTGATGTTGCCGATGGTGGCACGGGTAACGGTCATATGGCCGTTGAGAGTTGTGGCAGTCCAATAGCCCAAGAGGCCGACACCGGCCATGAGCAGAACGAGAGGAACGACAAAAAGCAAAACTTTGGTGACGATCCTGCGGCTTTGCAGGAGGCGATCGATAAAACTCATGAGACCCTCTAAGAGGTCGAATTCCTGCGAGATCATCGCGCAGGGTCGAGGGAACGGCGCGACGTCATGTGCACCACGGGCGAGATTGATATGTTCAGTTTGAACATTGGTTAATCGCGATCAGTCTTTTTGGCAGTGAAGTATCGATTGGTGCAGGGAACATAGGAATTCGGGTTTCTCACTGCTGTCGCTTGGTCTAGAACCTCGGGGTACGCACGGGAATCGAGCATGGCATTATCCGAGAACACCCGAGGCGCCCTTCTGATGGCGATCTCGATGGCTGGCTTTACCTTCAACGACGCCCTGACGAAATCGGTGACCGCGGAACTGACCGTGGCGCAGATCATGTTCGTGCGCGGCGCCTTCACAGCAGTTCTGGTCTATGTCGTTGCCCGCCGCATGGGAGCGCTGGATCATATCAGGCATATCCTGCAGCCGATGATCTTGCTGCGCATTCTCCTGGAGACGGTTGCAGCCGTCGCGTTTCTTGCGGCTCTCGGCCAGATTCCGCTCGCCAATGCCTCCGCGATTCTGCAATCGATGCCGCTCGCCGTGACCTTAGGCGCTGCGCTCTTCTTCAACGAGCCTGTGGGCTGGCGGCGCTGGACGGCGATCGGCTTTGGCTTTCTGGGCGTGCTCGTCATCATTCAGCCTGGCCCCGAGGGGTTCACGACGGCTTCGCTCTACATCGTCTTGTGCGTCTTCACCGCCGCAGCGCGCGATCTCGTCACGCGCAAGATCGATCCCGGCGTCTCGTCGCTCACGGTAACCTTGTTCACGGCTGCCTCGATCTCCTTCGCGGGCCTGTTACTCGTCCCGGCCTTCGGTGGTTGGCAGCCGGTTTCCTATACCGCACTCGGCACGTTGGCCTTCTCCTCGGTCTTCCTCTTTGCCGGATATCAGGCGATCATCATGGCAATGCGAACGGGGGAGATCTCGTTTATCGCGCCCTTCCGCTATACCAGCCTGCTCTGGGCAATCCTGCTCGGCATTCTCTTCTTCGGCGAAACGCCCGACATCTGGATGATCGTCGGCTCGGCCATTGTCATTGGTTCGGGCCTCTACACGTTCTATCGTGAAAACAAGAAGAAGGCGGCGCTCGCTCGCCGCGCCGATCCGGCCTCACCGGGTTGAATCTGCTTTAGAGCCCAAGGACAAGTGCGCGTGCAGCTGCCATCCCGCTTCCTCGACCCAACGACAGCCCCGCATATCGTCAGCCTCGTCGCGATCGCGGGTCTCTCGGCGCTGACGATGAACATCTTTCTACCCTCGCTGCCGGCCATGGCGTCGGACCTGGGCGTGGACTACGACCGTGTGCAGATCCTAGTCTCGGGCTACATCGCGATGACCGCTCTGGTCCAGCTCGTGATCGGTCCGCTCTCGGATCGCTACGGGCGCAGGCCGGTCATGATCGGCGCCCTGCTGATCCTGATTGCAGCGTCCCTCGTCTGCATCGTCGCGACCTCGATCGAAGTTCTCACGTTTGCCCGCATGGTCCAGACATCGGTCGTCGCCGGCCTCGTCCTGTCGCGGGCCATCATCCGTGACATGGTCCCGATGGATGAAGCCGCCTCGATGATCGGTTATGTCACCATGGGCATGACACTCATCCCGATGGTCGGCCCGACGCTTGGCGGATTGCTCAGCGACGCTTTCGGCTGGCGGTCGAACTTCACGGCGATTCTCGTCGCGGCAATCGTCGTGCTCGTTCTCGTGCACCGCGACCTCGGTGAGACGAACCGGCAAAGGAGTGGCAGCTTCTCCGAACAGTTCCGCGCTTGGCCGCGTCTCCTCGCCTCACCCCGCTTCTGGGGCTACACCATGGCCGGCACCTTCACGTCGGGCGCCTTCTTCGCCTTTCTCGGCGGAGCCCCCTTCGTCGGCGGAACGCTGATGGGGCTCACACCGAGCATGCTCGGCCTGCAGTTCATGTTCATTGCTGCAGGTTACATCGCCGGCAACTACCTCTCGGGACGTTTCGCCCGGCGCGCTGGCATCGACATGATGATGCTGGTCGGCGGTGTCGTGGCACTCATCGGCGCGGCTGTCCCCATCCTGTTCATTGCCCAGGGTTTCGTCTCGTCGCTGGCCCTTTTCGCGCCGCAGATCGTCGTCGGCTTCGGCAACGGATTGTCACTGCCGAGCACCAATGCCGGCATTGTCAGTGTCCGTCCGGAACTTGCCGGCTCCGCCTCCGGACTGGGCGGCGCAATTACCATGGGCGGGGGCGCATTCGTCTCCTGGCTTGCCTCCCGCATCCTGACTGTCGAGACGGGGCCGATGCCGCTTTTGCTCGTCATGCTCGCCTGCTGCGTGCTCGCCCTCGTCGCGGTCATCTTCCTGCGCTTCACACCCGGCGAGGAAAGGTGAGCTGATGGCAGAACCCACCGCCTTCCCTGCAGTCATTCTTGCCGGCGGCCTGTCGCGGCGCATGGGGCATGACAAGGCGCTGATCCAGCTCGGTCAAATGCCGCTTGCCCTGCATGTCGCCGCACGCCTTGCCCCGCAGGTCACAAGCCTCCACCTCAATGCGCCTCAGGGGTACGCTTTGACTGGAAACCTGCCTATCCTTCCCGACCCGAGGCCGGACAGACCCGGGCCCCTGGCCGGCGTGCTGGCAGGTCTGAAGGCTTTCATCGATAGTCCCGGCGCGCCCACCCATATTCTGACCGTGCCCTGCGACACACCCTTCTTGCCTCTTGATCTCGTCAGGCGGCTCGCCGGACAGGCAGATCCTGGGACGATCGTGATGGCTGCCTCAGCGGGTCGCTCCCACCCGGTCACGGCCCTCTGGCCGGTTCGTCTGGCAGAGGACCTCGAAACCTGGCTCAACGATCCCGCCCATCGGCGCGTCTTCGATTTCATTGCCCGACATCCGGCAAGGACCGTAGAATTCCCCTTTTTCGACGGCCCTTTCGGCCCAATCGACCCCTTTTTCAACATCAACACGCCCGAAGATCTGGCGCTCGCCAGAACCATTCTAGAACGAGGTGCCCCGTGACGACGAGCCCCCGCATCTTCGGCATTGCCGGCTGGAAGAACTCCGGCAAGACGGGTCTGGCTGTCAGGCTCGTGGAGGAGTTCACACGGCGCGGCTATCACATCTCCACGATCAAACATGCGCATCACGACTTCGACATCGACAAGGTCGGAGCCGACAGCTACCGGCATCGCGAAGCTGGCGCCCATGAAGTGGTCATCGTTTCAGGCACGCGCTATGCCATCATGCACGAGCTGCGTGGCGCGCCCGAACCGAGTTTCGAAGAAATCCTAGCCCGCATCGGCCCCTGCGATCTCGTGTTGATCGAAGGCTACAAGCGCGAACCTGTGCCGAAGATCGAGGCCCGCCGGGAAGCATCCGCCAAACGAGAGCCGCTGGCGCCGACCGATCCGCATATCCGCGCGATCGCGGCAGACCATGCCGTGACGGGTACCACCCTGCCCGTCTTCGACCTCGACGACACAAAAGCCATCGCCGACTTCATCGCCGAAGTGACCGGGCTTCCGCCGAAAGCCTAACGTCCGGCACATAGAAAGGGCCGCCGGATTGCTCCGGCGGCCCTTCTCTTGTTCAGGTGTTTAGACGTCGATCAGTCGTTGCTCGACACATTGGCCGGACGGACCAGCGTCGTGACGCGGCGGATGGCGACGCGACGGTTCTGCTGTTCGGCGACTTCCGTGCGGATCTTCAGGAAGCGCTCGCCATAACCCTGGACCGACATGTTTTCCGGCGGGATGCCGTAGACCTCGGTCAGCAGATTGGCGACGGTTTCCGCGCGCTGGTCGGAGAGGACGAGGTTCGAACGATCCGAACCGACGGCATCCGTATGCCCTTCGATCAGGAAGACTTCGCCCGGATCCTTCTCGAGCAGCTGCTCCATGGCCTGAGCGACCTTGCGCAGGGTGCGAGCCTGTTCCAGCGGCACCTCTGCCGAACCCGACGGGAAGGTGATGGTGTCGAGGTCGATACGACGAACCTTGTCGCGAATACGGGCCGACGACTTGACTTCGTCCATCGAGTACACGCGCTCGACACGTTCGACCGGCGGCTGGGCAAGGAAGTCATAGTAGTCACGATCGGGCTCGCGGGTCGTGCTGACGATGTAGTCATTGACCGGAATTGTCAGACGCATCGGCGGCAGGGACAGACCGACATCGACATACATGGTCGGACGTTCGCTGTCGGCTTCCGGCGAATACATCAGGACATATTCACGACCGCGCGGAGAAATGCGCGAGCGGATGATGATGTCGCCGTAGCGGTTGTAGACCGTGACCAGCTTGCTGCCGTCGGCACGCTCGACGGTTTCACGGGTGCGGCCGCGCGGCAGCTCCTCGTAATAGGTCTGTTCGGCATCCCAGCGCAGGCGCTGGCGGTCATCGCCGCGAACGACGATCTGGTTGCCGACATTGATGACCGTACGATTGTCGACCTGCTCGATCACCCGGATCTCTGTGACCTGATTGACCACGTTGTTCTGAACGATGTTGTTGTTGGTGACATTGTTCGTGACGTTGGTGGTCACCGTGCTGTTAGACACGTTGTTGGTGACCGATGTCGGCACTTCGAAGGTCGGGGCAGCATCGAGTGTCGTGCCCTGCTCTGCGATGGTGGCCTGGATGGTCTGCGGATCGACCTGAACAGCCTCGGCCTGAGCGGCTGCGTCGGATTCCGGCGGCGGAGCCACGTCTTCCTGAGCACGAAGTTCATTGCGCTGCTGACGCACGTCCTGGCCGCCGCTGTTGTCGGCGTCCTTGTCGCTGTCGAGCACGGCAGCACCGTTGTCGACCGGCAGAACCACGGTTTCGGAAGACTGAGACGGATCTTCAGCAATCGCCTGCTTCTCTTCCGTGGTCCGCGTGTCGGTGATTTCCTGAACCGGCTGGTCTTCCTGCGGCTCGACGGCAGGCACGACGACCTGTTCGCCTTCCGGCTGGGCGTCAGCTGGGGCTTCTTCACCGGTAGCCTGCTGGTCGGCAGGCTGCTGGTCTGCAGGCTGTTCAGCCTGATCGGCCGGCGCTTCGCCTTCCGTTGCAGGCTGCTCGCCAGCGGCGTCCTGGCTCGGGCGCAGTTCCTCTTCGGCAACAGGGGCCTGCTCATCGGTCGGCTGCGGTGCTGCCTCTTCCTGCGCGGGCTGCTGTTCTTCAGCCGGCTGTTCCTCAGTCTGTTCGGTCGCCGGGGCCGGGCACTCCGCCTCGGTGGCAGCCTGCGAGCCATCGGCGCATGTGACGACCTGCGGCTCTTCAGCCGGCTGGGCCTCTTCAGCCCGCTGCTGAGCTTCCGCCTCGGCGGCACGCTGGGCTTCTGCTTCTGCCTGGGCCTGTGCTTCCGCTTCGGCAGCACGCTGGGCCTCGGCGTCTGCCTGGGCCTGTGCTTCTGCTTCTGCAGCGCGCTGAGCCTCGGCGTCTGCCTGGGCCTGTGCCTCCGCTTCGGCTGCACGCTGGGCCTCTGCTTCTGCCTGAGCCTGTGCTTCCGCCTGGGCCTGCGCCTCGGCTTCAGCCGCGCGCTGGGCCTCGGCGTCTGCCTGGGCCTGTGCCTCCGCTTCGGCAGCACGCTGGGCTTCGGCTTCTGCCTGAGCCTGTGCTTCTGCCTGGGCCTGCGCCTCGGCTTCGGCAGCACGCTGGGCTTCGGCTTCCGCCTGGGCCTGTGCCTCTGCTTCGGCCGCGCGACGCTGTTCTTCCTCGGCAGCGGCCTGCGCATCGCGGGCGGCACAGGTTTCCGCATCCGGAGCTTCGGTGCCATCGTTGCAGACGACGGCCTGTGCGAGCTGGATCAGCTGCTCTTCGGCCTGCCGGCTCTGACTCTGCCGTTCGGGGTGTCCTGTCACCGAAGCCGCGACGGGCTTCGCGAACACCGCCACGGACAGCATCGGAATAGCCACCGTGTTCAGCAATCTGTTTTTGAACATAACTTGCGCTTCCTTCCCTCTGCATGGCCACCGATGGGATCATCCGTGCCACGCCATTGAATGCGTGCTCGATTACGCGAACCGAAACTGCCGCCAAGCTAGAATTCGCATAATTAACCGTGCCTGAACGAGTGGGAACGACATTTGCTCCATCCGACGGCAGCGAATGGAACAAAAAATTCCCTCACCCTCGCTAACGCACTTATAAGAAGCAAATTTAGGCGGCCACGCGGTTTGTTGTTGATTTCGGTTCGAAAACCGGACGAATATTCGGTCAAGTGCTGCCGATGGCTGCACGATCATGGGCAGCCGCGTCAAAACAACAAGCGGCGTCCACCAACAGAGAGGATCTCATGCGTATTCCGACACGTTTTCTGGCTGCAGCTTCGATCGCTGCCCTGTCGCTTTTCGCCGGCTCGGCCATGGCTCAGGAAAAGCTGATCATCGGCACCGAGGGCGCCTACCCGCCCTTCAACAACCTTGAAGCCGACGGTTCGCTGGTCGGTTTCGACATCGATGTTGCCAAGGCGCTCTGCGAAGAGATGAAGGTGACCTGCGAATTCGTGACCCAGGATTGGGACGGCATCATCCCGGCGCTGCAGGCAAAGAAGTTCGACGCGATCATCGCATCCATGTCGATCACGCCCGAGCGTCTGGAAAAAGTCGATTTCTCCAAGAAGTACTACAACACCCCGCCGGCCGTCGCCGTGCCGAAGGATTCGGCCATCACCGACGTGGCTGGCCTCGCCGGCAAGACCGTCGGCGCGCAGTCGTCGACCACCCATGCCAACTATGCCGAAAAGCACATGGCCGAGTCGGAGCTGAAGCTCTATCCGACGGCTGACGAATACAAGCTCGACCTCGAAGGCGGCCGCGTCGATGCCGTCGTTGACGACATCGTCGTTCTCTCCGAATGGCTGAAGTCGGACGCAGGCGCCTGCTGCAAGATCCTGACCCCGCTGCCGGTCGACGTCGAGATCAACGGCGAAGGTGCAGGCATCGCGGTCCGCAAGGGCGAAACCGCGCTGGCCGACAAGTTTACGGCTGCCATCGCCGCGATCCGCGCCAACGGCAAATACGAAGAAATCAACAAGAAGTACTTCGACTTCGACGTTTACGGCGAGTAATCGCGTATCACCCGAGAAAACGAGTGGCGGAAGTCGAACACTTCCGCCATTTTGCATTTGAACGGCATGACGATCAAAAAGGCGGGAAAAACCGCCAAGGGGGAATGGCATGGGCGGATTGTCTTCCGCACTCGGCTCGATCTGGGCCTGGATCAGCTACACGTTCGATCCACTCTGCGGCCCGATCGGGCTCTTCCGGCTTTTCGCGTCGGACACACTGGTCGGCTGTGGTGACACCGGCTGGGGCGACGAGATCGCCTTCGGCGTGAAGGTGACGATTTCACTCGCACTCGTGACCCTGCCGATCGGACTTGCGATCGGCTTCCTCATAGCACTCGCACGTCAATCCGGAGAATGGAGCCTGAGGGCAGCAACAGGTGTCTACACCACCATCTTCCGCGGACTGCCCGAACTCCTGACGCTGTTCATCGTCTATTTCGGCTTCCAGATCCTGGTTCAGTCGGTCCTGACCTGGTTCGGTAGCGAACAACGGGTCGAGATCAACGCCTTCATTGCCGGCATCATTGCCCTGTCGGTCGTGTTTTCATCCTACGCCTCGGAAGTTCTGCTTTCCGCCTTTCAGGCAATCCCACGCGGCCAGTACGAGGCCGGCAGCGCCGTCGGCCTTTCCAGGCGCAAGACCATGTGGTTGGTCATTGTGCCGCAGCTCATCCGCATCGCCCTGCCGGGCTTGAGCAATCTCTGGCTCGTGCTGTTGAAGGATACCGCACTCGTTTCGGTCATCGGGCTTGCCGATATCGTTCGACAGACCGGGGTTGCCGCGCGCGTGACCAAGGAAGCCTTCCTGTTCTACGGCATCGCCTGTCTCCTCTACCTGATCCTGGCCAGCGTCTCGTCGATCGGACTGAATGCAATTTCAAGATGGGCGAACCGTGCGGAGGTGGGCCGATGAGCCATGCCCTCGAGATCATTCCCGCCCGCCCCGCGCCACCCGCCAAGGTAAGCCGCATCACGCCCGCCCGCGTGTTCGGCTATGCGATCCTGACGCTCTGGGCCGTGCTCGGCATTTCTCTTGCGTGGTATCTCATTTCGAGCTGGGATCCGGAAAAGATCGCCCGCTATGGCTGGCGTTATCTCGACGGTCTCGCCACGACGCTGATGCTGACCTTCGGCTCCATCACCCTGGGCGCCGTCCTCTCCCTGCCGGTGGCCTTCGCCCGCATGGCAAAGAATAGGCTGCTGAATGCCATTGCCTACGCCTATGTCTATGTTTTCCGCAGCACGCCCATGCTGCTGCAGATCTTCCTGATCTATTACGGCCTCGGCTCCTTCCGCCCGCAGATCGAGGCGCTCGGCCTCTGGTGGTTCTTCCGCGAGGCCTGGTACTGCGCGCTCTTCGCCATGACACTGAACACGGCCGCCTATCAGGCGGAGATCCTGCGTGGGGCGATTGAAAGCGTGCCGCGTGGCCAGACGGAAGGTGCAAAATCGCTCGGCCTGCCGCGATCGATCACCTTCTGGAAGATCATCATGCCCCAGGCGCTGATCGTGGCGCTGCGCCCTTACGGCAACGAGATCATCTTCATGATCAAGGGCTCAGCCGTCGTTGCTGTCGTCACGGTCCTCGATCTGATGGGGCAGACGCGATACGCCTTCTCCCGTACCTTCGATTACCAGACCTATCTGTGGGCGGCGATCTTCTACCTCGCCATCGTCGAGGCGCTGCGTCACGCCTGGGCGGCAATCGAGGCACGCCTGACCCGTCACTTGAAGCGATAGCGGTCTTGCGGGCGGCATCCGGCCTGGTGTCGCCCGACCTCCGTTAAGACATCATTCACCAAGCGGTGTTTCCATCATGTCAGGGCCCGCGTTGGTCGCGGCCCCGGTCGGTCGCGGAAGCGTGACGCCGTCCGCACCGATCCCTTGCAACGGGAGCCGGAGCAACGGACATGAACAGTGAAATGGAACTGATGCTGAAGGGCTACGGTCTGACCACCGCCCAGATCCTCTACCGCCTGCCAGACCACCCCTCCCTGCTCCAGACTTACATCTGGCAGCACTACGACCTCGCCCCCGATTTTCCGGAAATGCGTGGCTTCCTGCGCTTCTGGCAGGACAAGATCGAGGGCCCCCTCCACTCCGTCACCTACGTGCACAAAAAGATGATCGCGGCCAGCGAATGGCGTTCGTTGAAGGGCGAGTTCATCCTCCACTGAGGTTGGACCTGCGTTCAGACATGGACCTCGCCATGGGCGAACTCGCCATCATCAGGCTCCCGATGCAGGACGGCAAGGAGCAGTGAACCGTAAAACGCGGCGACCAGCACCAGCACCATGCCGCCATGCAGCGGCCCCAGATGGGCATTGTCGACCACTTGCCAGACGCTGCTGACGAATTCGACTGGGGCCTCGCCCTGTTGCAACTTCGGGCTGGAGATCTTCAGCGCCCAGGCGAGAAGCAGGATGAGATACATCCAGATGTAGTTTCGGCGGATGCGCCGGAAGAGCGCATCGCGGTAATCGATCAGGAAGACGGGCTTGCGCAGGCTGGCCGCGATCGCCTCGGCCCAATCGGCCTTGAGTTCCGCCTGCGGGCAGAGCGCCTGGGCGAAGTAGTGTCGCTCCAACTGGCGCACGCGCGCACGATAGACGTCGAAGAACCGATAGCGACGCGCCTCGATCAGCAGGAAGACCGAAATCAGCAGCATGGCAAAGAGGATGACGCCATGATGCGAAGCCGGCGTGGACAGCGATACGGACAAGAGACCGGCGACCACCGTCATCGACCAGTTCGACGTGCGATCGATCCGGTCGCGCCAGCTGGTCATGCGTCCGATTTCCCCACGATAATAGTGGATGATCATATTGGCCTTTTCGGCCGAATTGGCCGGCAAGGCCGGTGCCTGGCGGGCGGGCTTGGCGCTTTCCAGCGGCAGCATGCCGGCTTTATCTTCAGTCGTTTGTTCCATGCGAAGCTCCCTGCACTGAAAACATCGGGAGACCCTGCACGGTTCCGTTTTCATTGCCAAGCCGGTCCCGACGGGCTAGACGAGCCGCAAAGGTCGGCGAGACGGCCACGCAAACAGGAGCCTGATATGGCCAAGATCGACGAAGAAGCCCTGGCGGAAGCTTATAACCGCGCACTGAGCCTCGAGAAGGCCGGCGACATCGACGCGGCCGTGAACGCCTATCAGGAAGTCCTGGCCATCGATCCCGACGACCACGGCGGCGCCTCCGTCCGAATTGCAGCCCTCGGACGCGGCGAAGCCCCGCCCAAGGCACCGGACGCCTATGTCGAGACCCTTTTCGACCAGCATGCGGACGCCTTCGAAGACATCCTCGTCGAACAGCTCGGCTACACCGTGCCGATGATGGTCCGCCAGCGGCTTCAGGCCCTTGGCCTCGGGCCGTTCAAGCGTCTGCTCGACCTTGGCTGCGGCACCGGGCTGACCGGCGGCACGCTGCGCGACATGGTCGACGACATGACGGGAATCGATATCTCCGAGAAGATGGTCGAGATCGCCCATGAGAAGGATCTCTACGAGACGCTCTACGTCGCCGAACTCGAGGACTTCCTCGAAGACAATGACGACGAGGCCTTCGACCTGGTAACCGCCACCGACGTCCTGCCCTATCTCGGCGCCCTCGAGCCGCTGTTCTTCGGCACCGCCGAGAACATGACCGACGGCGGCATCTTCATATTCTCCTCCGAGACGAGGCCCGTCGAGGTAATGGCGGATCGTCCCTTCATGGTAGGACCGCACCAGCGCTTCGTGCATGCCGAGACCTATGTGCGCGAGCGCCTTGCCGCCACCGGCTTCGAACTCGTCGAAATCACCGACATCGATGTCCGCATGCAGGACGGAGAACCCTCGCCGGGGCATCTCGTCGTGGCAAAAAAGCGCGGCTGAGCCCGCTATAGCCACAAATAACAATCTAAAGCTGCATGTGGTTTGTGGCAATCCCGGGTTGTTCTTGTTTTCCTTTTCCCCAAATGGGGGAAAAGGAATATGGACACTACACAATTCGGCAATTCGCTAATTGGCGCATTGACGTATCTTTGGTCCGCGCTCGGCCCATCGAACGGCTACGCCTTTCTCGTCGCCGTGGCGACACCTTTGCTCTTCATCTATGCCCGCCATGAAATGCGCAACCGCCGGCTGCTGATCATCCGGGATTTTCTGACGTCTTTTCCAGCGACGACGAAGTCGGAGGAAAAGGGTCCAAGCACGGTCAACCCATCGCTGGAATTCGTGCGCTCGAAATATGTCCAGGACCTGCCGATCACGATCAAGGAAGAGATAGGCTTCGACCAGATGCCGCCCGTCCAACAGATTACCGCGATCATCGGCAAGATCCGCTTCGGCAGTTGGGCGGACATCCGCCTCATCCTCGCCTCGATCGGAATGATGATCGTCACCTATTACGGCACAGAAGCGCTCCTCACAGGCCTAGAGCTTGCCGCGTCGGGCCTCACGACGCCGGCAAACGCGGCAGAGGCGCGGTCCCATCTCAACCTGATCGGAGGCCTCGCTTTCGCCGGCGCCTATCTTGCGGCCATCCGCGGCTTCATGCGTGGACTGGCGGTATTCGACCTCTCCGCATTCACCTTCATCCGCTACACCGTCGAGTCGATCGTTTCCGTCGTCTTTATCCTCGCCCTCTACAGGGCAATCCCGGACCCGACCTTCGGCTTTACGCTTCTGGAAAACAGGTGCGCCACGGCGCCTGGCTCACTGCCGACGACGCCCTGTACGCCGGACGCCTCACGCATCTGGCTGATCCTTGCGCCCATTCTCGGCTACCTGCCTGACAGTGCCAGCAAGTTCGCGCTGCTGCGCCTCCAATCGCTGATGTCATGGGTCAAGATGGACGACGACCGCTTCAACAGAATCACCCGCATCACGCCCCTCGATGCGCTCGACGGCATCGACTATGCGACACGCTTTCGCCTGCAGGAATGCGGCATCTACGATGTGCAGGGGCTCGCCACTTACAATCCGATCATGCTGCATATCGAATCGCCCTACGGCATCTACCAGGCCGTCGACTGGATCGCACAGGCCCAGCTCTGCCATCTCGTTGGCATTGAGAAGTTCCTGATACTTCGCGAACTGCAGATCAGAACGATCTTTGACCTCGAACGCGCGATCGATTTCCGAAAGTCGGGCTCAGGGGATAGCGAAAGCCCCGAGGAATTCGACCTTCTGCTTGCAGGCGTTCTTGTCGCCCCCACGCAGAACCTGCGTGACGTTTGCAAATTCGGCGGCACGAACCTGCTGGTGGTTGACGAGGCAAACGTGAAGGCCGCACAGGATCCGGATGAATTTTGCCGTTGGTTCCGAGAAAAACTCGGCCTCACGCCTGCAGATGTGAAAACACGTGTGGAACACATGATGGGCTGGATCGCCGACGATCTTCATGTCCGGCGTCTGCGCCGCATATGGCAGGAGATTTCGGATTCACTCGGCGAGAGATCAAAGCGTCTCGATGGCGAACAGCCGCTCCCACGCGCCGTCGGCTGAAGCAAAGTCAGGTCGGACCGGGACCGAAGCGACCTTTTCCTGTCGGCTTTCCTGCTTTATGCCTTGGCCTTCAGCGAAAGGGCAGAGGCAGAACATATGGCAAAGGTCGCATTCATCGGTTTGGGCGTGATGGGATTTCCGATGGCAGGTCACCTGAAGGTCAAGGGTGGCCACGAGGTGAAAGTCTACAACCGCACCACCGCCAAGGCCGAAGCCTGGGTCGAGAAGTTCGGTGGCAGCCTCGGCCTCACGCCGGCGGAAGCGGCCGAAGGCGCGGATTTCGTCTTCACCTGCGTCGGCAATGACGACGACCTGCGCTCGGTGACAACACGCGAAAACGGCGTGATCGCGGCCATGAAGCCGGGCGCCATCCTGATCGACAACACGACGGCTTCGGCCGAGGTTGCGCGTGAACTCGCCGACGCGACGGCGACAAAGGGCTGCGGCTTCATCGATGCGCCCGTCTCCGGCGGCCAGGCAGGCGCCGAGAACGGACTTTTGACCGTCATGTGCGGTGGCAATCCGGATACGTTCGAACAGGCACGTCCGGTGATCGACGCTTACGCCCGCATGGTGGGCCTAATGGGGCCTGCCGGCGCCGGACAGTTGACCAAGATGGTCAACCAGATCTGCATCGCAGGCCTCGTCCAGGGCCTCGCCGAGGGCGTGCATTTCGGCAAGAAGGCCGGCCTAGACATCGAGAAGGTCATCGAGGTGATCTCCAAGGGAGCCGCCGGCTCGTGGCAAATGGAGAACCGTCACAAGACGATGAACCAGGGCAAATACGACTTCGGCTTTGCCGTCGACTGGATGCGCAAGGACCTCGACATCGTCCTGACCGAAGCCCGCAGCAACGGCGCCAACCTGCCGGTGACGGCGCTGGTCGATCAATTCTATGGCGAGGTGCAGAAGCTCGGCGGCAGCCGCTGGGATACATCGTCTTTGCTGGCACGGCTGGAAAAGTAACGACCAGATGGGGCGCTTGAGAGCGCCCCTCAGTCTTCCTGGGACTTCTGGTTGTCGATCATCATGTAGTCGAGCGGAAGTTCGGTCGTGTACTTGATCTGCTCCATGGCGAAGACAGACGACACGTCGCGGATCTCGATCTTGGCGATCATGCGCTTGTAGAAGGCGTCATAGGCCGCGATGTCGGGCACGACGACACGCAGCAGATAGTCGACATCACCGCTCATGCGGTAGAATTCGACCACTTCCGGAAACTCCGAGACGACCTCGGAGAACCGCTTCAACCATTCGATCGAGTGGCTGGAAGTCCGGATCGACACGAAGACCGTGACCTTGGTATTGACCTTGCCCGGATCGAGCAGCGCGACGCGGCGGCGAATGACGCCGTCTTCTTCCATCTTCTGGATACGCCGCCAGCAGGGCGTCGTGGACAGGCCGACCTTCTTGGCGAGATCGGCGACAGCGAGCGTGGAGTCTTCCTGGAGGATACGAAGAATTTTACGATCGAGGCGGTCCATGGGGCATCCTGATAAGACTGATTTTCCCTGATATAGCCGATTCATTACGATTTATGGAAAATCATTTCAGCCTATCAACAAGGAAACCTCGCGCCTGAGCACCGGGAGCACCTCCGCCTCGAACCAGGGATGACGTTTCAGCCAACCCGTATTGCGCCAGCTCGGATGTGGTAGTGGCAGCACACGTGGCCCCTCGCGATTGGTCAGCAGGAAATCCCGCCAGTGGGATACCGTCTCCGTCATCGTCTTCCGGCGCAGGCCTCCGAGATGCCAAGCCTGCGCATACTGACCGATCGCCAGGATGAGCTCGACCTGCGGCATGGCACCCATCACGGTCTGTCGCCAATGCGGCGCACATTCCCGGCGCGGCGGCAGATCATGTCCCTCTGCATTGTAGCCGGGAAAGCAGAAGCCCATCGGCGCGATCGCAAATCGCCTGCAATCGTAAAAGGTCTCCCGCTCCACACCCAGCCATTGTCGCAAACGGTCACCGGAGGCATCGTTGAAGGGGATGCCCGTCTCATGCACCCGCAGGCCCGGCGCCTGGCCGGCAATGAGTACCCGTGCGGTCGAGGAGAGATAGGCGACAGGCCGAGGTTCATGCGGCATGCGCCGCTCCGGCCCGCCCGCAGGACTGTCGCGACAGATTCGGCAGCGGGCAATCGCCTGCGAGAGCGCATCGATCGTCGAAGGCAATGAGCCTGATGGCATTGACGGAGGCTCCTCGACGTCACTCGGCATTCTCAATCATTCCTCGAACCAGTTCACGATCCAACGGGGTAGCAACGTCCGGAGCCGAGCCATCTGTTCCACGTCTTCGAGCTTTTGCATCCGCCTCCAGTCCGAGGGACGCTCGAACGCACCGCCCCAGATCCCCTTCCCGTCCCGCCGCGCCATTGCCTCCTCCGCCAGATAACGGCCATCCGCGACAGCCGAACCAGAACGGACCAGGAGACTGCCAAGATCGTCGAGGCCGCGTCGGCAGGTGACGAGCAAACGCTCGTAGCGGTCGCGACCCGTTCCAAGACATTCCCAGTCTCTGCCCTTGATCAGATCCGCCAGGGTCTGCCGGGCGTCAGTTCCGCAGGCATAAGATCCACCCACGGACCGGTCACAGGTCTGCCCGAGTTCCGGAGCATCGATCCCTTCCAGCCTCAAACGCTCACCCTCGACCACCAGCGTGTCTCCGTCGACCGCAAGGAAAGTGCCGCTGAACCGCAGCGCTTGCCCGTTCTCCAGCTTGGCGATGATCAAAAGCGTGAGAGCGAGTATGGCGAGCCCGACCACCCAATCGCGCAGGCGTCGAACAATCCTCGTCACATTCCAACCCACTTCAAGAACGAATCCTTTTCACACATGGCAAACAAATCCTTCCGAGACAGGATCTTCTTAAGAATTCGCCGCTAGGGTTCATGCAAGGCGCGGAAGACTGCAACGCAATGAGTAACGGCGTAGACACATCGGCGGACAAAAACGTTCTGGACCTGACGCGCAGCTCGCGCAACAGGGCAACGACACGTGCCGTCCGCGCAACCCGGGAGCGACTGCAATCTCCGCAGGGCTCATCGCCGGCCTTCGATGTCGAAATGCTTGGCATGCATGTGGCAGCATCCCTGCAGGGCGCTGCCGTCATCCCGCTCATCACGCTGCTTATCGCCGCCTCCGGGGCCTATTTCACCGCGCAACCGCACTTCCTCGTCTGGGGTCTCTTTGCGCTCACCATGCATGCGATCGGCATCCTGCTGGTCCGGCGCGCCTCGAAGCACGAGATCACCCTCGACAACCAGCACAAATGGCGGCGCCTCCTGCTGTTGTCGCAAGTCGCCATGGGCATGTCCTGGGCGATCTTCGCCCTGCAGGACTGTGCCAGCTGCAACCCGACGGCCTTTATCTTCTATAAGGGCGCCGTCCTGCTCCTGGCGCTTTCGATAACCGCCATGGCCAGCATGCTTCTCCGTCAAGCGGTGCTGTTCGGCTTCCTGCCGACGGTTGTGGCGCTCACCTATGTGGCCGGCACGGGCGGTAACATCCTAGATCTCGGCCTGACCGCCGTCTTCACGACGGCCCTGATCTTCTTCATCTACATCACGAGCCGCCTGCATCAGGCCAATCTGAAACTTCTTTCCTATCAGACGGAAAAGGACGACCTGATTGCGGAACTGGAAGTGGCAAAATCCCTTTCGGACGAGGCGCGCCGTCGGGCCGAGGAAGCCAACATGGCGAAATCGCGCTTCCTCGCCTCGATGTCCCACGAACTCCGCACGCCGCTGAACGCCATCCTCGGCTTCTCCGAAGTGATGGCGACGGAAGTGCTCGGACCGCTCAACAATCCGCTCTACAAGGAATATGCCGGCGACATTCACCGGTCGGGCAGCCATCTGCTCGAATTGATCAACGAGATCCTCGACCTGTCGCGCATCGAGGCCGGCAAATACGAGCTCAGCGAGGAAAGCGTCTCACTGCTGGAACTGGCTGAGGATTGCATCGGCATGATCCAGTTGCGCGCCAAGTCGAAAAACATCAGCATAGAGGAACAGTTCGAACGCGGCCTGCCGTCACTCTGGGCCGATGAGAAGGCCTTGCGCCAGGTCATCCTGAACCTCCTGTCGAACGCCGTGAAATTCACCCCCCAGGGCGGCGAGATCGTCGTGAAGGCCGGCTGGACCGCGGGCGGCGGCCAATATGTTTCGATCCGCGACAATGGCCCGGGCATCCCGGAAAACGAAATCCCGGTCGTGCTCTCGGCCTTCGGTCAGGGCTCAATCGCCATCAAGAGTGCAGAACAGGGAACAGGCCTCGGGCTCCCCATCGTTCAAGCGATCCTCGCCAAGCATGGCGGGGAGTTCAAGCTGAGGTCGAAGCTGCGCGAAGGCACGGAAGTCGTTGCGATCCTGCCGTCCAGCCGCGTGCTGGAAAGTCTCCCGGCCATCAGCGAAGTCAAGGCCGTTGAGCCCCGCCGCCGGCAGTTCGCCTGATCAGGCGAGGAACAACCGGCTCACCACGACATAGACTGCAAATGCGGCATTGGCGATGATCAGGCAGAAGACCGCGAAGGAACCGAGATCCTTGGCATTTCGCCCGACCGTCGAGATTTCCGGCGAGACGCGATCCACTAACTCCTCGATCGCCGTATTCAACGCTTCGACCGAGAACATCAGCATCATCAGCACGATGAAGCCGAGGAATTCGAACAGGCTCGCACCGATCACGGCGAAGACGACGAGCCCGCCGACAAAGCCCAGCAATTCATGCCTGAAGGCTGATTCCTGGATCAGGCGCTTGAAGCCCTGCGCCGAATATTGCGCAGCCGCGAACAGATGCGCGACGCCGGTCTTCTTCTTGATGACGGTGGAGGCGAGCGGCTCGGCACCGATTCCCTTTGGCTTTCGATCACGCATGCGACTTGTTGGATACCCCCGCCTGATCGAAGGTGGCCATGCCGGAATGGCAGGCAGCCGCAGCTTTGACGATGCCGGCCGCAAGGGCGGCACCAGTGCCTTCACCGAGCCGCATGCCAAGTGCCAGAAGCGGCGTCTTGCCGAGGCGTTCGATCGCACGCAGATGCCCCGGTTCACCGGAGACATGGCCGATCAGGCAGTGGTCGAGCGCCGACGGATTGGCGGCCTTCAGGATCGAGGCTGCGGCAGTCGCCACATAACCGTCGATCAGGACCGGTATCTTCTCCATGCGCGCAGCCAGAATGGCGCCTGCCATGGCAGCGATCTCACGACCGCCGAGACGACGCAAGACTTCCAGCGGGTCGGACAGGTGCTCCTGATGGAAGGCGACAGCCTGCTTCACGGCCGCCACCTTGCGGGCCAGCACATCGCCTTCGGAACCCGTGCCCGGGCCGACCCAGTCTTCCGCCTCGCCGCCGTAAAGCGCAAGATTGATGGCAGCGGCTATCGTCGTATTGCCGATCCCCATCTCGCCGATGCAGAGCAGGTCCGTGCCGCCGGCGATCGCTTCCATTCCGAAGGCCATGGTGGCTGCGCAGTCGCGTTCGGAAAGCGCGGGCTCGCAAGTGATGTCACCCGTAGGATAGTCGAGCGCGAGATCGAAGATCTTGAGGCCAAGGTCATGCGTCACGCAGATCTGGTTGATCGCCGCACCGCCGGCTGCAAAATTCTCAACCATCTGCTGGGTAACCGATGGCGGGAACGGCGTGATACCGTGTTTCGTCACGCCGTGATTGCCGGCGAAGATCGCGACCAGCGGTCGGTTGACCGCCGGCGCACGGCCGCTCCAGGCGGCGAGCCACATGGCGATCTCTTCGAGACGACCAAGTGCGCCCGGCGGCTTGGTCAACTGCTTGTCACGCTCGCGCGCAGCGACCAGCGATGCGGTATGAGGTCCCGGCAGGTCGCGCAACAGGGCGCGAAAATCGTCGAATGGCAGGCCGGTGACGCTCATGGATCGGGCTTCCTTGTATTCTTCCAGCAAATCAGGCTTTGTGGCCTCTCTCATACTGACCGGACCCGTGCCGCTCAACTCAAAAAACGACGCAGGCGGTCGAGGACACAACGGAATGCTGAAATACGGAAAACGGGGATCATGCAGGTCGTCGACAACCTTCTGACGGAAACGGCGCGCGCCATTTCCTTTCTGAGCCGCCTGCCGGTGCCGGATCGCTATTTTGCCGGTCATGACGGCAGCCTGAGCAAGACCGTTGCAGCCTTCCCCCTTGCCGGTCTCGTGATCGCCCTGCCAGCTGCCCTTGTGATCGGTATGCTCTCTGCCGCCGGAGCAGAAGCCGTGCTCGGCGCGCTCATTGCCGTAACTGCGCAGATCGTGGTGACTGGCGCCCTGCACGAGGATGGCCTGTCCGATAGCGCCGATGGTCTGGGTGGTGGCGGCAGCCGCGACAAGGCGATGTCGATCATGAAGGATAGCCGCATCGGCACCTATGGCGCGTTGGCCCTGATCCTCTCGGTTGCAATCCGTGTTGCGGCCCTCACCATTCTGCTCGAAGCACTGCCTCCACTCGCCGCGGCATTATCATGGCTGGCAGCAGCGGTCCTGTCTCGGACGCTGCTGGTCTGGCACTGGTCGTCGCTGCCCTCGGCGCGTACGGATGGTGTGGCCGCGTCGGCTGGCACGCCCGACATGGAGGCGACGAGGACAGCCTATGCCCTCGGCGTGGCGTTCACGGTCGCACTTTGCATCTTTACGCTGCCGTTTCATGGCTGGTTTTTGGCCTGTGCATTCGGATTGGCAGCGGTTTTCGTCTTCACCCGGCATTGCCGCAAGCGGCTCGAAGGGCATACGGGCGACACGATCGGGGCCAGCCAACAACTCTGCGAGATCGCCTTCCTCCTCACCCTTGCCATCATAGTTTAGAGACCCGATATAGAAGCGAAACCAAAGGGCTCGCGATGGAATCCCCCTGCATTCTCATCTGTTCGATCGATGACAAGACCGGCCTCTGCTTCGGCTGCGGACGCACGCGCGACGAGATCGGGTTGTGGACGACCTATACCAGCCTCGAGCGCCGAACCATCATGGCCGAACTTCCCGCCCGCCTCCAAAATGTCGAGCGCAAGCCGCGCCGCGAGACGCGCCGCACCCGCATGGTGCGCGAGCGCGAGGGCGGCTGATGCGCTTCATCATCGGCCTAGCAATTCTTGCCATCGGTCTCGGCATTCTCGTCTTTAATCACGAAAGCGGACAGAGTTTCGGCGTCGACAACGAAGACTTCGGCCGAATGGTCGTGGCGCTTCCGATCCTCTTGATGATCTCAGCCGGAATCGTGCTCGGCCGGCGCAATCTCGGCCAGAGCCTGCGGCAGATGGCGATCTGGGTCTTGATCGCGCTCGCCCTCGTCACCGGCTACCTCTATCGTGGCGACTTCCAAAGCATCGGCGAGCGGGTTGTCGCCGGCCTCATACCCGGACGCGCGGTCACCGTGACGACCGCGGACGGTCGCGCCGAAGTGGTGCTTCACAAGACCCTCGGCGGACATTTCGAAACATCCGTCGGCATGGGCACGGTTTCGGTGCCCGTACTCATCGACACCGGAGCGAGTTCGGTCGCCCTCCGCTACGAGGACGCCATGCGCATGGGCATCGATCCCGGCGACCTCAGCTTCACCCGCACGGTCCTGACGGCCAATGGTCGCGCATCCGCAGCACCGCTCCGCATCCCCGAAATCCGCCTCGGATCGATCATGCGCACCAATGTGGAAGCCGTGGTCCTGGAAGAAGGCCTGCTCGATCAGAGCCTCCTCGGCATGAGCTTCCTGTCGACGCTGAGTTCGATGCAGATGCAGACGGATGAACTCAGACTGCGCGATTGACCATCGCTCAAGGACGGAGCTTGTATCCGGTCTTGAATATCCAGACGAGGAACCCCAGGCAAGTCGCCAGAAAGATGCCGATCATTGCGACGCTGATCATCGGATGCACGTCCGAAGCCTCGAAAAAGCTCCAGCGGAAGCCGCTCACGAGATAGAGAACCGGATTGAGGTGGCTGACCGCGCGCCAGAATGGCGGCAGCATGTCGATCGAGTAGAAGGTTCCGCCGAGGAAGGTCAGCGGCGGCACGACGAGCGACGGCACGAGGTTCAGCTGCTCGAAATTCTTCGCGAGGATGCCGATGATGAAGCCGGCAAGGCTGAAGGTGATCGCGGTCAGCACCATGAACACCAGCATGAGCACGGGATGGGCGATATGGAGATCGACGAAGAACATGGCGGTGAACAGGATGATGACGCCGATCATCAAGCCCTTGGTCGCCGCCGCACCGACATAACCGATCAGGATTTCGCCCATCGCAACCGGCGCCGAGAGAATTTCGTAAATCGTCCCAGTGAATTTTGGGAAATAGATGCCGATCGACCCGTTGGATATGCACTGGGTGATCAGCGCCAGCATGATCAGACCGGGCGTGATGAAGGCGCCATAGGAGACTCCGCCCACTTCCTGCATGCGCGATCCGACGGCCGCACCGAAGACGATGAAATAGAGCGCGGTGGACAGGACGGGCGAAATCACGCTCTGCAACAGGGTGCGGCGGGTCCTCGCCATTTCGTAGAAGTAGATCGACTTGATCGCTTCGATGTTCATGCGGCCTCTCCGATCAGCGAAACGAAAATGTCTTCAAGGGATGTCTGGCGGGTCGATACGTCGTCGAATCTGAGACCGGCGGCATCGATCGCCAGGAGAAGCCTCGCAATCTCGCCGTCTCCACTGCCAAGGTCATAATCGTAGACCAGCTCCTTGCCCCCTTCGCCGAGCGTGAGCGCATAGCTGTCGAGGCTCGTCGGAATGGCTCCGATTGGCTCGAGCAGTTCGATTGTCAGCTGCTTGCGCCCGAGCTTGCGCATCAGGGCCTTCTTCTCCTCGACGAGCAGCAGCTTGCCCCTGTTGATGATTCCGACCCGGTCGGCAATCTCCTGCGCCTCTTCGATGTAATGGGTAGTCAGAATGATCGTGACACCCGTCTTGCGCAGCCGTTCGACCAACTGCCACATGTCCTTGCGCAGCGCGACGTCCACGCCGGCCGTCGGCTCGTCAAGGAACAGGATGCGTGGCTGATGGGACAACGCTTTGGCGATCAGCACACGCCGTTTCATACCGCCGGACAGCTCCCGCAGCGTGTTGTCACGCTTGTCGAACAGGCTGAGATCCTTGAGCACCTGGTCGATATAGGCAGGGTCGGGCTTCTTGCCGTGCAGGCCGCGCGAAAAGCTGACCGTGTTGAAGACGGTCTCGAACATGTCGGTCGTGAGTTCCTGCGGCACGAGGCCGATCTCGGCCCGGGTCTGGCGGAAGTCCTTGACGACGTCATGGCCGGACACAGTCACCTGCCCGCCGCTCGGATTGGCGATGCCGCAGATGATCGAGATCAGCGTCGTTTTGCCGGCCCCGTTCGGACCGAGAAGCGCGAGGATCTCGCCCTCCTCTATGTCGAAACTGACATTGTCCAAGGCCGTGAACCCATTGGAATACGTCTTGGAGAGCGAATTGATGGAGATAATGGGAGCCATGAGGGCACTCCGGTCTGCGGAAGGTCGGACACATATAGTGACCTGCACCCGGCAGGACCAGAGCGCGATCGCGGCGTCGGCTCAGGAAAGCATGGTCTCGGAATAGACCCGGTTCCGGCCATAGCTCTTGGCGAGATAGAGCAGCTGATCGGCAGCCGCCAAATAGTTGCTGAAGCTCTCGCGCCCGGCGATTTCAGCCAGCCCGATCGAAATCGTGACGTTCAGATCCTGATCGTCCAGCGCGACGCGCAGGGATTCGATATCGCTGCGCAGTGTTTCGCAGAGCGCTGAACCGGCCTCGACATCGAGTCCCAGAATCAGCACGCTGAATTCCTCGCCGCCGAGCCGCGCCAGCAGGTGGCCACTGCCTTCCAGCCGGCGCGCGAGCTTCGCGCCCACGGCCTGCAGCACGCGATCGCCGATCTCGTGACCATAGGTATCGTTAAGCTTCTTGAAATGGTCGATATCGAGCATGGCGATGCAGCAGGGTTCTGCCCGCTCCAGCCGCCCGGCGACCTGTGCCGGTCCCGCATCGAAGAAATAGCGCCGGTTTGGCAAGCCCGTCAGATAGTCACTGAAGGCGGCCACGCGCAGTTGCTGGAGCTGCGCCAAAGTCTCGATATTGTGCTGGATCCGGCACTGTAGTTCCTCGATGACATAGGGCCTGTAGACGAAATCATTGGCGCCGGCCTTCAAGAAGCTCGCCGAGAGGAGCCGATCGGCAGATGACGAAATCCCGATGATGCGAAGCCGATCGCTGCTGTGGTCGCGCCGGATCCGCCGTGTCAGCTCGTAACCGTCCATGTCGGGCATATGATAGTCGGTGATGACGAGTTCGATATGCGGCTGACGGGCGAGGATCTCCATTGCCTGATATCCCGTCGAGGCTTCATAAACCTGGAATTTCTGCACCCGCAGAAGGTCTGCCAGCATCGTGCGCGCGGACGGTAGGTCATCGACCACGAGCACGCCGACATCGCGATTGCCCAGGAGCCTGATGACCGAGGATAGGACGAGATCGATCGCATGCTCGTTGTTCTTGACGTGGTAGTCGGCGACACCCTTCTGCAGCAGTCGCTCGCGCAGGTCCCGATTGAAGTCGGCGGTGAAGACCACGGCCGGAATGCCCTCGGCGATCACGGCATCGAGAACCTCACCATCGGAGGCGCCCGGAAGGTTGAGATCGACGACCGCCACGTCGAAAGTTTGCCCGCCCTGCATGACCTCTCTGAAGACATCTGCCGAGGCGCACTGGGTTACCTGGCAGGAGAAGTCGGTCTCGAGTTTGTGGCGCATGATCGAGGACAGCGATCGCGAATCCTCAATGACCAGTATCCGCCCCTGCTCCGCCCGACCGCGCTGCATAGACGGCTCGCGCGCATAAATCTGTTCGGGAAAATACATAAACTACCTGCCACTCTTCCGAGACCGCTTAATAAGCGATCTCCCCCCAATGGCCGGAGCTTAGCGTCGTTGGTTATAAGTCGCACCTATTTTTTGCGGGCTTGCGCAGCTTTAATCTGCACCAGAGTGTCGAGGTTCTGATTGACACGGCAGTAGAATTCCTCGTCGATGAACGGGCGCAGCATAAAGTCGTTGCCGCCCACCTTCAGGAAACGGGCCGACAGCAGCCGGTTGGTCGACGATGAGACGCCGATGATTCGAAGCTCGTGCGAGCCGCGCACGGAACGGATGCGCCGTGTGAGCTCGAAACCATCGATATCGGGCATGTTGTAGTCGGTGACCACAAGGCCGATGTCCGAATTCGCCTTCAGGATTTCGATTGCCTTTGCACCGCTCTCAGCCAGGCTGACGCGGAAATTGTAGCGGCGGAGACGGCTCGAAAGAAGCGCACGCGCTGTCGGGCTGTCATCGACGATGAGTACATGATGACGATGATTGGTGAGGAAGCGATAGACCGATTCCGCCAGCATCTCGACCGCAAAGATATTGTCCTTGAGGATGTAGTCGACGATGTCCTTGGCCAGGAGCTTCTCGCGCATCTCGTCTTGGAAAGTGCCGGTAAAGACGACGGTCGGGATGTTGCAGTCTATGAGGTATTCGAGCGCTTCGCCGTTTTCAGCACCCGGCAGGTTGATGTTCGAGATCGCGAGCTTCACCGGCTCGTCCGAGAGCTCGTTCGCCATCTGCAGATCTTCGAAGGTCCGGCAGATCTCGATATCGACGCCCATCAGTTCCTTGAGGCGTTGACTGATCATCTGGGTGAAGACGTTGGAGTCCTCTCCGAGAACGATCCGAACATCGGGAAAGGTTTCTCCCGAATACTGCATTCCAGATACGCCGAGAACTGCCATGACTTGCCTTCTGTGTGACCTGTTCGATAACAAGACATCTATCAAAGGCCCTTTGCGGAAGCGTTAATTGAGCAACTGTCACCGCAATCGGACAAAGTCATAGTTAAGCATTTCGGATTATCTCGGTATAAGGATGCCCACCCCAACACCGTCACTTGATCGTGGCGACCCCATCCTTGATCTCGACGGTCTCGCCGCCGGCAAGCCCGATGCGATCACCATTGGGCAGAGTAAGGAAACAACCGGAAGCGCAGATTACGTCGGACCCACCGGCATCCAGCGCCACCTCCGTCTTGTTGCCATCCTCGACGACGACGAGGACCACAGCCGAGGAGCCCGCATTGTGGATTGACGCGGCGAGTCCCGACCCGGCGACCAGGACGCTACCCATCACGACAACCAGCTGCGCATAGAACTGCTTCATGCCGACAGCGGAGCCAAAGGCTCCGTCCTCTCCTAGGCGGTCGGCTATCCCGATCGCTCCTGCCCCTCTTGTGCCGCATTGTGCCTGAATGGCGGCTGAATGCGGCGTTCATGGCAGGAGTTTGTCATCATCCGGGTCCGGAAACAATTCCTCCCCCTGCCCGGCCTGTGAATCCGTCGTGCGAGACTTGCGCCGAAGGAGCGCCTGTCGGTCGTGATCCTGGATATGCAGCATGACATCCTGGTGCGGGTAAGGCATGACAATGCCCCGTGCCCGGAACCGACGCAGGATTTCCATCCGCACGTCGTTACGGACATTCAGGCCTTCGCCCATGTCGGCCAGGTGGAAGCGGAGCTCAAAATCGAGCGAGGACGCTCCGAAACGCAGGAACTCGACATGCGGTTCGGGATTGCGCAGCACGTCCGGACGCTCGTTGACCACCTCCAGCAAGAGGTCGATCACCTCCTGCGGATCCGTGTCATAGGCCACGCTGACAGGCACTTCGGAGCGCTGCACCTTGTTGCGATGGGTCCAGTTGCCGAGCGGTGCGTTGATGAGTTCCGAATTCGGCACGATGATCGACTGACGGCGGAAGGTCTCGATCTCGGTGGCACGCACGGATATGCGCTTGACGATACCCTCGTTCACGCCCGTGATCACATGGTCGCCGACCTTGAAGGGGCGTTCGACGAGAAGGATGAGACCCGAAACGAAGTTCGAGACGATGTTCTGCAGGCCGAAGCCGATGCCGAGCGACAGGGCACCGGCAACCAGAGCAAGGCTCGACAGGTCGATGCCGGCCGCCGAGATGCCGATGATCCCCGCTATGGCCGTGCCGAGATAGCCGACACCGGTCTTGACCGAATTGCGCACACCGCCATCGACATGCGAACGCGCCATGACATTGCCGTCCAGCCATTTCTGGAACCAGCGTGTGACGACGAGGCCACCGGCGAACAGAAGCACGCCCCCGAGAATGCCGAAGATCGAGATCCGGATCGTGCCGATATTGATCTCGGTGAAGAGATTGAATAGCCATAGCTGCAGGTCGCGCGGCTGGAAGCCCCAGGACATCAAGATGAGCGGCACGCCGGTGATCAGCGCGAAGACATAGATGAAGAGGCCGGCTGCGATACCGCTCTGGTCGAGGCCGACGGCCGAAAGGCGGAACCGACGGCCGATGAACTGGCCCACGCGCGTTTCGCCGAACTGGTTCGGCGCGGAGATCGCCTTGCCGGTCAAAACGCCGATATACATGGTCGCAACGACCGCGCCGGTCAGCACGATCTGCGTCGCGAGGAAGCGGGCAAGGCCGACATAACCGATGCCGGCGGCGAGAATGAGGATGGCACCGACCACCCGCAACGTGATCGACACCGCACGCGGCCAGGGCCTGCCTTGCGCAGAGGGGTCACCACTGTCGGCGAGGACCGGCCTGAGGAACGAAACGATAAGCAGCAGGAAGCCGACGATCAGCGAGGAGGTGAAGCTCTTCATCACCGTGAGCACGACCGGCGAACTGTAGGTCTCGCTGATCACCGACAACACATAGTCGAGCCCATTCACCAGGGCCATCAGGAAGATTGCGATGCTGAGATCACGCGCGCCCTTGTTGGACAGCCGCACGAGACGCCAATTGGGTGCCGCAGGTGCCAGAACCGCACGCGAAATGGCCGTGACAAAAAAGACGAGCCCGATCAGCCCGAAGACGGAGGCCACGATCGGCGAGATGTCGGATCTGAGGACATTGAAAGTGTTCAGCAGGAAATAGGTCGACGACAGAAAGAAGCTGAGCGCCAGCGACGGAAGGATCGTCGAAAAGAACGCCACGGAGAATCGGCTGAGATAGGACGGGTCCTCGACTGTGAGATCCCGTCGATTGATCCGGCCAAACAGGCGGTATTCGAGGAAGAGGATGAGCGAAGCGAGCGCCATCGACATGAACACGGCAATCGCGAGCGGCAGCGCCTTGAACTTGAAGACGAATGTCAGCCAACTCATGATGCTGCGCTGGACGCGCGCCGCATCTGCCGAGAAGGATTGCAGCGCCTCCTGCACAACGCTGCCGTTGATTTCGGTATGCTCGAACAGACGGCTGGTGAAGAGTGCTCGGCGGATGTTGGAAATCCGGTCGGAAAGCGCCTTTGCCTCGATCGACAAGTCTTCCGTCTGGCCCGTCAGGGCGTTGACCTCGGCACGGGCGGCGTTGAGCCGGGCCCGCTCCTCGGTGACGCTCGGGCTTTCTGCAGGCTGCCCCTCTGCCGGAGGCTCGCCCAATTCGGTCAGGCGTGCCTGGATGTCGTCGATGCGCGGCCGAAGGTCCACCGATATGGCCAGAGCATCGCGTACGAGGGCATCGACCTTGACCTTGATGTCGGCAAGAATGCCGTCTTCCTCGAGGTTCTTCTCGACCTCGGCGCGAAGGGCAGCAAGCCGCGCCCGCGCTTCCTCGATACGGCGCTCGGCCGCAACGATCTGCTCGTCACGTTGAGGCGCTTCAGCGGCGACTGGCGCCGTTGCAGCGGCGGGTTCGGCCGGAGGCTGTGACGGCTGGTCAGGCGTCGATCCCGGGGACGAGGGTACTTCCGTTGTGGCAGCTGGCGGAGCCGCGTTCCCGTCTTGCGCCATGGCGGATTGCGCAAAAGGAAAGAACGCGGGACCCGTCGCGAGCAGGATGAGTGCGACGACGAGGGAGAACGAACGGGTTCGGATCAAGGCTGGGTCCAGTCGGTGGATGATTTCGACGGAACAATAGATCCAGTTAAAGGCAAAAGAAAGAACGGGTTAAACGGCATGACCGCCGATCGCCAAGGATCGGCGGTCATGCCCAATTTACTCAGACGATCGACTGGCGCAGTGCTTCGAAGCGCGACACCTGGTCTTCCAGGAGATTGCGCTCCTTGTCGCGACGGACGAAGACCTTGAACATGGCCCGGCCGTCGGCATTCATGAACCAGACCGAGCACGAACGGCGACCATGGAAGCCCCGATCGACGAAGGCAATCGAGACGCAACGCTCCTTGCGGATATGCCCGCCGATCGGACTGTCGCCATGAATGTTGAACCAGCCATGGCCTTCACTGCCTTCCGGCAGGCTGCCCTCGACTTCGAGCACGATGTCGTCCGTGTGCACGATCATCAGGATCTCGCCCCAGGAGGTGAGATCTTTCCAGATCGGCTCCCATCGCTCCGAGGGCGCCAGAATGGCGGCACCCTCGGGCAGGATGGCGAGGACTTCGGCCGGCGTGACTTCGGCCTTGGCCGCGATCTGCTCGATCACGCCGTCAGGTTTTTCGGCCAGTGCAGCGAGCGCCCGCTGGCGCCTTTCGTCAGTCGTCTGGGTCAGCGTATCCATCGTGTCCTCACGCAGCTTCTGGCGCGGAGCGCTTGCCGGCGCGGTCTTCGTGGATGATGACGTCGAAGCCCTCGAAATGCGGGCCGGAGAGATACTGCACCTTGCTTTCGCCGGCGCGCGCATGGGCCGCGCGGAACTGTTCCGACTTCGTCCAGGCGACGAACTGGGCGTGGCTCTCCCACACGGTATGCGATGCATAGAGCGTATGGTCTTCGGCCTTGGGGCCTTTCAGCATGTGAAACTCGATGTAGCCGGGCATTTCGGCCAGACGGCCTTCACGCGCTTTCCACTGGTTCTCAAAGGCTTCTTCGAAGCCCGGGACGACGCGAAAACGGTTCATGGCGATGTACATGGGTCTGTATCCCTCTCTGCAAGATGCTGATCAGTCGAGGTCGTGCACGTCTGCGGGATGCAGCTTACTGCGAAATCCGCCGCCGTGGAACGACCACACTCTGTTGCCTTCCTATTTAAACTTGTGTATCGCAGTCAAGTTAAATGTCGGGGCCCAAATCCGGCATGAAAGTCTCATCATCGGCGACTGGGAGGAGGCAACTGGCCGGCCTGCTGTCGCACGGATCAAAGGTTTGAACGTGTCCTTTTTGTCCCTTCGCTCCTCGCGCCGCCAGGTGTTTTCCGCCACTGCCGCCCTCGCCCTGAGCCTGCCGCTGCTCGCTCCCTCGACGCTTGTCGCCAAGGATGCGGAGCGTATCGTGGCGATCGGCGGGACGGTCACGGAAATCATCTATGCGCTGGGCGAAGGCGATCGCGTAGTGGCCGTCGACACGACGAGCCTCTATCCGCAGGAAGCCACGGCCAAGCCGAATATCGGCTATGTCCGACAGATCTCGGCAGAGGGCGTTCTCTCCCAGAAGCCGGATCTGATCATAGCCGAATCCGGTGCCGGTCCGGTCGATTCCATCAACATTCTCAAAGCGAGCGGCCTATTTTTCGTCAGCATTCCCTCGCCACCCGAGACCTCGGCTATCCCCGACAAGATCCGCGCCGTGGGGGCAGCCGTCGGACGAACGGACAAGGCGGAAGAACTGGCAAAGTCTGTCGAAACGAGCCTCAAGGTGATCGAAGGCAAGGTTCAGGCGGCATCAGGCCCGAAGAAGAAGGTGCTGTTCGCCCTTTCCCTCGCCAATGGTCGGGTCATGGCGGCCGGCAGCCAGACTTCCGCCGATGCGATGATCCGCCTCGCCGGCGGCGAGAATGCGGTGGCAACCATCTCCGGCTACAAGCCCCTCACGGATGAGGCCGTAATCGCGGCAGCCCCTGATGTCGTGCTGGTCATGAGCGGCGGAGCCCAGCACCTGACGGCCGACAAGGCCTTCGAACTGCCCGCATTGGCCGCGACACCCGCAGGCCGCAACAAGGCCTTCCTCACCATGGACGGTCTCTACCTGCTTGGCCTCGGACCGCGCGCCGCAGACGCTGCGCGGGACCTGAACGCCCTCCTCTATCCGGAGGCACAGTAATCGTGAATACCTTGGCCCTGATGTCCTCCCTTGGAAGACGCGATGGAGACCGCTCCGGTCTCGGCATCCTGGTCATCGGCCTGCTGACCCTTCTTCTATCCGCCGCAATCGTAGTCTCGATCGTGGTCGGCCCGACCGGTGTCGGGCTCCCGCATCTCATCGACTACCTCACCGGAAATGCCGCAGCGCTCGACCAGCAAAACCTCATCATCCTGGAGGCGGTCCGCCTGCCGAGAACCGGCATGGGCCTGCTGATCGGGGCGGCGCTGGGCGTCTCCGGCGCGATGATGCAAGGCCTCTTTCGCAACCCGCTCGCCGATCCCGGCATAGTTGGCGTCACCTCGGGTGCGGCGCTCGCCGCCGTCATCGCCATCGTTCTCGGGCCGACCTTGTTGTTTCCGCTGCAGGCCTTCTTCGGCGGCCAGTTCCTGCCGCTGATGGCCTTCCTCGGTGGCCTCGGTAATACCCTGCTTCTTTACACGATCGCCACCCGCAACGGCCAGACCTCGACGACGGCCCTGATCCTCTCGGGCATCGCGATTGCCGCAATGACGGGTGCGGCGACAGGCCTGCTGATCTTCATCGCCGACGACCGGGCACTGCGCGATATCACCTTCTGGTCGCTGGGCTCGCTCAGCGGGGCGACGACCGCCAAGATAGGGGCGATCCTGCCTTTTGTCCTCTTCGTGCTGGCCATAATCCCCTTCGTCGCCCGCGGCCTGGATGCCCTCATTCTTGGCGATGCGGCGGCCTTCCACATGGGTGTGCCTGTCCAGCGGTTGAAGCGGATGACGATCCTCGCGGTTGCCGCCGCCTGTGGCGCGACGGTTGCCGCTGCCGGCTCGATCGGTTTCATCGGCATCGTTGTCCCGCATCTGCTCAGGCTCGCAATCGGCCCAGCCCATCGTTTTCTGCTGCCGGCTTCGGCCCTTGGCGGAGCGGCCTTGCTGCTTCTGGCCGACACGGTGGCGCGCACGATCGCGGCCCCGGCAGAACTGCCGATCGGCATCATTACGGCAATCCTCGGAGCGCCGGTCTTTCTCATGCTGCTGCTCGGCAAACAGGGACGCCAGGCCATGGAGGGTTTGTGATGATCCGTGCGCACGACGTCACCATCCGCCGTGGCGGACGCAATCTCGTCGACAAGGTCAGCCTGCAACTGGAGGCAGGCAAATTTACCGTCGTGATCGGACCGAACGGTGCTGGAAAGTCGACGCTGCTCAAAGCTTTGTCCGGCGAACTGCGTCCGGATGGCGGTGAGGTCTTTTACACAGATCGCAGGATCGCATCACTCAGCCCGCTGGACCTTGCACGCGAGCGAGCCGTCCTTCCGCAGTCCACCGCCCTCTCCTTCCCCTTCACCGCACTGGAAGTGGTGCGCATGGGGGCGGTCGCCTACGGCAGCAGGGATCCTAACCTATCTGCACGTCACGCACTGGTACGCGTCGGCCTCGCAGGCTTCGAGGGTCGCAGTTACAACGCGCTGTCCGGTGGCGAACAGCAGCGCGTGCAGCTCGCCCGCGTGCTGGCCCAGATGCCGGAACCGCACATCGACGGCCGCCCCCGCGCCATCTTCCTCGACGAACCGACGGCGAGCCTCGATATCGGCCACCAGATCTCTGTGCTGGAACTCGCGCGAGACTTTGCGAGGCGCGGTGGCGTCGTGCTCGCCATCCTCCACGATCTCAACCTTGCCGCAGAATTCGCCGACCATCTGGCGATCCTTCACCATGGCCGACTGGTGCGCGAGGGAAGCCCGAAGGACACGATCGACGACAAGACTATTGCCCATGTCTACGGTATCGCGGGTACCGTCGGGCGGCTGCCGGCAGCCGCGATCCCCTATGTCCTGCCCCAGGCAAGGCTCGGCGTGACACGCTGAGCCGGCTACCGGAGTTGTCCACAGTTATCCACAGGGCATCGCAGCCGATTTGGCAGGCAAATCCGATACAGAGCGGGAACACTGGCGACTGGTGAGGGGAACGTTTGCCGAACGCGGCAGTTTAACAGGTCGCCGGCTGGACCCTATCGTCGCTCGATAATTCCGTTGCCCGGCTAACTCTCTTGAAAGCCTGTGAAAGGCGTCGAACTCGCGACGAGATCTGTCGACCTGAAATGACGCGACGAGCGCACAGCAACAACGCACAGTGGCACCGAACTTCGGCTAGCCTGATTTGCCATCGTATTGATTTCTAGGAAAATTTGGTGGGTGATGTAGGGCTCGAACCTACGACCCGCTGATTAAGAGTCAGCTGCTCTACCAACTGAGCTAATCACCCGCCTGCGCCGCTTTCCGGTGCCGACGCCGCCGTTTCCGGTGGCGTGACCGGGCGTATAAACAGGATCATGCACCTTGTCTAGCGCCACCGCCAAAAATCTTGGCCCTTTGGTCAAAAAAAATTCAAAAACCGGAAATTATCTCATGTTTTCAAAGGTCCAGAATTCCCGTCGCCAGACGAACAGCCTGCCCGCCGATCCGCGCGCGAGAAATGCCGCCATCCTTCACCTCGACCTGCAGATGGATATAGGAGGGGCGTCCCATCTCGACCCCCTGCTCGATCATCATCGGGTGGTGCCCATCCGGTAATCCGTCGAAATGATGGATCGCGCCAGAGAGTGCGGCGACCGCCGAGCCCGTGGCGGGATCTTCAGATATGCCCATGTCGGGTGAAAACATCCGCGCATGGAACTTGGCGCCGTGATGCACGCCCCCGCGACAGTAGAGATAGGCCGAGGTGAGCCGTCCCTCGGTGAGAGGCGCGACCCGTTCCCAAAGCTGCGGATCGAAGTCGACACTTTCCATTGATGCCACGTCATGCAGCGGCACCAGCAGGAAGGGCACTCCGGCACTCCAGACCATCGGCAGATGGTTTTCGAAGCCGATGGCGCTGGCCTTGACCGAAAGCGCATCAGCAAGTCCCTGACGGTCCAGCTGATGCTCCGGATGGCTGACCGAGATGCGTGGCAGGTCGAATTCGGCGAAACTCGCCTCCCCCGGACGCACACGCACGGCGCAACGGACCGGCCCCACCGTCTCTTCCAGGACCGACACGATATCCATGCTGGCCGCATCGCCATGATAGGTTCGTTCCGCGAGCGCAATAGCTGAACCAACCGTAGGGTGGCCGGCAAAGGGAAGCTCGCGACCGGGTGTGAAGATCCGAATGCGAGCCGTATGGGAGGCATGATCCGCCGGCAGGATGAAGACCGTCTCCGATAGGTTCATCTCCGCGGCGATCGCCTGCATTGCCTGATCGGAGAGGCCTGCGCCATCGAAGATTACCGCAAGCGGATTGCCTGCCAGTTTGCGGTCGGTAAACACGTCGTAGATGGCATAGTCTCTCGCCACGGGCCGTTCTCCGTTGAAGGTCACGCTCGCGGCACACACTGCCCGAGGCGGCACGGCAAGGCAAGTCGAGGACGGCTCACCCCCTGCCGCGGTAATACCAGTCGAGAATAGGCAGCATTGCCAGCCCGTAACGATATGCTTTCGGATCACCGCTCCGGATCGCTACCGCCCGGGATATCTCCGGCTCGACGCAATCGCGAGCGAAAGCGTCGATCCTCGCGACGAGCTCGTCGGCACTCTCGGAAAACCGGAAAATCCTCAGAAGGGTCAGCCGCCTCGAACGATAGCTGGCATAAAGAACTGGATCGGCCTTTGCCGCTTCGAGGTCGAGCCCGGTCTCTTCCATAACCTCGCGGCGCATGTTGCCCTCGATGTCGCAGCGACCGTCGACGACATCGGAGAGATCGAGCGAACCGGCCGCGAAATAGACCTGGCCCGGATTGGCGGTATGGGGCGCCATCTCCACCGCGATCAGGGCGCCGTCGGCGGATACGATCACGGGATAGCCGAATAGGTGGCAGGCCCCAGCGAGACCAGACTGCCTCCGCCACCAGAGAAAGGTGGCGAAACTCGATACATGGCCCTCGGCCCTCAGATGCCCGTCAGAATAGCGGATCTGTCTCTGCAGAATGGTCCGGCCATTGAACAGAGCGGGATTGGCCGCAATCTCCCGCTCCCAGTTTTCTGCCACGGCCTCGGCCGCCTCAAGGTCAAGCGGATGAGGATCTGAAGAGACGAGCAAATCGAGCGAATGCACAACATGCAGACTGCCATCGCAGGGCAGACCGACGTCATCGATCAAGTCCTCGCTCATGGCAGGTGCAGCGTGATGGCGACGGGGCAATGATCCGACGCCTTCGGTCGGTCCCAGCCGATCCGTGGGTAGCGTTCGACCTGCTGCCCCGGTGGAAAGGGGGTACGGAAGGGCTGACCGTTGCGGATAATCTCGGGCATGGCCGTCGGGTTGGCCGCAGCAAGGCCGCTGGAGAGCCAGATATAGTCGAGCTGACAAAGATGCTGCTCTTCCGGTCCGCGCGCATGATAGAGCGTCCAACGGTCAAGCGGATCTCGTCGCCGCATCGCATTCTCCGCAAAGCCGTCATGGGAAAAGACGTCGAGCGCGCTCGGCAGGTCCGACTGCACGGCATAGTCATAACCCCGGCGGCGATCACCGATGACTTCGACCTTTTCCTGATAATCGTTCATGTCCCCGCAGATGACGAAGTTGCGCTGTCTGGCATGGTCGGCGCCGAAGCGATTCTCGATAATGTGGCGCACGGCCTTGGCCTCGGCCTCTCGGATCGGCATGGTCGCGGTCCGCCCGTCCACGCCGTCACGACCATTGGTCATCGACTTGAAATGCACGACATAGACAGTCAGGGGGCGGCCGCCGATACGAAGGTCCAGTTCCAGACAGTCGCGCTTGAAGATCCGATCCTCCGGCTGAATGTTGGGCCCGAGCCCTGCATGATAGAGGCCGAGATCGTGATAAGTCAGCGCCGCATGGCTCTTCACGTCACGCAACTCAATCGGCTGCCCGTCCCGAGTCTGCTCCCGCATCAGGACCGCGACATCGATCCCGCGGCTGTCATTGCCCTCGACGAGATATTTCTGCCGGTAGCCCGATCCCACCATGCGGAAAAGATAGCCGTATTCGAAGGCCTTTAGGGCCTCCATATTGTCGACTTCCTGCAGGCAGAGGATGTCGGCATCGGTGTCCGCGATCGCGAGTGCCGACAGCTGGCGTGTGTCATCGGCGGACGAGATGACCCTCGCCGCCTCCAGCCGCTGATAGTCGGCTTCCGACTTAATCTCGAACAGCTTCATCACCCGGTCCGACCTGAGCTGGTTGCGGAAACCGGTGAAATCGAAACGGGCGATCAAATTTTCGATGTTGAAGGTCGCGATGCGAATGGTCATGTACACCCGTGACACTGTGCTTGGAGGCAGTTGGATCGGGCGCACTGAACCACGCCCTCTCCGCCGCCGCAACCACCGGGCATAAGTCTTACTCTGTCAGGCTGCCTGAACGAGCGCGCTTCCGATAAGCCGCCCCAGGCGCTTGATGCCCTCCTCGATCATCGCCTCGTTGGCGCAGGAGAAAGAGAGCCGGATCGTGTTCGTACCCGACCGGTCCGCAAAGAAGGCCTGCCCGGGCACGAAGGCCACCTTCTCCGTTTCGACCGATCGCGCCAGCAGTCCGGCGCCGTCCATCCCTTTAGGCAATGTCACCCAGACGAACATGCCGCCCTCCGGTCGGGTCCACTGCGTGCCATCCGGCATGTGCCGCTCGAGGGCTGCCAGCATGGCATCGCGTCGCGTGGCATAGGCGGCTCTGATTTTCGCGATCTGCGCGGGAAAGTGCTTTTCGGCGACCTCGGCCACAACCATCTGGTTGATCGTCGAGGAATGCAGGTCGGCCGCCTGTTTCATCAAAACCAGCTTGCGGATCACAGGCTTCGCCGCAACCACGTAACCAACACGCAGGCCAGGGGCCAGCGTCTTGGAAAAACTGCCGCAATAGATCGTCCTGGTGGCATCGATCCCGCCGCTACGGGCAATGTCGAGCGAAAGGATCGGCGGGATCGGCTCGCCGTCATAGCGCAGGTGCTGATAGGCGGCGTCCTCGATGACAGGGATGTCGAGTTCATCGGCAAGCGCGAGTATCTGCTTCCGTTCATCGAGGCTTACCGTTTGGCCGGTCGGATTGGCAAAATCGGTGGAGAGATAGGCGAACTTGACCGCGCTTGCCTGCGCCTCCGCCGTGGCCCGGTAGCTGGCCGGAGTGCGATTGCCCGTTCCCAACTGGTCATAGGTAGGTTCATAGGCATTGAAGGCCTGCAGCGCGCCGAGATAGGTCGGCCAGGTCACGAGCGCGGTATCGCCCGGTGAGATGAACAGCTTGCCGAGATAGTCCAGCGCCTGCTGCGATCCTGACGTGATGAAGATGTTGTCGACGTCACAGTCGATGTCTAGCCGGCCCATCTCTTGCCTCAGCCATGCGCGAAGCGGCAGATAGCCTTCCGACACCGAATATTGCAGCCCTGCGCTCGCACGACCATCCGAAAAGAGAGCGGCATAAGCCTCGGCGAACTCCGCCTGCGGAAAGAGCGCCGGATCGGGGATGCCACCGGCAAACGAGATGATATCAGGCTTGTCGAGCAGTTTCAGCAGTTCGCGGATTTCGGAGGCGCGCATGCGTGACGAACGCGTGGCAAAGACGTGGTCCCAGTTCAGCATCGGTGTTTCCTCAAAACCTGTCGTTATGACGGGAGGAGATCACGAAAACCACGATAGGTCAACAATGCTGACCTATCGTGGTTTTTCTTGGTCTCGGAAATTTACCATTTGCCAACCATGTTGGATTTGTTCGAGAGTTCGCTCTGCAACCAACTGACGGCTCCCCTATACTTCTATGGGAATCTCAAGGATTGAAGACTTGCTGCTGGAAAAGCTTACCCTGCCAATTCTTGGCGCCGACGACGAGACTGATCCCCCTTGGGGCTATCTGGCGACCCTATACAGCATCGTCCCCCATCTGATCGCCGCTATCGCGATCCTGTCTGCTTCGGTCCTGCCCTATCTCGAAGGTCAAACGGCAAAGGTTGCGATTGTCGCCCTTGTTGTCACCATGCAGGTCGGCCTCAGAGCCTGGGGCGATCACGCCTATCGCCGACGCGCAGACCACGAACCGCTGAAGCTGTGGCTCTCCCGTTTCGTCCCACTGTCCCTCGTCTCCGGCCTGGCCTGGGGCAGCGCACTTGCGATCCTCTACACAGGCGGCAGTCCCGACACACAGGTCGTCGTCCTCGCCGTCGGCTGCGGCATCGTCCAGTCGTGTGCGGCTCGCGCCTATCTCGCACCCCGATCGACACTGATGGTCATCGTGATCGTGACGGCCATCGTCAATGCCGCCGCCATCAGCGAGGGCAAGTGGATCATGGTTCCGATCTGTGCCGCCTACGTCGGCTTCCTTGCGAGCTACATGGTCCGGCTGATTGCCATGGATGAGAAACGGATCGACGCCGAGAGGAAAACGCGGGTGCTGGTCAAGGCATTGGCCGAAAGCAATGCGATGCTGGTCCAGGCGAACGAACAATTGCACCGCCATGCCCGCACTGATGCCCTGACGGGGCTGGAGAACCGACGCGGCTTCGATGATGAACTGCATCGCCATCTCGAACGAGCGCGCGAAATCGACCGGCCGCTGGCATTGCTGTTGATCGACGTCGATCATTTCAAACGCTTCAACGACACCTATGGCCATCAGGCAGGCGATGCGTGTCTGCGGATAGTCGCGGAGCTTCTGGCAGGCCTCGTTGCCCCGTCAAAGGGCATTGCCGCACGTTACGGCGGCGAAGAGTTCGCGATCATTCTGCACGATGGAGAGGCTGTGCGCGCAGAGGCGTTCTCCGAAGAACTGCGTGCTTGCGTCGCAAGCCTGCCGCTCCCGGCGCGTGATGGGAGTGCCGGCACGCTGACAGTGAGCATTGGTGTGGCAAATGCAAAGCCGGCCGATGACGAGCGCGCTCTGATTTCGCGGGCCGACCGCCGCCTCTACTGTGCCAAGGCCGCCGGCCGCGACCGCGTCTGCGCATCCGACCGGGCCGAACCCCTCTTCGGCTCCCTCTGAACGAAAGCCGATCTGGCAAAACGGAAAAGGCCGGGAAGGTCTCCCTCCCCGGCCTTTCTTGCATCCGGTGGAATCCAGATCAGTTGCGCGCCTTGTCGACCAGCTGGTTCTTGGCGATCCACGGCATCATGCCACGCAGCTTGGCGCCGACTTCTTCGATCTGGTGGCTGTCGTTCATGCGGCGGATACCCTTGAAGCGGGCAGCACCGGCGCGGTATTCCTGCATCCAGTCCGAGGTGAACTTGCCGGTCTGGATGTCGTGCAGAACGCGCTTCATTTCAGCCTTGGTTTCAGCCGTGATGATGCGCGGACCGGTGACGTATTCGCCCCACTCGGCCGTATTAGAGATCGAGTAGTTCATGTTGGCGATGCCGCCTTCATAGATCAGGTCGACGATCAGCTTCACTTCGTGCAGGCATTCGAAATAGGCCATTTCCGGGGCATAGCCGCCTTCGACCAGCGTCTCGAAGCCGGCGCGAATCAGCTCGACCAGACCGCCGCAGAGAACGACCTGTTCGCCGAAGAGGTCGGTTTCGCATTCTTCCTTGAAGGAGGTTTCGATGATGCCCGAACGGCCGCCACCAACGCCACAGGCGTAGGAGAGCGCCAGTTCAAGGGCGTTGCCCGAACCGTTGTGGTGGATTGCGACGAGGCAGGGAACGCCGCCGCCCTTCTGGTATTCGCCACGAACCGTGTGACCGGGCCCCTTCGGTGCGATCATGACGACGTCAACGGTCGACTTCGGCTCGATCAGGCCGAAATGGACGTTCAGGCCGTGCGCGAACGCGATGGCGGCGCCGTCACGGATGTTCGGTGCGATGTCGGCCTTGTAGATGTCGGCCTGGAGTTCGTCCGGGGTCGCCATCATCATAAGGTCGGCCCAGGCGGCAGCTTCGGCAACCGTCATGACCTTGAGACCGTCGGCTTCAGCCTTCTTGATGGTCGGCGAACCGGCCTTCAGGGCAACGACGAGGTTCTGAGCGCCCGAATCCTTCAGGTTCAGCGCATGCGCGCGGCCCTGCGAACCGTAGCCAATGATGGCAACCTTCTTGGACTTGATCAGGTTCAAGTCCGCATCACGATCGTAATAGACGCGCATTGTAGTGTCCTTCCCTATGCTTTGTCAGTTGTGGTGGATGTTGTTGGTCGGCGAGCCGGAACGGGACGCCCCGTCGAGGCCCGCCAATACGCGGTCGGTACCGTAGAGAGCGAGGAAGGCCGAAACTGCCTTTGTCGCCCGGGCGCCGAATTTCTGTGTCTGGGGTGCCTCGCCGAGCAGCATGCGCACATGCAGGTCGCTGACGATCAAGCCGTAAAGCGTGCGATAGGCGTCTTCGCCATCGCCGAAACGCAGGAGGCCATCGCGCTGTCCGGCGTCGAGCAGTGCCCTCGCCCGGCGATCGATCTGCCGTCGGCCACGCTCGAGAAGCAGGGTGCCGAGTTTGGAGCCGTCGCGGCTCGACTGGCCTATGGCGAGGCGGTTGAGTGCCAGAGAGACATCGCCGGCCAGAACTTCGAGCAGGTCGCGTGCGAAAACGTCGAGATGCTCCGTCAGCGTGGCCACCGTCAGGCGCTCGCCCGGCCGCTCAAAGGTGCGAACCTTGCTCGCCTGATAGGAAATCATCGCTGACAGCAGGCCATCGCGATCGCCGAACCACTTGTAGAGGCTTTCCTTGGAGCAATTGGCAGCGCGTGCCAGACCGGCTGTCGTGACGGCCTTGTCCCCGCCCTCGACGAGCAGACGCAGGGCCTCGGCCAGAACGGCATTCTGGCGTGGCGTGAACTCCGATATCTGATTGTCGATCGACATGGACGGCTCCTGGTACCGTACGGTACGGTTCGCCATACTTATGTCCGGCACCGCGAGCGAGGTCAAGGGGCAATTGAAGAAAATTGCGGCAGCTGCCTGTGTCGCGAGTCTTCTTTTTGGGCACACCCGCACCTCCCGAGCACCAGGGAAAAGCCTCCGCCGGCCCCGAAAGCCCTCAAGCAGCAGTCACAAAAGGGTGAAAAGAATAAAAAATAATCGTTCTATGTCATAGTTAAATGACGGCAAAAAAACAGCCTAAGTCTCTGATTTTACTCACTCCGAATTTCAA
>JAESGV010000132.1_pt1 | contig 101611 bp, 94 predicted proteins | sample 9269781 | NCBI WGS metagenome assembly JAESGV01 (sample SAMN15741586, study PRJNA653496) | algae metagenome | isolation source: Tildeniella torsiva UHER 1998/13D and co-occurring heterotrophs from... | place: Slovakia: Slovak Paradise National Park, Hrabusice, Kosice Region | collected 2000-01-01
CAGTTTATGGGTGTACTGTTGGCGCTGGTGATCGTGGGCTTTGTGGCGTGGTGGATTCGCTATAACCAGCTCTACAGTTCTGGGGCGGTGAAGGCTCCGTTCTTCAGTTTTGGCAGTGGGCAGAGCAGGGTTAGAAAGGTGAGGGTGGCCCATCGGCCTGCACCAGCTAATGCTAGAAAAGCGCACGTGGGGAACCAGGCGCAACAGAGAGAAATTGGTCAGGCGGTGAGCCAAATAACGAAGTACACCCATAACTATGATGTTTCGGTGCGGCTGCTGAATTCGACCCATCAGGCCAACATGAGTAAGTCGATTGATTGGTGTGCTGAAAAGGTGATTGCAGACATCCTCAGGGATAGGCGATAGACATTAAAAAACACCCCCGGCCGAGAGACCGGGGGTGTGGTGTGGTGACTTCAGTTTAGAGCGGTATTTCGTTCCATCCGGTGACCATCCTGCGGGCATCCGGTGAGGCATCCTGCAGGATGGCCGGATGGGTGTCACCGGATGGCCGGATTCCTTGCCAGATATAGACCGGATGTCACAGGATGGGTTTTCTCATCCTGTGGGAGACGAGTCGGGGGGTAGGGTATAGCGGGGTGGTTCATCCTGTGTCTGGTCAATCCTGTGGAGCATGACTAGGCCCGCCAGCACGGCTCTAAACAACTCGCCCTCAAGGTCTTTTAGCTTCTGTCGTTTTGACTTTATCTGATGAGCTTTCAGCGGCTCTGTAGCGGCTTTCAAGACTTCAATAATCAGGTTCTCTATTTCCTCTAAACTCTCGGGTTCTGTCTCGGGGTCGATGGTGAGAGTGTAGGAGGATGGCCCCGCTTTGTCGGCGGGTAGTGAGTAGCTGCCGCCGCCGTCTGCTTCATCTTCACCGGGGAACCAGTCACCAGTGTTTAGTAGCTCTGGAGGCACAACTTCAGAGGCAATGTTGAGGGCTGCAATGTGCTGATCATTGAGGTAAGGCAGTGGGAAGCAGACCCACTGCCCCAGCAGGTTTGTGAGTATTAATGGATGGCGTTCTGTGAACAGTTGGCGCTTAGCTGATTGATACTCGGCCTCGATTCTTTCGCGTTCGCGTTTGTTGACGAAGTTGTAGTTATCGATCATCCGTTCGATGGCATCAAAACCACCGAGGCGAGACCCCAGGCAGGCAATCCTAAAATTGCTGCGCACCCCGCCGGAGAACTTAAGATCGTCAGCGTTGGGGCTCTGGCTGATCAGCACCATCTGACCGCCGCCGCCACGGGCCACCGCTGCCATGGCCTCTACGCCCAGGTCGAGGCTGCGACCGTAGGGCTCAAAGACACCCTTTCGCCGCTTCAGGCCAGAGCTGAGGGCTAGGTACTCTTCGAGCACAAACACCAGCTGCGGCCCGTCCCACTGGCCCGCGTTGACCCGGTTTTGCACCAGGTCTAGGGTTTTGTGCAGCCGGGCACAGAGGGCGTGGGCGTCTTCCATGGATGGGCGAAAGTTGATGCGCACAATATTCTCGTCGGGCACGCCTGCCCAGTCGGCCCCTTTGCCTTCGACGACCTGCACGCAGGTGGGCCGGGCGCGGCTGCAAACGCCCAGCAGCAGGTAGAGAAAGGCGCTTTTGCCGGTGTCGGTGGGGGAGAGCACGGCCAGGTGAGTGCGCCATTCTCGACCGGCGCGGCTGAGGTATTCCCACGGGTCGAGAGTGGCCACGGGGGTGACATCGATGGCGGGGGTTTCTATGGCGTCGGTGCCCTCGTGCCAGAGCAGCTGCTGGCGGGCGGCGTCGGCAACATCTTCGTGGTCGAGCATGGCGCGGCCTACTTTTACGCTGTCTTCGAGGGCCAGGCGGCCCAGGATGGCGGTGATTGCGCCGGAGGTGATGAGCACGGTTCTGGCCCAATGGAGGCGGAGATCGCGTTCTTCGACCAGCAGGGTGCTGCCGAGTAGTAGAGACCAGGCCACCAGGCCCAGGCCCCAGGTGAGAACCTGGCGGCGGAACCGAATGCCCTGCAGAAGGGGGTAATCGACGCGCTCAAAGGGATAGCGACTGGTCATAGCGCCCCCCTTAGCCAAAAGGCGTTGGTGGCGAGCACCAGGGCACCGACCACCATGGCAAGCCTTGCCCAGCAGTCTGGCCGGTGGTCGGGCAGGGCGATCGCCACCTGAGATAGACAGGTGCAGGTAGGCAGCAGCACCAGCAGCACCAGCACGATCGCCAGGTAGCCGGGCAGCCACCCTGCCACCAGCAGGGAGAGGGGCAGGCGAAACAGCATGGCGTAGCAGCTCACCCATATGGCCCCGTCGATGACGCCGCCACGGGCGGGCAGGGCTATGGCATTGGCGGCTTTATAAAGGCTCTCGCTCTTGATGCTGTAGCGGTTGCCGCCCAGGGAGACGGCAGAGCGCCCCCCAAAGGCAGTGCGGGTGATGATCTCGGGTTTGTTGGGGTCGGTGTTGGCCATGGTTACCACCCACCTCGCTGGGGCTGAACGTACTGCACATCGGGGCGGTTGCTGCTGTCTACGATCGCGGCCAACAATGCCAGGGGAACGCTGATGGCGATGGAGACGAAGAGCATGTAAACCGCCACAAATAGCGGGTGCAGGCGCTCTGGACGGCGCTCAAATTCCGCCACCGGCGGCGGGGTGGTGGGGTGGTGGTGCTGGTGCAGATGCAGCTCGGGGGCGGGCTGCTTTTGGCTGATCGAGCTGGCCCTCTGTTGGGCCGCAATCCATTGCACTAGGGCGTCTGATTGGTCTTTCATAGGAACCTTTAAAACGACAAAAAGCGCCCCCCAAGGAGATGGGGGCGCGGGCTCAGCGAACGTTATCGAAGCCGCTTGCGTTCTTCGCCAGAGGCGCGGCCTAGGGTGCGAACGGCCTTGTTATAGGCGTCGATATAGGGAAGGCCTGGGTTTACCAGGGCGATGTAGCGGGCCAGGCGCTCTACGTCGGCCTGGGTGTAGGCGAGCTGGTAATCGGTGATGGGGTTAGGCATGACCTACGCAGCCTCCCCAGTGCGGTGCTCTAGCTCATCGGCGGCGTGCCAATTGCCCGACATGGCCACCCGGTAAAGCCATGCGCCTTTGTCTGGGTCGTAGTGGCGCACCTTAATGCTGGTGGGAATCATGGCCCCGCCGAAGAGAAGCCAGACATCGGCGTCTAGCTGAAACTCAGGCGTTGGGATTGATAGGGTCGCGGTCATAATAGAAATGCCCTCTTTGGGGTAATCCCAGGGGTTTCAGTGCCAACTCGGGCCCCTGGGGTTTACAAAATTGAACAATTTAACTCCTAGCTTTGACCTGCCCGACCTAAGTCGTCTGGCAGGTCTTTTAGTGTGAGGCCGAGGGGCTGGAGAGCATCAAGCAAGCGCTTGAACCCGCCAGGGGTAAAGGCGGGCCGCCCTTTGCCATCCTCCCAACGGCTAACGGTGGAAGGGGTAACCCCAACCAAAACAGCAAATTCAAACTGAGACATACGGAGCAACTGGCGTAATTGCTTCACGGGAGGATCACCTTCCGAATCAAACAACTTCTCATTTATCATTGCACAATCACATGCAATGTGCAAGCATAGATGGCATGCACATTGCATGTCTCACGATACGACATGCGGGGTTGCATCGCATAATGCAACCCCTTTTCTTATTCTCTCAGTACTCTCTACCCGGAGATAGAGCGCAAATGCGGATAGATCAGCCACAGACCTACAGGCCCGAGCTAAACAAGAACAATCTGGCCCTGGGGTCAGTAGATGCCACCCACGTCAGAGTTCTCGGCATCATCGCGGCGAAGCCAGACTTCGCCTACCCCCTAGAGAAGGCCCACTACCTCAGAGACCGGCCATTTCTCTCTACAGCCAACGCTTACCAAGAGTCCCCCATCTGGGATTGGGCCGGTGAGCTGCTAGCCCAGGCATAGAACCGCCAGACCCTTTAACCCTCAACCCTCAACCCAACTATGAAAATCACCCAAGTCGAATACCAAGCCCTCTACAACCTGGGCGACTACAACAACGAGCGCATTAGCCTGAAGGCCATTCTCGAAGATGGCGAAACCCCAGAAGACGTGGTTGCCCAGCTCCGAGAGAAGGCGATCGCCCTCAACGCTGGCTCTGGCGGCGAGGCTCAAGACCTCTACAGCCGCATCTACCGCTATAAGCGGGATTTGGAAACGCTGGAAGCCAAAATCAAAACCGCTGCTGACCAGTGGAACCAGACCGCTACATTCCTCAAAGCTCAAGGCCTCAACCCCGATGCGCCCACTCTGGAGCCGTTCCAGTCACTGCTGGCTCCGGCAGACGAGGGCGTTGTAGAGGCAGAAATAGACAGTTTCTAAAAGCAGAAGGGCCGGAACCCCCCTAAGAGTACCGGCCCTTTTTCTCTACGAGGTGGAACCGCCAGAACCACCAACCCAACCGTATCAGAGCAACAAAGCAACATGCCTACAACTCAATCTAGCTCAAGAGAGGCTTCACGAACAGTTCACTGTCCCCTGTGCGATCGCGACCACTATTGCTTCTTAGTCGGCGACCCCATAGAGAAAGTGATCTGCCAGTGGACCGACCCCAACCACCCGCCAGAAGGGTGGAACTACGCCGGGGAAAGCAAAGACCGGCGGCCCATGTTTGTCACCGCCAAAAAGCGCCACAAATCGCGGCGATTTCCCGACCTGGTGACCCTGCCCCAGCACGAGCTGGTGGAGCCATCACCCGAGTGGCAGACCGTAGAGCTACCCGCCACCCTCAATGTTGGGGATATTGTACGAAACTCCGCCGATGGCCAGTGCTACCAGGTCAAAGCCCGCAAAGGCCGCAAAGCTGGTGGAGAGCAGCGGCTCTTTCTCACTCTCACCCCACCAGGGCAGAATAGCCCCGTCGTCGAGGCCCTAGAGAGCGAATGCACCCTGGCCACCACCGACGGCGAGGCCACCTTTAACGAAATTCGCTACCTCTACCCAGCCCCCATCAGCAAAACAGATTTTGGGTGGATGGTAGTGCGCCGCCAGTGGAGCGATCGCCGCCGGTGGCTCGAAGACTGCCGTAAGAGCAAGGAAGTGCGGCCCTACCACTGGCAGAGCAGCGGCGAGACCGGCGAATGGGTCAAAGGCCGGGGCGAACGCCAATGGCCGCTGTACCGGGAAGACGAGGCCAAAGAGACCATACTTAAGGGTGGGGTGGTGTTTGCCGTTGGGGGAGAGCAGGCCGTCGAGGCGTATCGAGCTTTGGGCCAGGTGGCTACCACCTGCGCCGGGGGAGAGGCTCACTGGGAAACCATCGCCGCCAGACTAGAAGACTGCTTTGCCACCGCCCGCCGCAACGGCCTGAAGCCCGTTTTGGCCATCCACCCCGATTTTGACCTGGCTGGCGATAACCACTTTGGCCAGCAGCTCCTGAAGGAATGCGGCGATCGGGAAATCACGGCAATCGCCATGAACCCCCAAGACATCTGGGGCCAAATTCCCCACGGGGGCGATATCAAAGACATCGTGGATGGCTCCGGCCTCAGCAGCGAGGCCGTCATTAAGGCCCTGGAACACGCCATCGATGAGGCGATCGACCGCCAGGGCAAAGAAGAGAAACTGCTGATGCAGCGCAGCCGGTGGGGAGCACCCGACACTCACCAAGGCGAGCTGGGCTATTGGAAATCTGACGAGAACAAAGGGTTTCAGGTATTTAGCCCGCTGACCAACTTTGATTTTCAGATTGAGAAGGAGGTGGCCAGCCCCGACGGCGGCGGCTTTGTGATGCAGCTCAAACGGGCCGGTGAGCACCAGCAGTTCAGGGTTTTTCTCCCATCCATGGACTTCACCAGCGTCCAGACCTTCGAGAACACGCTCAAAAAGGCCTTGGGCGGGGCGCTGATTTGCCGCCTCAGCACCAACGCTATGAAGGCCCTGCTGCGGGTGCGGCTCCACGAGTACGCCCACAACCGGGGCGGCAAAGTCTATAAGCTCTGCCAACGGGTGGGCCAACAGCCCGATGGGTATTGGGTGTTCCCTCGGTTGCAGCTCACCCCCAAGGGCGAGACCACCGACGAAAACAAATCGCTTTGGATATGGAACACCGGCCTAACGGGCGATGAAAGCACCCTGCCGAAACCGGCGATCGCCCCGCCCGAGCCCAACGCGCTTCGCCAGCTGGTGGAAGCGATGGAAGTTTTCTTTGGGCCAAAGAACATCTACCCGGCCCTGCTGACCCTAGGCTATGGGGCCGCCAGCATCCACTACCAAGAGATTATCGAGACCGAAGGGGCCTTTCCCATCCTTAACCCCTTTGGCGACGCGGGCAGCGGCAAAACCACCGCCGGGCAATGCGCCCTATCGCTGGTGGGAATGCACACCGAGGCCGCCGGTGGCCTAATGCGTGAGGTTTCTGTTTCAGCGGCCTATGAGCGGCTCAAAATTACCGGGTCGCTGATCCACTGTCTAGATGACCCAGCCCGAACCCCAGAGCTAGACGAATTTCTCAAAGGACTCTACAACGGCAAAGCTCGCCTGGTTAGGGGCCAGAATGGGGCCGCGTTTAACAGCCAGCGACCTCACAGCCCATTAATGGTAACCAGCAACTTCGCCTGTGGCGAGACCAACGCCGCCACCATGAGCCGCATGCTGCTGCTGTGGTTCGACAACAAGAGCAAGGGCAAAACCCAGACCTACCACCAGCTCACCAAAGCCTGGGATAAAGCCAGCGGCTGTTTGCCCGACCTGATTAAGCTGGGCTACCCCAAACCGGCGATCGAGGCCATAGAAGCCGACCTGGTGGAGAGTCTGCCCCTGGCCCACAACCGCATTGCCCGCTCATTGGCGCTGGTGGTGGCCTATACCGAGGCGGTTTGCGAGTTGGCGGGGGTAGGAACCCGACTCAACATTCGTAAGTACGCCGTCGAGACCGTCTGTGCCATGGCCAACGACGCCGAAAACAGCGCCGACAGCCTGCGCGACTTTGTGGAGCGGCTGTTCATTTTGCGGTCTCAGGCCAAGGTGGGCGAGTGGAACATGCGCTTTATCAGTGACCGCAGCTGTCACAAAATCAAGTCACTGGCCCTCAACCTGCCCACCATCTGGAACACCCTCGATGGGGCTTTTAAACTCCCCTACAACCTGCGCATCATCAAACACCTGCTTCAGGAGTGCGGGTCAGACCTGGAGAGCAGGCAAAAGTTTCACATTGACGAGGATGTTAGCCGAGCTTTTCAGCGTGGCACTACCCAAGATCCAAAGTGGCAGGTAAAGCGGTGTGTCGAAATCCCAATCGACGTGATTCGGAACTATGTAGACGCCGACGAAACCCTGTCAACTGAGTCAACCGCCCCCACCGACAACGACGAAACCCCGGAGCCAAGCGACTTAGGCCAGTTGACAATAGTTAGTCAACTAGATGTCAACAAAGATAGTAATAGTCAACTGAGCGATGGAGGGGGGAAGCAGTTGACGGAAAAGTCGTTGTCAACGGACACCACGGTTGACGGCACTTTGTCAACAGGTGAAATCCATACGCAGCAAGCGTTTGAACCCTCTCAAGAGGGTCAGTTGACAGTGTTGTCAGAGAAATGTGCCCCAACCCTCACGCAAAAACCACCCCTCTATGATTCAGGCGGTTGCCATAGATTAACGCCGGGTACCCGCTGCAAAGTTTTGGTGGGCCAGTTCACCGGCTCCCTGGTGGAGGTGGTCGAAGACCGGGGCGACGAAGTAGAAGTTCACCGCAGCGGCTGGCAGATCAGCCGCGAATACACCCGCGACGAATTGGAGGTGCTGAGCCATGCCAATGGATAGAAGCCGCTACCCCGATAACTGGGAAGAAATAGCCTTTGAAGTGAAGAGCGAAGCCAATTGGGAATGCCAGGAATGCGGTCGTCCCTGTCGCCAGCCCGGCGAAGATGAGAGCGAGTTTGCCGTAGAGGTTCTGAACCTGGGCTGGGGCTCCTACTTCGATGCCCCCCAACGATTCACTCTCACAACAGCCCACCTCGACCAAGATCCCCAAAATAACGCCCCCTCCAACCTGCGAGCACTGTGCTCTGGCTGCCACCTGCGCCACGATGCCCCCTACCGCAAAGCTAACGGCCTGGCCAAACGCGAGCGAGCTGGGCAATTACCGCTGCTGGGAGGTGCGATCGATGGGTAGACCTTCCGAATGGAGCGGCCCCACTACCGCGATCCGCGTGCCTCTGCACCTGGCCGAGCATTTAAAGGCGATCGCCCGCCAGCTCGATAACCCCGAGCCAGCGAATAACGTACAAAACCCCAGCGGCCTCCCCATCTGCAAACCCAAGTCCGACGCCGCCACCATCGCCCAGGGCCTAGCCGAAGGGTGGATAGTCCCCAAAGCCGCGCCGGTGCCGCCCTACCTGCTCACCAGCACCAGCAGCAAGGGCACTTTTCAGTACACCGTTAACCCGCCGCCCGACATCCCCTCCGAAGTCTGGGCCGAGGCCGATCGCCTGATTGATGAGGTTTGCGGCCAGATGTCACAGAAAGAACGCTGGCTCATGCTAGGCCGCTTAGTCGAAGAATGGGGGAAGAAAGTCGATGTCTAAACCTAAGAAACCCCGTGTCTGGCTCTCCACCACCGAGGCCGCCGCTGAGCTGGGCTGTGGCCCCAAATATCTCAGAGAGAACCGCGACAAAATCTTTAAGAAAGGCACCCACTACCGCGTACTCAACCCCGAGGCCTGGCGGCCCACCTACCGCTGGCACATCAAGAAAATCCAGAAGCTGATGGAGGCATAAATGGTTGCCTATAACTTTCAATCCCAATTTGCTGGGCCTGTAGAGCGTGGCGAAAAGACCCAGACCATACGCCGCAATGGCAAACGCCGTCACGCCACGCCTGGTGCTACCCTTCAGCTCTACACCGGGCAAAGGACTAAATCTTGCCGCCTGTTGAGGGAGGCCAAGTGTTTAAACACTTGGGAGATAGAAATTTATCCGCTTGGCCGGGTGTATCTCGACGGTGAGGCGATCGACGACATAGATATGCTTGAGAAGCTCGCCCAAGATGACGGCTTTCATGACATCCCAGCGTTCCTTCTGTTTTTCTGCCCCGCAAACGAACCGTTTAAAGGCGTACTCATAAAGTGGGAGGCTTTGGCCGATCGCCCCGCTCCACCAGCAGACGATACACACTCTCAATCTGCTGAGAACTGATCCACCGCTGGTAGGTGCGTGTGTGAACATCAACGCTGTGCCCCATCTGCCGGGCCGATAGCTCCACCGGCCACCCAAACAGCAGCGTGCGAATCGCCCAGGCGTGGCGCAGGTCATAGGGAACAAAATCCATACGGGGGCTGAGGTAAGCCGAAACCGAGTGCCCAATCTTCTGATTGCTCCGGTCAAGGTCAACCGGTGGGAACACCGGATAGTTCAGCCCCCATTCTTCGGCCCATTCTGGATAGCAGGGCTACACCTCCCTAGCCCCAGTTTTGGTGGTCTCCCTCACCTTCACCCGAGGGAAGCACGATAGATCGACGTGGAACACCTCATGGTTGCGCAGGCCATAGGTGGCCATCATGCCGTAGACCCACCGCCACCCTGGGTTTTGTACGTTATTCCTAACCTCTACGATCGCCACATCGGTGGGAAGGTCTCGAGGTGTCACTTTCGTAGGGCTGTAGTTGCCCCGGTAAGGCCTGGGGTCAAACTCTACGCCCACAAGCTTGGCTAAGGCCCCCGCCGCTACGCAGAACCGAACCCTAGATCGGCTGTTCGGTGTGGTGCTCTCCACCAGCTGGCGCAGCAAATCCGCTGTTACCACCGCCGCTGGTGGCAGTTTTCGCAGGGGCTTGTAGTAATCGCCCACCCAAGTGTCTTTAGTGCCACCGGCGGCTAGGTATTGAGCCTCAAATGCGGCGATCGCATCCTCACAGACCCAAGTGGGGACACCTGCCCCCACAACTCCCCACCGCTCCCATTCAAATTCTCTGGCCGCCAGCTGCGCCCCCAAAAGCCTTGCCTCCTTCTCTGCTCGCCTGAGGCCATCAGGGTTGGCGGGTAGCCCCAGGCTCACCCGCTGCTGGGATGGATCTGTCTGTGAGCTGCCTGGTTTTGGCGGCAATGTGGCTCGCAGTCGCAACTTATCCCCGTGCTGCTCAACGGTGACCCCCACTTTGCTGGCCTTGAGTCGGCCATTGACCTGGCGTAATTTACCGGCGATTTCCACGTGCCTAAAATTTGGCCTAAAAAAACAGGGGCGTTTAAGGTTGATTAGGGTTAATCAGGGTTGATATACATTTCGCAATGGTATCTAAAAAGCAAGCCCTGTAGGCTTTTGAGCGCTACAGGGCTGATGCTATCGTGGTATTAGAACTATACCCCCAGGGGAATTCGAATCCCCGTCGCCTCCGTGAAAGGGAGGTGTCCTAGGCCTCTAGACGATGGGGGCCTATTTTTTCAACACTCCCCAGTATAGATAACAGGCATACCCTTGTCAAACCGGTTTGTGTTGTTGTGGCCAGTGGTTGTAACCGGCTGAATATTACTATAACTGTCTGTGACCACTTTTAAGCGCAAGCTCAATGTGTTTTTTGGGGCTAATTTGTTTGCGACTGTAAGGGGCGCCGATCGGCGTTGGCCCAGGCTCAACGCAGCCCTTAGCTAGGGTGACGGCCTGCAATTTCCCCCAAGGTATGCCTTTGCCGTCGTTAATCACCTCTAAGGCCTCAATAGAACCAATGCATCCCAAATTGAGCCTTCCTGCTTGGCTGAGGCAAGGTGTTGGAAACAGCGTTAGGCCGACGATAAAAAAGCAGGCTCAAACTTTGAGCCTGCTTACTCGAATGCTAAGCCAGAAAGCAACTAAAGATTAGCTGCCGTGGGTTGCCGCTGACCTTTAGACCGATACGGCAACTTCCACAACAATGTCGTTGAAGTCATTGTCGCCGCCGCCAAACAGGTCTTCAAACCCGATCGCGCCATCGGTAACGCGGATGTGCTCAACCCCGTCGGCGTTGGCCGCGCCAAAGGTAAAGTAAACCTCGTTGGCGTTGAAGTTATCTAGATTGCCGTTAGCAATCAGGAAGGGGGCGTAGAGGCTGCCTCCAGCTACCGTTGACTCAAACACTGATGTCGTTAGGTTGGCTGTGGTCAGGGTCACAGCCTCGGCTCGGTTGGCCAGTGCAGCTTCGGTATACCCCGATTGGCCCGGTGTTACGTCGGCTAGCCCGTCGCCGTTGAGGTCAACGCCGCCGTTGAGATCGGCAATCCGGTAGAAGCCCACGAAGTTGTCGAAGGCGGCCTCCCGGTTGACGGAGAAGGTGGTGGTTACGTCCCCAGTTAAGTCACGCAGGTCAAGTAATAGGTCGGAAACTTGATCGCCAGGGACAGTAGGTGTCAGGGCTTCTAGGGCGCTGGCATCAAATACCGTGGTGCTGCCGCTGACTTCGTTCGCCACCACCACTAGGGGGCTACCGTTAGGGCTATTAGCAGCAGAAATGAAGGTGAGTCCTTCGGCGCCCAGATCGCCAGCGGTACCGGTCTCGGCATCGCCTGCAAAATCGCGGTTGTTGACGAAGTCCACAAAGAACGCTTCGGTGGGGTTAGTGATGTCGTAGGTCATGACGCCACCAAATCGCTCTAGGCCGATAAAGGCGTAGGTGCGTCCGTTAACTTCGCCAATCGTGACACCTTCGGGTTCAGGGCCCTTGGCATCGCTGCGGCTATCGAAAGAGCCATTCTCGCTATTGTCAGAATTAAATTCGGTGGGCAACAGTTCGGCGAGGGTCTGCTCAAACTCTGCGCCGCTGTCGTAGACCAGGTTGCCCTGGGTATCCCAAATCGAGAAGGAGCGTCCTCCAAAGGCATAGAGTTCTTCGTAAAGCCCGTCGCCGTTAGCATCACCCAGGGTGGTGGTGACGGTAAGGCGGCCCAGGGCCTCGTCGGCCTGAAGCTCAGCGGCGTTGGGGAAGGCCACCGGATCGAGGGCCAGGTCGCTCACCCGAGCTTCCTCGTTAAAGAAGACACCCTCTTCAGCAATGACGTTGCCCGCTTCATCTTCTAGGTCACCATCAGGGCGGATGCGAGCATCGCCCTCATTGGCGGTGACAATGTAGGTTTCGCCGCCCACTTCGTAAAGGGAGATGGCGTCGGGCATGTACATGCCAAACAGGTTGGGGTAGGTGGTAATGTTGATGGCGTCGTCGCGATCGCTGGCATCGAGGGGCACCACCGAGTAATCCTTAAACCCTAGGGGCAGAATGTCGGTGACGGCACCCGAGGCGATATCCACGACAGCTAGGGCGTTGCTTTCTTGCAGCGCCACGTAGGCCGTGCTGGAGTCGCCAGTGACCGCAATGTACTCAGGCTCAACATCCTGAGCGACGGTGGCGTTGAGGCCAAAGATTCGCACCCCAGACGCGACGAGTTCATCCTGCTGGTCGTTAAAGGCGGTGAAGTCGGCGGTGGTGACGCTGGCCTGGGTGAGGTTTTCTACGCCCCCAGATAGGTCAATAATGCTGATCGAACCCTCGGGGTCAATGGTGTAGTCGTCATTGGGCTCGCCTTCGTTGGCCACCAGCACCTTAGTGCCATCGGGGGTAAAGGTCAGCATGTCGGGCAGAGCACCCACGGTGACAGCATTCAGGAAGTTGCCGTCGATGTCAAAAAACACCACGCTGCCGGGGTCGGTCTTTTCGGCGTTTTCAATGGCTACGGCTACGATGCCATTGCTAATTGCCACGCTGTTGGCCCCAGCCCCGTAGGCCGAGGGGTCAATGTCAAACAGTTTGGTGGGGTTGGCGGGATCGCTAATGTCCAGTACCTCCACGGCCGGAACCTGGGCATTGACTACAAACAGCCGCTGGGAGCCTGGGTCGTAGACCACGATTTCAGCAGCGCTGGCGTCAAACACTCCAGTCTCGTAGGTGCCCAAGGGGACCAGCAGCGATGCGGGATCGACGCCGGGTTCTGTGGGTTCGGTAGGATCCGTTGGATCAACGGGGCCAGCACCGTCAATCACGCCATCGCTGCGGAATGCCAGGTTTTGAATGCGGCTGTCTAACTCGCGGCCTGTCTCAGCGGCGGCAAAAGGCATTTCTGCGCCAAAGTTGTCGAACAGATATTCCGCTAGAGCGTCCTGCTCGCTGAAGTCAGGGGCAAAAGTGGCATTGCCCGTGGCAGGTGCCGTCTCATCCACCAGATCGATGCGGTTGGTGGTGTCACCCGTGGGGAAGGGGTAGCCATCCCCACCGTCAGCCAAGAAGCTGAGGGTCACCATGCGAAAGGTGCGGCTAGGGTCGCCCACAATTTCGCCGTTCTGCACCACCACGTCGATATCGGTGCCATCTTCAGCTTCGATAGCCAGGGACTGCACGCGGTTGCCAGGCTCAGCAGTGACATCAAAGCTAAAGGAAAAGCCGCCGATTTGAGGAAACTGACCGGGAGACACGCTGTCATCTAGGCTGCTGGCCGAAACGCCGTGTTCCACTAGCGCCAGCAGTTCCTCAGCGGTGACCGTGATCAGCGAGAGCGCGTTGTTAAACGACAGGGCATTGGCCACATCGTTTTGAGAAATACCGCCTGCGGGCTTGACTCCAGGAATTTCTTCGTTGGGCAGCAGCTCGGCTTCACCCGTGCCGCCCGCTGGCACCAGTGTTTGGCCGATGTTATTGCGAATGCCGCCGCCGTTTTTGAGGGAAATGACCGCCGCTGGATCAACCTCCTTAGCGATCGCCAGGTTGGCATCGGCGGTGAGGTTGCCCAGATTGGTCTCCTGGGTGCGTACCGCGCCCCGGTTGCCGTTGAGAAATACCTCGCTGACGCCAAACACGTTGCTCTCGGTGGCAATAATCACCTCGCGCAGGGCCTCGGTAATGGCTGCGATCGCCGGATCCGCCAGCCCTTCACCACCGACGGCGGCGATGCCCGCATCGTCGGTGGCGTAGGCTCCGCTGATGGTTGGGTCGTAGCTCTCGGGCAAAAGCACGCCATTTTCGTCGAAGTCGATCACCAGACGACCGACATACTTGTAGTTGCCGTCGGTGTTAACCACGGCGATGGGGTTACCGTCGGCCCCGGTTTGAATAATGGGATAAATGCCCTGGTTGGTATCGCCCGCGCGGGGGCGATCGTCTGCGTCGAAGAGGCGAGTGTTAGAGCCGCCGGCAACGATGATATCGACGTTTGACAGCCGCTGAGCCAGCTCTTGCTCGATAGCGATCTGCTGCATGTGGGCCAGCAGTACTACTTTGTCGATGTCGGGGTTGGCGGCCAGCAGGGCATCGACATCGGCCTGAATTTCAGCGGCCAGGGCATCGAGCTGGTCTGGGGTAGGGCTGCTGTCAAAGGGCTGGGGCAGCACCGTGACAGTCCCAGGGCTAGAGATGCGCACGTTGACGTTGCTGATAGTGGGAGTTGTGGCCCCCACCACGCCGATTCTCTCACCGTTGACCTCAATGACCGTAGAGGCTGCGATGCCGTTGGGCTGGGGAGCGGTGGCATCGGGCACGACTAGATCGGCCAGGTTGGCGTCGGTGCTGAAATCGAGGTTGCTGCTCAGGTAAGGAAACGCTGTGCCAGCAAATGATTCGTCGGCTTCTGTAGCCGGATCGTCTTCGCTACCGCCAATCAGATCGGCTACCAGGGCAGTACCCTGGTCGAACTCGTGGTTGCCAAAGGCGATCGCCTGAAAGCCCAGGGCATTTTGAATTAAGATATCGCCGCGCCCGGCACCGCCAAATGCCTCACCGCTGGCATTGAAAAATACGCCGGGAATATACGCATCTCCAGAGGACAAAATCAGCGTATTGGCAAAGCCTGCTACACCATCACCATCAATATCTTGATTTTTTAAGGCATTCAATACGGCTGAGAACCCTGGAGCATCATCAAGGGCCGTAATATTGCCCTCTTGGTCAGCAGCGTGGAAGAGTTGGAGTGTGAAGTCAGCCATGGATAACACTTGGGGGTTACATCTGGTAGCCAATGCTACGAGGTCATCTTCGGCCATTACTCACAGCTGCACTTAATGGGGGGGCTAAGTGGCCGGTAAGCTTTGATTAAAAATTGCTTAACAGGCCGCCCTGCAATGACTTTTCGTGAGGGCTCAACGCCTAGAGATGAAAAGTTAATGACCTCGGCCCAGCGCTGAGGTCAGGCCCTGGGCCACGGCTTAGAATGGCGTAACCGGGAGATTACCCTCGGCAAGGCTCATGGCCTAGCGGCACCGAACAATCTAGAGAAATTTCCTATGACAACTGACCTAAAAACAATTCTGGTTACGGGAGGCGCTGGCTATATTGGCAGCCATGCCGTTATGGCCCTTCAGCAGGCCGGTTACAGAGTGCTGATTTTAGACAACTTGGTCTATGGTCATCGTGACCTGGTGGAGACAGCTCTAAAGGCTGAGCTGATTGTCGGCAGCACTTTGGACAAGGCGCTGCTCAGAAATGTGTTTAGCCGCTATGACATCAGTGCCGTCATGCATTTCTCGGCCTACGCCTACGTGGGTGAATCGGTGAGCGATCCCAGCAAATACTACGAAAACAACGTGGTGGGCACCCTGTCGCTGCTCGATGCCATGGTAGAAGCGGATGTCAAAACCTTTGTCTTTTCATCTACCTGCGCTACCTACGGGGTACCTCAGGAAATGCCGATTACCGAGACCCATCCCCAAAACCCGATCAATCCCTACGGGGCAACCAAGCTGATGGTGGAGCGCATTCTCGCCGACTACGATAAAGCCTACGATTTTAGGTCGGTGCGGTTTCGCTACTTCAACGCCGCTGGTGCCCATCCCAACGGCCTGCTGGGCGAAGACCACAATCCTGAAACCCACCTGATTCCTCTAGTGCTGCAAACGGCCCTGGGCAAGCGGGAGTCAATCAGCGTGTTTGGTACCGACTACCCCACCCCCGATGGCACCTGTGTGCGCGATTACATCCACGTGTGCGACCTGGCCGATGCCCACATTTTGGGGCTGGAGTATCTGTTGAAGGGCGGTGAGAGCGCCGTCTTTAACCTGGGCAACGGCAGCGGTTTCTCGGTGCGAGAGGTGATTGATGCGGCGGTGCGAATCACCGGCAAGTCGATCCCGGTGGTTGAGGTGGAACGTCGCCCTGGTGATCCGCCAGCGCTGGTGGGCAGCAGCGATCGCGCCCGCACTACCTTGGGCTGGAACCCGCAGTACGCCGACATTGACACCATTTTGACCCACGCCTGGGCCTGGCACCAAAAGCGCCACGGCTAAGAGATCTCCGTCCCTGTGGCTGTGCGGCTAAGTTACCGGGCACGCAAAAAAGGCCTGTCATAACTGTGACAGGCCTTGAATCGTGAATGTAGGTTTTACTGACTTAGTTGAGGGAGTTAGCCCCGGCAACTACTTCCAGAATCTCCTGGGTAATGGCGGCCTGACGGGCTTTGTTGTAGGTCAGGTTGAGAGTCTTCGCCAATTCCTTGGCGTTGTCGCTGGCGTTGTTCATGGCGGTCATTCGAGCCGCCAGTTCGCTAGCCGCAGATTCTTGCAGTGCCCGCAGAATCTGATTGTTCAAATACAGCGGCAGCAGCGCATCTAGAATTTGCACCGGATCTTGCTCGAAGATCATGTCCTGGGGAAACTCGGCTGGAGCTGGCCCCGCCATCTTCTCCCGCTCTACCTGAAAGACGCCGCCTTTGGTGGTGAGGCGGAAGATTTCGTCGTCAGGCACCTCTAAACCTTGGGGGTCTAGAGGCAGCAGGGTTTGAATGACTGGGCGAGAGCTGACCAGCGACACAAAGCGGGTATAAACCAGCTCAACCCGGTCGACTTCATCGGACAGGAAAAGCGACAGCAGCTCGTCAGCAATGGTCGACGCTTCGGACGCGATCGGAATTTGCTCCAGCCCAGTAAAGCTGGCTTCAATGGGTTGATCGCGGCGCTTAAAGTACTGGCTGGCCTTGCGTCCCACCAAAACAAAGCGGTAGTTTAAGCCCTCAGCGGCCAGTTCCTTGGAGCGAATCTCGGCCTTGCGAATGACGTTGGTATTGTAGCCACCGCAGAGGCCGCGATCGCCGGAAATCACCAGCAGCGCCACGGTCTTTACCTCACGCTGCTTCAGCAGCGGCAGGTCGGTCTCTTCGAATCTGAGGCGGCTTTGCAGACCATAGAGCACCTGAGCTAAGCGATCGGCGAAGGGGCGGGTGGCAATCACCTGCTCTTGGGCACGGCGCACCTTAGCCGCCGCCACTAGGCGCATAGCTTCGGTAATCTTGCGGGTATTTTTTACAGACTTAATGCGGTCTCGAATCGCTTTTAAGTTAGGCATAGTGGATCCCTAAGGGGTCGTCGAGAACCGGGGCATGGCTCATGCAACACCCCGGTTAGAACAGGAGGTTAGACTGCCGCCAAAAAGGCCTGCTTGGTTTCAGCGATCGCTTCTTTTAGCAGGGTCTCGCTCTCGTCGCCCAGCTTCTTCTCGCTGCGAATCAGCTCCGCAAACCTCGGCTTGTTATTGCGGATGTAGTCGCGCAGAGCCTTCGAGAAGCCCACCACCTGATCTACGGGCACCTCATCCATGAAGCCGTTGATACCAGCGTAGATAATTGCCACTTGCTCTTCCACCGGCAGGGGAGAGTACTGGGGCTGCTTCAGCAGTTCCCTCAGGCGAGTACCACGGGCCAGCTGCTTTTGAGTAGCGGCGTCTAGGTCGGAGGCAAACTGGGAGAAGGCCTGGAGTTCGTCGAACTGAGCCAGCTCCAGCTTCACCTTACCGGCTACCTGCTTCATGGCCTTGATCTGAGCCGCGGACCCTACCCGAGACACCGAAATACCGGCGTTGATAGCGGGTCGCAGACCCGAGTTGAACAGGTCAGAGGACAGGAAGATCTGTCCGTCGGTGATCGAAATTACATTGGTGGGAATGTAGGCTGACACGTCACCCGCCTGGGTTTCAATCACGGGTAGGGCGGTCATGCTGCCCTCGCCCAGCTCGGGGCTGAGCTTAGCGGCCCGCTCTAGCAGGCGAGAGTGCAGGTAAAACACGTCGCCAGGGTAGGCTTCACGACCGGGCGGACGGCGCAGCAGCAGCGACATCTGGCGGTAGGCCTGAGCCTGCTTGGTGAGGTCATCGTAGATGATCAGAGTCGCTTTGCCCTTGTACATGAAGTACTCGGCCAGGCTAGCGCCCGTGTAAGGGGCCAGATACTGAAGCGGAGCGGGGTCGTTGGCGCTGGCGGTGACCACAATGGTGTAGTCAAGGGCACCGCGATCGCGCAGCACGTCCACAATTTGAGCCACAGAAGAGGCCTTCTGACCGATCGCCACGTAGACGCAGACCACGTCCTCAGACTTCTGATTGAGGATGGTGTCGATGGCGATCGCGGTCTTGCCGGTCTGACGGTCGCCAATGATCAGCTCGCGCTGCCCCCGCCCGATGGGAATCATGGCGTCGATGGCGGTAATACCGGTCTGCATCGGCTCGTACACCGACTTCCGGGCAATGATGCCGGGGGCAGGAGACTCAATCAAGCGGGTTTCGGTGGTCTGCACATCGCCCTTGCCGTCAATAGGGCGACCCAACGCATCGACTACGCGGCCCAGCATGGCCTCACCGACGGGAACCGACGCAATTTTGCCGGTGGCGGTAACGGCACTACCCTCACGGATGTTGATGCCGTCGCCCATGAGCACCGCACCCACGTTGTCTTCTTCCAGGTTGAGGGCGATACCTACGGTGCCGTCTTCAAACTCCAGCAGCTCGCCAGACATGGCGTTTTCGAGGCCGTAGATGCGGGCGATACCGTCGCCCACCTGCAGCACCGTACCCACGTTGGAGACCTTGACCTCCTGGTTGTACTGCTCGATCTGCTGCTTAATAATGCTGCTAATTTCGTCAGGTCTGATACTAACCATAGGACTTGCTCTGGATAAACCTACATAAACACGAGACGTCAGAGAAACTGCCCAACCAGGGGGCAAGCTTAGGTGCTAGGCGGTTGCCGCTAGCTGGATGCCAATACGGCGCAGCTGACCCCGCAGGCTAGCGTCAATTACCTGAGAGCCAACCTTGATGATCAAGCCGCCAATCAGGGCAGGATCAATCGTTACGGACAGCTCGACACTGTTGGCACCGGTCATGGACTTGACGCGATCGCGGATGGCGTTTTGCTGATCGTCAGACAGCTCAACTGCCGCCGTAACATCGGCCAAAACTGTGTTGTTCCGCTCCCGCAGCAGGGCTTGGTACTGCTGAAGAATGGGCTTTAAGAACGCCACGCGGCTGCGGTCAACTAGCAGCAGCAAAAAACTCAGCAGAAAATCGCTCACTTTGCCTTCCGAAATCTGGCGCAGTACGCCCTTTTTGGCGTCGGCAGACATCAACGGGCTCATCAAAAAGCCGGTTAGCTCTTTGGAGCTGTCCAGCACCTCCAGCAGGTCGGCCACCTCGACACCCACCTGGTCAACCGCGTTGTTGTCGGCGGCAACCGACATTAACGCCTTGGCGTAGGGAGCCGCAATTTCAGAATTTAGCGTTGTGTCGTTCATGGCTATTCTCCTTGGAGCAGGGCAATGCTGGAATCAACCAGACGCCGCTGCAAGTCGTCATTGAGCTGACCTGGTAGAGCGGCTTCACTGCGCTCAATGGCCAGGGCTGCAATCCGCTGCTGTAGCTCTCGCATCACCCGCGCCTCTTGGGAGGTTAGATCCTGAGCAGCGCTGGCCCGCATGCGTTCTACGTCAGTTTGAGACTGAGCCAAAATGGCCTCGCGAGTTCTCTCTGCCGTGGTTTGAGCCTCGGCCAAAATTTTCTTGGCTTCTGCCTGAGCCTGGGCCAGCTTTTGCTGCTGCTCTGCCAAAGCGGCGGCGGCTTCTTTCTTACGCTGCTCGGCCTCTGTGATCGCTGTCTGAATGGCCGATTGGCGAGTCGATAGGGTCTTCCCTAAAAACTTGCCGCCAAAGTAATACAGCACGCCAATAATAATGACCAGATTAATCAGGTTGGTTTCCAGGATATTGAAATCCACACCAAACCCGCCTTCTTCCGCCGCTAGTAACCAACCAATAGTCATATCCCTACTTTCCGTCAACGACGCGGGCAACTCCAGGGGCTAAATCACCCCGTCATCACCAATAGCCTAGGCCGCCAAAGAACCCAGCAGCTTGTCTAAAATTTGTTGGCTCAGACCATCTACCTGCTGCTCAAGGGTAGCCATGGCCTGATTCTTTTGCTCATCTAGCTCTCGCTGCACCTGCTCGCGCTGGGCCTGGGCCTCTTGCTGAGCCGTAGCAACGGTTTGAGCCGCAATCTTTTGCGCTTCTTCCTGGGCTTCGGCAATCACCGCTTGGGCCTGGCGGCGGGTTTCAGCTAGCTCTTGCTGATACTGCTTGGCAATTTGCTCGGCTTTGGCTAAGCGCTCTGCCGCATCAACCTGATTGGAACTAATGTAGCCGTCACGTTCGTCTAAGACTTTGCCCAGGGGTTTATAAAACAACACGTTGAGCGCCACCGCCAGCAGCACAAACTGCACGGCCATCAGCGGCAAAGTGGCGTCTAAGTCAAATAGACCACCGCCCTCTTCAACGGCTTCAGCGGTTTCAACCGCCAGTAACCAAACAAAATTCATCATTGTGGGTATGCCCTTTCACTCGGCCCAGGGCCAGCACTACAAGGTGACATCGCGAATGTAAGCTTCGACAGGCAGGGAAAAGTACTGAACCTTCCCCTGCCCAGCGATTTTGAATCTACGCGAAGGGGTTGGCGAACAGCAGCACTAGAGCTACCACCAGACCGTAGATGGTCAGGGCTTCCATGAATGCCAAGCTCAGCAGCAGGGTGCCGCGAATCTTGCCTTCAGCTTCGGGTTGGCGAGCAATACCTTCTACCGCTTGACCAGCTGCATTACCTTGACCAATACCAGGGCCGATAGCTGCCAGACCAACGGCTAGAGCAGCTGCAATTACGGAAGCGGCAGCGATAATAGGATCCATGTCTTTACCTCGATTTGGAGAATCAACAACTCGTTAAACAGGTCGTAGACAACGCTCGATAGGCGTTTCTCATACTGCGGCCCTAAGACCACGTCGGCTGGCAGCACCTGCCCTACCAGCCAATATCAAACTGAATGCCCCAAGAGAAGTTACCGGGGGTCATCCATGCTCTTCACCACCATGCCCCTCGATTGCCTCGCCGATGTAGGCCGCTGCTAGGGTTGCAAAGATCAGCGCCTGAATCGCACTGGTAAACAAACCCAAGACCATTACTGGTAGCGGTACGAAGAGAGGCACCAGCAAGACCAGCACAGCGACCACCAGCTCATCGGCCAGGATGTTTCCAAACAGACGGAAACTTAGGGAGAGGGGCTTGGTGAAATCTTCCAAAATGTTGATGGGCAGCAGAATGGGAGTGGGTTCGATGTACTTTGCAAAGTACCCCAGCCCGCGATTGCTAAACCCGGCATAAAAGTAAGCTAAAGACGTCAACAGCGCCAAGGCTACGGTGGTATTGATGTCGTTAGTTGGAGCGGCTAACTCACCCGACGGCAGATGAATGAGCTTCCAGGGAATCAGCGCTCCTGACCAGTTGGAGACAAAGATAAATAGAAACAGAGTGCCTACAAAAGGAACCCAGGGCCGGTACTCTTTTTCGCCAATCTGGTTTTTGGCTAGGTCGCGGATAAACTCTAGGGCGTACTCCATGAAGTTCTGGAGGCCAGAAGGTATCCGCTGAATGTTGCGGGTGGCCAAAAATGAAACCAACAGCAGAGCGCCAATCACAAACCAGGAGGTCAAAAAGACCTGGCCGTGGAGTTTTAGGCCACCGAGCTGCCAGTACAAATGCTGGCCAACCTCTAGCTTTGCCAGGACTAAGGGATGAATCATTAGCATATTGAGCGCCATCTCTTAAATCGACTTCTCCTTAAGACCTGCCAGGAAAAAGCATGCTATGCTTGGGAACCACCAATCTAGGTTTAGCCAGATGCCTGGGAAGACCCTGATGGTGATTTTGGCAGCACCGCAGTCCAGAGGGTGTAAGCAATTAACGCCCCCTTGTAGGTCAAGAACCCGAGAAAAACGGGAACGACTTCAAGCTGCTGCCACCGAGTAGCGACTAAAACCAGACCAACCACTAGGGCCAGTCGGCCGCTGCCTAGCCTTGAGCTTCCGCGCCCAATGTTGGCCACGCTTTTTGCCAACATCCTCAAGTAAACCACACCGCCGCACGCTCCTATTAAATAATTCAGAGCAATTGGCAGAGAGTAGGCTAACCAGACGCTAAAGAAGATCACGCCGGTAAATGCCAGGGTGGTCAGCAACAGATTTTGCTGAAGCTGGTAATACTCTTCCATAGCCGTCGTCGAAGCGGGGGGGAGAGATTGACCTTCGGGTTGACCGGGGTCTACCTCTGCCTCTACCTGCTCAACAGGGTCAGTGGGTTCGGAGGGCAATGGGGCCACGAAAGCGCCTAATCCTTAGCCGTTAAAGGGTTTCACCTGTTTGAACAGGCCGTAGACGATCATATCACGGCAATAATACTTAATAGACGCTTCTCAAAAGTAAATCCGCCATCATCATCCCAGCTTGGTCAAATCCGCTGGGGTGGTTCCAGCAAAATGAGCTGCCGTTGATGCATTTGCCGCACCAGCTCAAGGTTGGCCCGGCCTTGGCCCACCAGGTCAGCTACACTGGCCTGAGAATGCTCGGGGTTTGGCCCGTTGTGAGCATCGCAGGCCTTTAAAAACTCAAACTCTGTCTGATCTAAAGAGGTGATCTGATAGTTATGGTCGAAGATGCTTTGGCTAGGCCAGCCCTCCATGCAGGGGTTGCGGGTAGGAATGGCGGCCAGCAGAGCGGCGTCCTCATCCCAGCTGAAATGGGGATAGGGAGGACGGGCCAGGAACCACTCGAAGTGCGTAATCTCTGGATCTAGCAGTTCCACTAGGCGGTACTGGTCTTTCCCAGGCAGCTGCTTGGCGCGATTGAGCAGGGCTGGGTCTGACGCCAGCAGGCGATCGAGCTGCCACACCTGGGGGTTGGAAAAGCCGACAAACTCCAGACTTGAGGCATCGATCAACTCAAACAGGCTATCTAAGGTGTAATCCACTTCCTGCGGGTGGACGTACATGTCGGCAAAGCATTCGTCGCGGTGGTTTTCCATGGCCCAGCGATCGCGCTCCCGCTGCTTGAGCCGATTCCCCTCAGGCAGGCTGGCAAAAATTTGCCGTCCCACCTGCACGCCGTCGCGGTAGTCGCCGCGCTGGCTGCCCTGGACGAGGGCGATCGCCCGCTGCATGAGCGAGATCTCTGCCCGACCAATGGCGGCGTAGACAAATAAATGTATAAAGCCGCCGGGAGCGAGCTTAGTAGCGAGCGACTGGAGCCCTCTTAGCGGATCGGGCATGTGGTGGATCACGCCGACGCAGTTGATCCAGTCGAACTCGCCCTCGATTTGCTCTACGTCGTAGATGCTGAGCTGGCGAAACTGGACGTTGGTAGCCCTAGAGGATTGGCAACGCTGGGTCGCCGTGGCGATCGCTCGCTCGCTCAGATCAATCCCCAGCACCTCAGATTCTGGGTTCAAATGGCTAATGTATTCAGTACTTACCCCAGTGCCGCACCCCGCATCCAGCACCCGCACCTTATGGCTGGCTGGGGCTGCCCCGGTGCAAAAGCTGTGCACTGTCGGCCAGTACCAGCGCCAGTTGTACCCCGGTGGGGCTTCATCCAAAATGGGCTCTGGAGGAAAAGGGTAGGTGTTGTAAAGGCTGGCTACGGCATCGCTGACCGCCTGAGTTCTTGTCAAGTCATCCATGGCTAAATCTGTCAGTTCACTTCACGTGGTTCAGTCAAACCTTAAAAAATCCCTGCCCTAATACACAGTGGCTTAGAGAAAATTCGTTCTAGAGTCTAGGCTGCATCACGGGTGGTCGTCACAGTTGACCAGCAGAGCAAGCCCTTTCCAAAAGAGGCTTTAGGGCTTCAGCCGCCTCAGCTTTATCACGAAACGTTACAAAACTTATCCGCCTTCTCAGGGGTGTAGTGGCCATCCTCTATGATGACCACAGGCATTTGCCCGGTTGGATGTTACACAGTTTTTAATAATCTGTGTTGCTGTCCTGAAACGGTTTAATCTGATTCCAGGTCAGCGAACAGCCCGCCATCCATAGATACCGCATTCGGTGCCCTGCTTGAGTGCGTGGCAGGTGAGGTTAACAACGCTTTACCTTCAAATGGGTTCAGTGATTTTGCGCTAGTTCAGGGAGAGTTCTTGAGCGTCGCAGAGTCCTACACCCTACTAAACCGATTGATAGATTCTTTTTTGATGCCGTCATTGTCCGCATAGGGAGCCTTTGAAAACGCATGAGTGTTAAAGCAAGTGGTGGAAGTGCACCGGCGCGGCCCCAGCTCTACCAAACTCTGCCGGTGGCCACGATTTCCCAGGCCGAGCAGCAAGACCGCTACATGGGCCGGGGAGAGCTAGAAGAGCTATCGGGCTTTTTTAGTTCTGGTCTTAAGCGGGTTCAGATTGCCGAAACCCTGACCCGTTACTCCGAGTTGATTGTCTCCCAGGCGGCCAACCGCATCTTTACTGGAGGGTCTCCTCTGGCCTACCTGGAGCGAGTTGATAGCGAATCGCCCGTTGAAAAAACTCGGGCTGGCACCGTTTTAGACGAAACAGAGGCTTCTAGACTGGGCACCTCGACCTTTATCGAGAGCAGTGGTGGTGGTGGTCTGTTCCAAAACCTGTTCAGTTCTACCCCCACTGGGCCTGTGCCCGCTGGGTTTCGCCCCATTAGCGTGTCTCGCTATGGCCCCGGCAACATGCAGAAATCTCTGCGTGATATGAGCTGGTTCCTACGCTACGTGACCTACGCCATTGTGGCGGGCGACCCCAACATCATTGCGGTCAACGTCCGTGGCCTGCGCGAAATTATTGAGACAGCCTGCTCTTCGGCGGCAACGCTCGTTGCCATTCAGACCATGAAGGCAGGATCTCTGCGCTACCTCAACGGTGACGCCGAAGCCCAGGCCATTGTGGATCAGTACTTCGGAGTACTGCTGAGCGAGTTTAAGGCACCTACCCCGTCGAACAAGGTACGCCAGCGTTCTTCGAACGATCTGCAAGGGCTACAACTGCCCCAGATCTATTTCAACGCGGCTGAGCGTCGGCCCAAATACGCTATGAAGCCGGGCCTGTCGGCGGTAGAAAAAAATGACGTGGTGAAAGCCGCCTACCGCCAACTGTTTGAGCGCGATATTACCCGTGCCTACTCGCTGTCGGTCTCTGACCTAGAGTCGAAGGTGAAGAACGGCGAGATCTCCATGAAGGAGTTTGTGCGTCGCCTGGCCAAGTCGCCCTTGTACCGCAAGAACTTTTTTGATCCTTACATCAACAGCCGTGCGCTAGAACTGGCTTTTCGCCACATTCTGGGACGGGCCCCCAGCTCTCGCGAAGAAGTGCGCAACTACTTCTCCATCGTTTCTAGCGGTGGTTTAGCAGCTTTGGTCGATGCCCTCGTCGATTCAAAAGAGTACAGTGATTACTTCGGGGAGGAAACTGTTCCCTACCTGCGCGGACTGGGCCAGGAAGCTCAGGAATGCCGTAACTGGGGGCCTCAGTTTGAGCTGTTCAACTACAGCGCCCCCTTCCGTAAGAAGCCGCAGTTCATAACGCTGTTTGCGTCCTATGAGCAGCCCCTGCCCGATCAGCACCCCTACGGTTCTGGCAACGATCCGTTGGAGATTCAGTTTGGGGCCATCTTCCCGAAAGAGACCCGCAATGTCAGCGCGACTCCGGCCTTCTTTAACAAAGATACCCGCCGCATTTTGATTCACCGTGGCGCGGGTATTAACAACCAGTTGAGCAACCCCGCTGCCCGGCCTGAGAATCCAGGTTCGCTGGGGGCTAAGGTGTTCAAGCTGGATCAAATTCCCAGAACTGGCAACACCCAGAACAGCGTACGTTACTCGGAAAGTTCGACTCAGACGATCATTAGCGCGGCTTACCGTCAAGTTTTTGGCCGTGAGGTGTACTCGGGGCAGCGCTCTAACGTAGCCGAGATCAAGCTAGAGAACGGCGAAATCTCCATGAAGGAGTTCATTCGGGCGATCGCCAAGTCTGAGGCATTCCGCAAGACCTACTGGTCATCGCTATACGTGATGAAAGCGGTGGAGTACATTCACCGTCGCCTGCTGGGTCGGCCCACCTATGGCCGTAAGGAAACCAACGCCTACTTCGACATCTGCGCTAAGAAAGGCTTCTATGCCCTGGTTGATTCAATTATCGACAGTGTGGAGTATGCCGAAGCCTTTGGGGAAGATACTGTACCCTACGAGCGCTACCTGACTCCCAAGGGTCTGGCTCTACGCAGCATGCGGGCCGGTTCTCTTGCTGAGAAAGGTATGGTGCCTGTAGCCGATACCAGCATTCCCCGCTTTGTGGAACTGGGCACAGTCACCGAAGATCGTGCCATACCCGAGGTGCAGCGCCGTGTCACCCAGGGCGTCAATCGTCAGCGTCAGCAGACCAAGGTGTTCAAGCTCACTTCCCTGGCCGACAAGCCCAACCTCAAGCTGGTTACTGCGGCCGCCTACCGGCAAATCTTTGAGCGAGATATCGCGCCTTACATCGTTAAGAGCGAGTTCACCGCCTTGGAAAGCAAGCTGGGCAACGGCGAAATTAACCTGAAGGAGTTTATTGCGGGTCTAGGCACCTCGACTCTTTACATCAAAGAGTTCTATGCGCCTTACCCCAACACTCAGGTGATTGAGTTTGGTACCAAGCACTTCTTGGGCCGTGCTCCGCTGGATCAGGCAGAAATTCGTAAGTACAACCAGGTGTTGGCGAGTGAGGGCATTCGCGGATTCATTCAATCGATGCTCAACACCCCTGAGTATGCCGAAAGCTTTGGGGAAGACACGGTGCCCTATCGCCGCTATCCCACCCTGCCTGCGGCTAACTTCCCCAATACTGAGAAGCTCTACAACCGGCTTACCAAGCAAAATCGTGACCTTATCGTGCCTAGCTTTGTGAGCGCCACAAACACCGTTGATGTGGCCAATATGCCGCTGATGGCCGGTGCGGTAGCTGCCCAAGCGGCGACCGCCGCTGAGCTGGCCGCGACCGTAGGTCGCTCCTCGGTAGATGCTGAAACAGTCGCCGTTGCCCCCATGACCCGGTTCTATCGGCACCAGCCCGGTGCCAGTCTGGAACAGGTAGATCAGGTGATTGCCGCCGTCTACCGTCAGGTGATGGTGTTACCCGAGGGAGACATTCCGACGGAATGGCGTCTGACTGAGGCTGAGGCAATGGTGAAGGGCGATCGCATGACCCTGCGCGAATTTATTCGCCAGCTAGTGCAATCCCCTGCTTACCAAGCACGGTTTGTCGTTGCTTACCCGGTACCCAAACTGATCGCCATCATGGGGCGCCAGCTGTTGGGGCGCAGCCTGGAAGATTGCACTGAGTACGAGGCGATCGCCTCTAATCAGGGCACCATGGCCGTTGCCGCAGCCATGCTTAACTCTGCCGAGTATCTGCGTTACTTCGGCGAGCAGGGCGTACCCTACCGTCGTATCTAGTCCGTTTTCGTTCATTGGTGGGGGATGGTTCAGGCCATCCCCCACCAATGGGCATTAAAATCTTCTGTCTAACTGGTTTTTAAGGCAAGGCATTGCTTTGTCTGTATCGTGGTCTGATTCTGTTGCGTAATATTAAAATCGGGTTCTAAACTGTGCTCGGTTTGTAGCTTTTAGAGGCTTTAGGAATTTTCCTGAGCCTCTAAAATGTTGTTGAAATCGGCTCTTAGAGAAACTGAGGAAAACTGTTACAAAATATTTCGCTGCTTTGAAGAAGGCTTACGCAATACCGGACAATTAATCGGGAAGGCCGCCAGAACTGAGGGTCTTTATAGATTTAGCTCTGGCCCTGCACCCTTAAATGCCAGTTTCATACTATCTGGTCATATTTTTCGGAGGAATCCATCAATGAGTATTGTCACGAAGTCAATCGTGAATGCCGATGCTGAGGCACGTTACCTCAGCCCCGGTGAGTTGGATCGTATCAAGGGCTTTGTTACCTCTGGTGAGCGTCGTCTGCGGATTGCTCAGGTGCTGACCGAATCCCGCGAGCGCATCGTCAAGGAAGCTGGCAACCAGCTGTTCCAGAAGCGCCCTGACGTTGTTTCTCCCGGTGGCAATGCCTACGGCGAAGAAATGACCGCTACCTGCCTGCGCGATATGGACTACTACCTGCGCCTCATCACCTACGGTGTGGTCGCTGGTGATGTTACCCCCATCGAAGAAATCGGTCTGGTGGGCGTGCGTGAAATGTACAACTCCCTGGGTACCCCCATCCCCGCTGTGGCTGAGGCTGTGCGCTCCATGAAGGCTGTCGCAACCGGGCTCCTGTCCAGCGAAGATGCTGCTGAAGCCGCATCCTACTTCGACTATGTTGTCGGCGCTATGCAGTAGTCGCAGCTGCGCTACTCCGTCGATTCGTTGTTGAGATTACGTCAGTTCTAAGGAAGCTTCACCAATGCAAGACGCAATTACTTCTGTTATCAATTCCTCCGATGTGCAGGGCAAGTACCTGGACGGTTCCGCTCTCGATAAGCTCAAAGCCTACTTTCAAACCGGTGAGCTGCGCGTTCGTGCCGCTAGCACCATCAGCGCCAACGCTGCTGAAATCGTGAAAGAAGCCGTGGCTAAGTCCCTGCTGTACTCCGATATCACCCGTCCCGGTGGCAACATGTACACCACCCGTCGCTATGCCGCCTGCATTCGCGACCTTGACTACTACCTGCGCTATGCCACCTACGCCATGCTGGCTGGGGATCCCTCCATCCTGGATGAGCGCGTGCTCAATGGCCTCAAGGAAACCTATAACTCCCTGGGTGTACCCATTGGCGCTACCGTCAACTCGATCCAAGCCATGAAAGAAGTGACCGCTAGCCTAGTGGGTGCTGATGCTGGTAAGGAAATGGGCGTTTACTTTGACTACATCTCCTCTGGCTTGAGCTAGTCCAGGCTCATCCATTGCGCTTTGGCCACAGGCCAGAGCGAACCTAGGCCAGAGTCAGGGGCGAGTGTTGAGGACACTGGGTTGTGCTGTACTGTCTTCCTGCTGTCCATAGCATTGGCTTTCGACTCTGGCTTTTCAGTGTTTACGTCTGTCCCGTGAGATAGTAGGAGAGTTTTCGGCCATGCGCATGTTTAAGATCACCGCTTGTGTCCCTAGTCAGACCAGGATTCGCACCCAGCGGGAGCTGCAAAATACTTTTTTCACCAAGCTGGTGCCCTACGACAACTGGTTCAAAGAGCAGCAGCGCATTCAAAAAATGGGCGGCAAGATCGTCAAGGTTGAGCTGGCTACTGGGCGGCAGGGTGCTAACACCGGCCTCCTCTAACGCACCTGTTTTACCGAAATATCCGATAAGAATTTTTACTGCTTCAATGCTGCGATACGTGCAGGGTCGGCCTACGGGCTAGCCCTGCCGTTGTGTTTTTGGGCGTATCTTTGCAGCTCTAGGCTAAGCTCTAAAACTATAAAAATATGCTCAGAAACCTGAGCGACTTCTGACCCCCTCCGCTATACTTGGCCCTTGAAAGATTAGCCCTCGGGCGCGTGGGGTACTAGGGTGAATATTGCTCGATTGGTTCCATGGATTGACCCCACGGTGAGCCAGTGGTCAGCGGAAGCGCGGTGGCTGCGGTGGCTGACCTTTGTTTGGCTGGGGGGCGGTCTGCTGGTATTGTTCTCGGCTTCCTATTCGGTGGCGGTGGCTGAGCACGGCTATGGATTGCACTACGTCATGGTGCAGCTGCTGTGGGTTGCCATTGGTCTGGTCGTGTTTAATCGCATTGTTCACACCTCGCTGGATCGGCTCATTCAGGGATCGGGCATTGTGCTGCTGGTGCTGGTCGGGCTGGTTAGCTTAACGCTGGTGCCTTCTTTGGGGGTGACAGTGAATGGCGCGACCCGCTGGTTGCCGTTGGGGCCGTTTATGATTCAGCCTTCGGAACTGATCAAGCCGTGTCTGGTGTTACAGGGAGCACGGCTATTTGGGCGATGGCCACAGCTGACTTGGCAATCCCGGGTTACCTGGCTGGGCATTTTTGTCGCTATTTTGGGGCTGATTTTAATGCAACCCAACCTGAGCACGGCGGCTGTTTGCGGCCTAACGCTCTGGCTGATTGCCCTGGCGGCTGGGTTGCCCTATCTATATCTATTGCTAACCGCTGGGGGCGGCTTACTGGCTGCGACAGTTAGCGTTAGCCTTAAGACCTATCAGCGTCAGCGTATTGTCTCGTTCCTAGATCCCTGGGCTGACCCCGGCGATCAGGGGTATCAGCTGGTGCAAAGTTTGCTAGCCATTGGTTCGGGAGGGTTCTGGGGCCAGGGTTTTGGGCTGTCTGAGCAGAAGCTTTACTCGCTACCCATTCAGTACACTGACTTTATTTTTGCGGTGTTTGCCGAGGAGTTTGGCTTTGTGGGTTGCCTGGTATTGCTGACGGTTTTGGGGATTTATGCATCTTTAGCCCTATTAGTGGCGTTGCGCCTGAAGCAACCTCTATACCGACTGGTGGCGGTGGGGGCGATGGTGCTACTTGTCGGCCAGGCGTTACTGAATATGGGGGTAGCCACAGGACTTCTACCCACAACAGGTCTGCCTTTTCCGCTGTTGAGCTATGGGGGTAGCTCGATGGTAGCCAGTTTGGCGACGGCAGCACTTTTGGTGCGGGCTGCGCGAGAAATTAATTTGGACGAGCTTGTACCTCTGCGGCGGCGACGGTCTCGGGCCGCTCATCAGGAGCCGTTGACGTTGCGAGTGTTGGATGGTGGCAATGCCCTTTCTTGAAGCAGAAATCTGAGAGCGGGTTGCAGGATTGTTACAATAGTGAGGGCCTTTGCATCTCACCTCTTCGCCCATGTTCGAGAGCCTTCAGCTTTATTTGTACGAGATCGCCCAGTGGGCTAACCAGCTGGTCAATGATCAGCTCACTCAGGTGTCTTGGGTGAGTCTTTCGGTGGTAGGGCTGGCGGGGCTGCTGACCAGTCTGTCTCCCTGTTTACTGTCGATGCTGCCAATCATGGTGGGCTACATGGGGGGCTATGACGAGGAGCGTCGGGGTGGTGCCGTGGTGCGATCGCTCTCCTTTGCCCTCGGGTTAGCCACTACCCTGGCCTTGTTGGGTCTAATCGCTGGGCTGTTTGGCTACGTCTACGGCCAGGTGGCCTGGGGCCTGCCAATCATGGTGAGCCTGGTGGCGATCATCATGGGACTAAATCTGTTGGGAGTTGTTCCCTTGAGCCTGCCCGCTGGCGTTGGCCCCACCTTTGAAAATTTGAACTTACCGCCCTGGCTACGGGCCTACGCACTGGGGCTGACCTTTGGCATTGTGGCGTCGCCCTGTAGCACGCCAGTGCTGGCCACCCTACTGGCCTGGATTTCAACTACAAAGGATCCGGTGCTGGGCGGTGCGCTGCTGCTGGCCTACGCCGTGGGCTACGTAACGCCGCTGGTGCTAGCCGGTACCTTTACCGCTTCTCTAAAGCGACTGCTAGATTTGCGGCAGTGGTCGAGCTGGGTGACTCCAGCCAGCGGTGCCCTGCTACTGGGGTTTGGGGTGTTTTCGCTGCTGTCTCGACTGCTGCCGAGTAGTCTGGTGTAATGGCTCCAAAACCTGTGTCTATCCGTTTTGAGGGATACTATGGCTCCGTCTGAAGCCCCCCAGCCAACTCCCTGGGACGGGATGCGCGACTACTTTCGGCAAGATCTACTGCCGCTGCTGGCGGATCTGCGGCTGGCAATTGTGCTGCTGCTGGCGATCGCCGCCTTCAGCATTAGCGGTACGGTCATTGAGCAGGGCCAGACTCTGGAGTTTTACCAGACCAACTATCCCGCCGATCCGGCTCTATTTGGATTCTTGAGCTGGAAGGTGATTCTCACCCTTGGATTAGATCACGTCTACCGCACCTGGTGGTTCTTAGCGCTGCTGATGGTGTTTGGGGCCAGCCTGACCGCCTGCACCTTTACCCGCCAGTTCCCGGCGCTGGGGGCAGCTCAAAAGTGGAAGTACTATACTCAGCCCCGCCAGTTTCAAAAGCTGGCTCTGAGTGCTGAGCTGTCTGAAACCGACCTAGCTTCCCTCGCAAATGGATTAACCCAAAAGCGCTATCGGGTGTTTCAAGAGGGCAATCAACTCTACGGACGCAAGGGCATTGTGGGCCGCATTGGCCCGATTGTGGTGCACGCCAGCATGCTGCTAATTTTGGCAGGGGCTATTTTAGGGGCGATGACCGGCTTTTTTGCCCAGGAGATTGTGCCCAGCGGAGAGACCTTTCAAATTCGCAATATTTTTGATGCTGGCCCCTGGGCCGAGGCCCAAATTCCTAAAGACTGGTCGGTGCGGGTAAACCGCTTTTGGATTGACTACACCCCCGAGGGCAATATCGATCAGTTCTATTCCGATCTGTCGGTGCTAGACCGGTCGGGGGATGAAATCGATCGCAAGACCATCTTTGTCAACCAGCCCCTGCGCCACAGGGGCGTGACCCTGTACCAGGCCGACTGGGGCGTAGCGGCGGTAAGGGTGAAGCTGAACAACAGCCCGGTGCTACAGCTACCGATGCAGCAGATTGAGAACGATGGCCCGCGCTTTTGGGGCACCTGGCTACCGACGAAACCCGATATGAGCGAAGGCGTGACCCTGCTGGCCAGCGATCTTCAGGGCTCTGTGCTGATTTACGACAACGCTGGACAGCTCATTTCTACGGTTCGTAAGGGCATGGCGGCGGAGGTAAATGGCGTGAGGCTCTCCCTGGTGGATGTGGTGGGCAGTACGGGCTTACAAATTAAGGCCGATCCGGGCATTCCTCTAGTGTACGGAGGGTTCGGCCTGCTGATGCTGGGAGTGATTATGAGCTATGTATCACACTCCCAGGTGTGGGCGCTGGCGCAGGAGGGCACGGTGTACGTGGGTGGCAGGACAAATCGTGCCCAGGTAGCCTTTGAGCGCGAGTTACTTGCCCTGCTGGAAGCCGTGTCGGCTGATTCAACCAGGGCTGAATTAGCTGACGTTCCAGTCAGTTGATTTGGGTGAGGTCGGGATAGGCGGTTAGCAACTGGTCGTAGCTAAGGCTGTCGCTAGCCGCTTGCGGCGCCCACAGCAGTTCGTAGACCAGCAGATAGTCGGGCGTGACGCCACCGAGCCGCCGCAGTGCCGCCTGGAGATCGCTAGCAGAATTGATCGGCTGAGTGACAAGGGACTGATCATCGGCGGTACCCACGATTAGCGTCACCACAATGTAGGCAGCGGGGTCGGCATCGGCATCGGGCATATAGGTTTGACGGCTGACCTGGCCACCCACATTCACCAGGGTTTCGCGGCTGAACTTGCTGCGCTCGGTGACGGAGAGCTGCTCGAAGACCTGGGAGGCCTGGGCGCGGGTGCGCACGGTTTGGGAGCTAGCCTTGGCGTGGGACCAGTATTCGGGCGATCGCAGCAGCGCCAGCACCGTCTCTTGCAGCAGCCGGTTTAGCCCCGGCTTGGTATCGATATCGCTGCGGGCGGCGATGGTCTCTAGAGCGCTCTGAAGATCGCGGGCCTGGGAGAGCAGCGCCACCTGTAGCTGGGTCACGGTGACGATATCGTTGGTCAGCTCATTGCCGCCGCCCACCCCTTGGACACTCCCGCTAGAGCGATCGCCCCCCAACCGCATCAAATTGGTGATCAGCGGCAGCACCGTGAATCCCAGTACCGCCAGCAGAAATAATAGGCCGACATCGCCGCCAAGCATGGTGCCGCCGCCGGGGTAGCCGCCTACATACCCCCCCGGATAGCCGCCTACGTAGCCGCCGGGCACTGGCACAATCACCGGGCCGGTGCGGGGGTAGGAGGGGTAGCCGCCGCCATAGCCGGGGCCACCATAGCTGGGGCCACCCATAGGAGGCAGCGATCCACCACCGCCCGAAAAACCGCCCCCGGAAGAGCCGCTGCCCGACGGACTGCCAAAGTCACCGCCGCGAGCCCGCCCTCCAGACAACCCAAGCGGGGTGGTGTCGGTGGACAACAGCCCCTGGGCGTGGGCCAGTCGAGCCGCCTCGTTGCGCCGCTCGACGAAAAACCCCAGGCAGCTCAGGGTCAGCATCAGCACAATCAGGCAATAGACATTGCGGCTGTGGTGATCGAGCGATTCGCAGAGCGATCCGTTCCGGAATCGCGGAGCAGTAGCCATTGATCCATCTCCTGGGCGGGCTAGGGTTAGGCGGTGATTTTCAAAAGGCTGTGGGATAAGCCGGTGCAAGGGTTATCCCAACGGTCGAATCCTAGCGCTCAAAGATAAGGATTTTATCACTGTCCTTGCTGCTGCTCGCTAGTACCTACTCCCTGGGCCAGCCCGCTCTGGGCGGGAGCCCGAGGCCATGCCCGAGCCAACTTAGACACTAAGTATGATCATCATCAATTTTCCTGCCTCTCCAGCTCAATACGCCTCAACCTAGCGCTAGCCGCCCTAACCCTCTACCCCCTACCCATTCACCCAAAGCCTAGGGTTGGCTACCCAAATAATTCAAAATCCCCTGGGCGATCGCCTGCCCCATCTGAGTCTGCCACTGCGGATCACGCAGTTTAGGGGCATCGATCGCTCCGGTCACAAAGCCAATTTCGATCAGGGCGGCGGGCATCGCGGTGCGGCGCAGCACCAAAAATCGAGCCTGGCGCACGCCGCGATCGTTCATGGCCATAGTGCCTAGCACCTGGCGCTGGAGGGCTGCCGCCAGCACCTGCCCAGCATCGGAATAGTAGTAGGTCTCTAGCCCGTTGACCTCGGGGCGCTGCATATTCACTGCGTTGGCGTGAATGCTGACAAATACCGTGGCCCGAGCCCCTGTGGCCATATCGGCCCGAGGCTGCAAATCGACGGTTTGATCGCTCTGACGGGTCATCTGCACGGCAATACCCTGGGCCTGTAGGGCTGCTGCCGTGTGCTGGGCCACCGCCAGCACCACTCCTTTTTCTTGCAGACCGCCAATGCCCACGGCCCCAGGGTCAACGCCACCGTGGCCAGGGTCGAGCATGACCAGCACCTGCCCCCGAGCCGCGGGGGCAGGTGCTGCTGTGGCGGCGGGCGCTGGGACAGCCGCCACGGCAGGACGGGCCTGGGCGATGGGCGGCGGGGCAGCAATGGGATTCAGGACAGGCAGCACAACTGTGGTGGGCGGGGCCGCAATTTGGTTGGGGGCAACACCGATGGGGGTGACCCAAATACCGCCGCTGGCCAGGGGAGTGATTTGCCAGTCAGGGCTAAATCCATCGAGGGTGAGGGTGAGGCGAATGGCGGGCGGGGCCGTGGCAAACTGATTGATACTCCAGTGGTGGATGCCGTAGCGCCCCTGGGGGAGTGCCTCGGGGGTTAGCCCTGGGGCAATGGCGGCATCTAAGAGGTCAATGACAATCTGCCGCGCCTGATTCGCGTCGCGGGTGCGGTACACATGTACTTGAGGGGCAGCCCCCGCCGTGGGAATAAAGAAGCCCTGGGCAGTGGTTTGGACACCGCGAAGTACGGTGGCTGTTGCCCTAACGGCGACGGTGTTGACCTGGTTGCGGCTGATCAACGGCGGCAGCGGGTCGGCCCCAACAGCGGCCAGGGGTCGCGGTCTGGCGGCTTTAGAAAAATCTGGAATGGATAGACCGTCGCTGGGAAAGCCCATAGGAGTCGAGCCGGGCAGCTGCACCACCCACTGCTGGCTGGTGAGCCCCCACACCTTGACCTGTTTGGGGTCGAGGCTGTAGCTGGGGTTGATCTCTAGCACCATGCGGGTGGTTTGAGCATCGGCCTGGGTAATGCGCACCGCCGCCACCGCCCCGCCGATAAACTGATCGCCCAGGGCTTCTTCAGTCAGAATGCCGGGCAGGTCGATGACCAATCGCTGCGGATCGCTGAGCCAGCTGACCTGGGGCTCTACCCCACTTTCGGTGGTAAACACCAGGCGATTTTGGCCGGTATCAAATTCCCAGGCTTGCAGCCGTGCGCTGGCTTTGGCCGGTAGGCTGCCAAATAGGCACACCCCAGCCACCCCAACCACCCCAGTAAAAAGCTTCCTTAGCCGCAATCGGGCCGATCTCCCCACACACCACAGGATTCTGCATAACTCAGCCGGGGCACTTAGCGATCGCGAACCTATGGGCTAAGCGGTATGCCCTAGCCCGCGAGCCGCGACCGTTCAGAAGAAAAGGCTGAATCGGCTTAGATATTAGCTCACTTTTAATGAAGCAACGGCCCAAATGTTTAGCTGGAGTAAAACTTTGGCACAGCTTGGAACGGATACCCCACACCCATCGGCGCAGTTTGTACTATGGCCCCAGGGTTTGGGCAGAGTGTAGTGATCGGTGCCGACCCTATAGCCTTTGGTGGATTCCCCAGGAGCGTTGCTGAGAATGTTGTTTGCCACTGTACGCCGCTGGCCCCGCCGGGCTGCGTTTTTGCTCGGGCTGCTGGCATTTTTGATGGCCTGCACGGCGGGTACTGTCCGGCTATCCAACGCCAATTCGGCGCAGCCCGCTATGACGGTAGCCGTGGTCAGCCCCGAAGTCATAGTGGTCTCTCTGCGCCAGGGCACCGTCACCCACGCTCGCCAAGAGCCCTACCGTTCCCAACCGCAAGACAAGTTAGAGAACTCAGGGCACGACACCTGGGTGTCGCGCCGAGGGCAGGTGCTTGGTACCCTGGTGGGTGCCGAGCAGTCGGTGCTCTATGGGTTCGATCGCTACAGTGAAGCGCCGTTTGCTGCCGATCGCGCCAGCCAGCCCCGCAGCTATCGCATTCAGTCGCCGGGCGACTCCAGCTACCGGCAGGCCGTGACGCCGACGGAGGTGTATCGCAAAAGCAAGCCGGTGGATACGGCCCAGATCAATCGAGATGATCGCCGCTGGGCTATGGAGCATCGCTTCTATCTGAGATTGCCCACGCCCCTGACGCCGGGGCAATCGTACCAGATTCAACTGGCGGGGCAAGACCTGCCGCCGCTCACGCTGGTCTACCAGCCTGACCGTGAAATGAGCGAGGCTATCCACGTGTCGGCCCTGGGATTTCGACCTGATGACCCGGTCAAGGTAGGGTTTTTATCCACCTGGATGGGAACGGGCGGCGGGCTGAGCTATCCCGAGGGGCTGTCGTTTCAGGTGATTGACGAGGCCATAGGACGGAGCGTGTTTACCGGGCAGACCAGCCGTCGCTACCAGAATGGGACGGCGGAAGATGCCCGCGATCGCACCTACACCCTCACCGACGTTGACCAGCTCGACTTTAGCGCCCTTACCCAGCCGGGGCAGTACCGCCTCTGTGTAGACACCGTCGGCTGCTCTAGCTCCTTTGCGGTAGCTGAGGATGCCTGGCAGCAGGCCTTTTCTGTGGCTGCGCGGGGGTTCTACCACCAGCGCAGCGGCATTGCCCTAGAACCGCCCTACACCGATATTGTCCGCCCCCGGCCCTTTCACCCCGATGACGGGGTCACGGTTTACCAATCCAACACCGGGCTGATGGATACGGGCAACGGCCTTGACGCCCAGGGAACTGACGAGGGCAACTTTGCCAACCTGGTCGCAGGCAAGACCGATGCGGTGGTGGCCAATGCCTGGGGTGGCTACTTTGATGCCGGCGACTGGGACCGCCGCATTCAGCACCTGGATGTGGCTCGCTGGCTGCTCGAACTGCTTGAGCTATTTCCCGAGCCGATGGAAAACCTGGCGCTCAATATTCCCGAATCGGCCAACGATCGCCCCGATTTGCTCAATGAAGCCCTGTGGGGCGTCGATTTCTTTCGCCGTCTGCAAACCTCTGAGGGCGGTGTGCGCGGCGGCATTGAGTCGGCAGAGCACCCGAAGCGGGGCGAAACCAGCTGGCAAGAAACCCTGACGGTTATGGCCTACGCCCCCGACCCCTGGAGCAGCTACGTCTACGCTGGGGTGGCGGCGCGCACCGCGCGGCTGATGGGTACCTATGCCGCCGGCCAGGTTCAGGGCTACCGCGACAGTGCCCTAGCCGCCATGGCCTGGGCTGAGGCCCGCTACCAGGATGGCATTGAGGCCCAGGAGTGGCCTCGCCATCGCATTGAGGCCGATCGCGCCCTGGCGGCCCTAGAGCTTTACGACCTGACGGGCGATCGCCTCTGGCACGACCGCTTTGTCGCGGCGCGATCGGCCATTCCCGCCGAGGCCCGCGATGACTATCGGATTGCAGGCCCTCAGCGAGAAATCGCCTTTCTTTACAGCCGCCTTCCCGCTGACCAGGTCGATGCGGCGCTTCAGGCCGAGCTGCGAGCCACGCTGATCGCCGAGGCGGACGCCGCTGTAGAAACCGGGCAGACCACCGCCTTCGGCTGGACTAAAGTGCACCCCTCAACCCCCGTGGGCTGGGGCGATGGGCTAGGGGCACCCAAGGCCCGTACGCTGCTGCGGGCCCATGCGCTGACCGGTGGCGATCGCTATCTCAGCGCCGCCCTGCTGGCCTGCCAGTTCTCCGCCGGAGCCAACCCCGACAACATGACCTACACCACCGGCCTGGGCCAGAAATCGCCCCAAAACCCCCTGGTGATCGACCAGCGCATTACCGGCGGTGTGCTGCCGGGCCTGACCCTCTACGGCCCTATCGACAACGAATTTTACGGTTCTGAATGGTTCTTTGACGTGCTGGACTCGATGACGGTGCCGCCCGCCCGCCAGTGGCCTTCGGTGGAGACCTACTTTGATATTTTTTACGTGCCCAACATCAATGAGTTCACGGTCATGCAGAGTATGGGCGACGCCGCCTATGCCTGGGGCTACCTGGCAGGGCGCTCTAGCCAAAACTAGCCATCAAAAAACGTTCAAACGTGCAAACGTTTGAACGCTTTTTGAGAAATGTCTCTGCCTATAACGATAGGGGTCAGGCTAGAAGAACGACGGCTGGTGGCGAATCAGGCTGAGAAACTCTTCGCGGGTTTTCGAGTCTTCCTGAAAGACCCCCAGCATGGCGCTGGTCACCGTCCAGGAGCCAGGCTTTTGTACGCCGCGCATGACCATGCACATGTGGCTGGCTTCCACCACCACGGCTACGCCCTTAGGATCCAGAATTTCCTGCACCGCTTCGGCAATCTGGCGGTTGAGCCGCTCCTGCACCTGAAGGCGGCGAGAATACATTTCAACAATGCGGGCCAGCTTGCTCAGCCCCACCACCCGCTGGTTGGGGATGTAGGCCACGTGGGCGCGGCCCATAAACGGCAGCATGTGGTGTTCGCAGAGGCTAAACAGGTTGATGTCGCGCACTAGCACCATTTCGTTGTGGCCTTCGTCGAAGATGGCCCCGTTGACCAACTCTTCTAACGACTGCTGGTAGCCGCTGGTGAGAAACCGCATGGCCTCGGCCACGCGCTTAGGGGTCTTGAGCAGCCCTTCCCGCTCGGGGTCTTCGCCCACCGACAGCAGCATGGTGCGCACGGCATCGCTCATGTCTTCCTGGCTGGTTTCAGGAATGGGATATTGATCGGCCTCTTCCCGGTAGCTGTGGGTGCGATCGGGCCGAATTTCGGGGGGGTTGCCTTTGAGGCTAGCGCTCTTATTGATTTTGTCGTTAAGGCTGCTTGAGGATGCGATAGTCATAGGGTTTCTAAACACTCTAGAGGTTCAACAGAATTAGGGCCACTCGCTGAGTTGGCCAGGGCGCAACGGGGTAAAAAACTGGCTATAGGGCACCGCCCGCAGGCATTAGGGTGAGGTCTTCAATCACGGCCTCAGGGGGCATGAGAATGGTGTGCAGAACGGTCTGCGCCACAATCTCCGGGGTCAGCATGGCGGAGCGATCGAAATCGGCCTGCACCGTGTCGGTATCCCAAAGGGGGGTGTTGACTGAGCCGGGAGACACCGTCACCACGCGAATGCCGTGGGCCCGCTCTTCTGCCGCCAGCACCCGCGACAGGGCCACAATGGCGGCTTTACTGACGGTATAGGCACCCCAATCGGGAAACGCTGACTTAGCCGCAATGGAGGCGATGTTGACGATGGTGCCGCCGCCGCCCTGCCGCAGCACCGGCACCACTGCCTGGATGCACTGGAAAACACTGGTGACGTTTAGATCCATCACCCGCTGCCAGTCGCCGAGGGGCATGGTCGCTAGCGGGCCGGTGTAGCCCATGCCAGCGTTGTTAACCACCACACTGAGGGGGCCAAAGTCGGCCAGCACCTCCGCGAGTCGGTGCTGCAAGCCCTCTGTTTGAGCCAGGTCAACGGCATAGGCTTTGGCCTCAATGCCGTAGGTGGTCAACTTTTCCTGCACAGGCTTGAGGGCGTCTAAGGATCGGGCCACCAGAGCGACATCGTACCCAGCCTGGGCTAGGGCCTGGGCGATCGCGCTGCCAAGGCCACGGCTAGCGCCAGTAACCAGGGCGCGGCGCGGCAGGTCAGAAGATACAGGATTCTTCAAGGGAAGTACCAATTAACAGATAATCAGGACAGCTAACGCCGCAGGGGCATTACAGCACCAGGGCAGACTGCCCCAGGGAAGAGCCTTTAGCCCAAGCCCTTCCTTATGTTAACAAATGTAACGGTTTATTAACGCAAGTATCGTCGGCCATCGGCTCAGTCTTTGACTACCCTAGCGATGACCTCAACCGCTGACCTCGACCGGACATTAACTCCTCACTCACGGAAACAGGGCTCAAGGTACGGAGCCCTGGCAAACAGGAAAGGACAACCTTGTGGCCATAGCTAGAGCGCCTAGGCCGCCTCGGCAAAGACCCCAATCTGGCGGTACTTTTGGTAGCGCAGCTGCTGTAGCGTTGCCGGTGCCAGCTGAGACAGCTCGTTGATTTGCTCTACCAAGGCCTGCTTGAGAATCTCTGCGGCCTGAATGGGGTTGGCGTGGGCACCGCCCACGGGTTCTGGCAGCAGCTCATCTAAAATGCCCAATTGCTTGAGATCCCAAGAGGTGATTTTGAGGGCTTCGGCAGCCTCGCTGGCGCGGCCCGCGTCTTTCCATAGAATGGCGGCGCAGGCTTCGGGGCTGGCCACGGTGTAGACGGAGTGCTCAAACATCATCAGGCGATCGCCCACGCCAATGCCCAGGGCACCACCGGACCCGCCCTCGCCAATGATCGTGCAGACAATCGGCACCGTGAGGCCAAACATTTCCCGCAGATTGTAGGCGATCGCCTCGCCCTGCCCCATCTCTTCGGCCTCATAGCCGGGGTATGCCCCAGGGGTATCAATAAAGGTAATGATTGGCATTGAAAAGCGATCGGCGTGGCGCATCAGCCGCATGGCCTTGCGGTAGCCGCCGGGGGAGGCCATGCCAAAGTTGCGCACCACATTGTCTTTGGTATCGCGCCCCTTCTGATGGCCCAAGATCACCACGGGGCGGCCCTCCAGCCGGGCGACGCCCCCTACTAGCGCTGGATCGTCTTTGCCCGAGCCGCGATCGCCGTGCAGCTCAAGCCAGTCGTCAGTAATCGCCTGAATATAGTCGAGGGTGCTGGGGCGACGGGGATGGCGGGCCACCTGAAGCCGCTGGGCCGGGGTCAGGTTAGAAAAAATTTCCTGGCGCAGGTGGGTGGCGCGGGCCTCTAGCTGACGCAGCTGGGCCGACACATCCACATCGTTCTCTTCCGCCAGCTCGCGAATTTGGGTAATGCGGGCCTCTAGTTCAACCAGGGGCTTTTCAAAAGACAGCAGAATGGACTTGCGCTCAGGTTGGGCCATAGCCAGGGGAGAAACAAACTATTTAAACAGGCCAATCGCGAGCCAAAGATACTCTGGTTCACCCAGAAACGTCTTGGCCGTCTGCATTCTAGAATACCAAGCTGCCGACCCCCTGATCTAGGTTAAACACCCGACCTAGCCAGGGGAGCTGCCCCTCTAGGACAGTTCAGCGACCAGGGGCGCATTGTTGAGGTCGAGCAGGGGGCGAAACCCGTGGCGGCGTGAAGACTGGCCAATCATGTCCATTTTTTCGAGAGTGATCTGGTTGCGCCCCCAGGAAAAATTGGTGTACCACTTCTCAAACTCCAGCAGCATGGCCTCGGCAAAACAGGCAAATAGCTGGCGTCCGGGTACGTCCATATTCACGATCTGCATGATTTTCCAGTCGATGTCGAGGGAATGCTCGACGATGCCGCCCTTGAGCACATGCACGCCCTCAAAGTTAAAGTGCTGGTCGAGGTTTTTAGGGTAGCCGCCATCAATCATCAGGCAGGGGCGTTTTAGGCTGTTGGGGTCAACTTCAACGCCCTTGGCCATACTGGCCACCCATACCACAATGTCAGCCTTGGGCAGGGCAGTGTCGAGATCCATGGCGGTGCCGCAGCCCAGCTCTTCTTGCAGGCGCTGAATCCGCTCTTGGTTGCGGGCAATCAGCAACAGCTCTTTGATGTCGGTACGGGCGGTAAGCCAGCGGCAGACGGCACTGCCAATGTCTCCCGTGGCCCCACACACTGCCACAGTGGCATCCGAAAGATTGATGCTGAGTTTTTCGGCAGCGGCCACCACCTGCTGGCAAATGATGTAGGCCGTGTGGGTATTGCCCGTGGTAAACCGCTCAAACTCCAGGGTGACATTGCGCACCTGTTGAATTTGGTTGAGGTTGAAATTTTCAAAAATAATCGACGAAAATCCGCCCAGGGCGGTGATGTCGATGCCGTTTTTCTGGGCGTGGGCCATGGCGTTGATGATTTTACGCGTGGCCGCCTTGATGCGCTTGGCGGCTAGCATTTCGGGTAAAAAGCATGACTCGACATAGCGGCCTTCAATTTGCTGGCCGGTGGCGCTAGTCACTTTGATGGTATCGACAATTTGAGGCGGGGCACTGCACCAAAAATCGAGCCCCTGATCGGCATACTCTGGGTACCCCAGATCTCGGGCGACAAGCTGGGCGTGGTCAAGGCTAGTTAAATGTCCAATTAGGCCAAACATTGCGTATCTAGGTACTGGGGGTAATGCGCCAGAAAGTATGGTGCAGGTTAACAATTTACCTAACGATAAACTGCCCAGTGCTGGATTGAAAGCACACTGGGCAGCTCAAGCAGGCTTGCAATAGCCGGAGCCACCTGCAACATTCAGGTTTGGGCGACTCCCGGACGGCGTCTAGACCGCCGCTAGACCCTGGGCGGAGAGTTTCATCACCTCGCGGCTCGAGAAGCCGATATTAGCCAGCGCCTCACCGTAGGTAATCATGAAATCTTCAACTAGGGCATCTTTTTCCATGCCAAGCACGTGGGCGTCGGTGGCCACCTGGTTGAGCATGGCCCAAATAATGGGTAGATTTTGGCGGTTGGCGGTCTCAAGCTCGGCCTTAGCTGTCTCAAAGTTGGCCTTGAGCCATTCTTCGCCAAAGTTGAGGTGGCTGTATTCGTCTTTGACCACGCCCTCGGTAACCTTGCGGGCAAAGTCGTCGGCTACCGGAATGTAAATGTTGTAGGCCGCGATCGCAAAGGTCTCAATAATCAGCGACTGAATTAGCAAGCAGGTGACAATTTTGCCCTCTGCCCAGGCCTGCTGAAAATTTTCGTGCAGCTGAGAGAAAAACTTGGCGGCAAACTCCATGTCGGGGGTGACGGCCAAATTCTTGCCGCAGGCCTGAAAGCCTTTCATGTGACGGTTTTCCATTTTCGCCAGGCGCAGCAGGTCATCCTTGGAGTCGGGAATCGACTCCGCCAGCTTGCAATAGTTGTCGTAGGCTTCTTGCTCGCCCTCAATCACGATGGCATTGATGCGGCTGTAGGCATCTTTGTACTGCTCTGACTGGTAGTCAAGGGTCGAAGTTGTCTCAAGCTGTTGCATGGCCATGGGTACCTGCTGGATAGCGGATAAATATCTTAAGGATTAATCGCAATAATACTATGCCAAAGTCAACGGCCTTATGGGGGCGCTCAGTGGACAGATCTAGGGCTATGTTGCCCTAAACCCCATTCAACCTCGCTATAAAACCACAAACCCTATAGAGAAAATGGGGCTACCCGAAGATTTTTATAAGTATTGCTAATGGATGGTTTGGCAGCGGCGTAACCCGTTAGATAGGCAACGGCCCCGAGGCTAAGACTGTATTCTTGTGGGGTTAATTCCAAATCTGTAAGGCTTTGAGGCCTAGGTGAACAGCGGCGCTGAGAGCCTGAGATTGAACGTTGGTGAAGGCTTAAGCCCAGGCTTTTGGTGGTAGACCTTGAACCTAAAAAAGGCTTTGGCACGCCATAGAATTAACGTTCAAAGTCGCAGTCTAAAACGGTAAATTAAACAGGGTTGATAGCGGGGCCGGCAGCATATCGCCGCGAAAATCGAGGAGTTGCACCAGCACTAAATAGCCAATGGCGAGCAGTAGAGAAAAAGCGCCAGTAACGATGGCCACGAGCTTAGAGCGATCCATAGCAGCACCGTAGGAGAGGGAGGTCACAACGAAACAGAAGAGGCTGAGGGCTACCTTTACCTAGGTTAGCGGTATTTAGGCTCAGTACCATCGTGCCACGGGGCGGGTAACCTAAACTTTAGAGATGCTCTATCTGGGCGTCTTATACGGTTCTATCACGGTTTCGCGAGCACGGGTTATGGGCGCTGTATTGTCACAGGATGGGCTAACCACACCGCTAGATCAGGTGCCGGTGGTGCAAACCGAAAGTTTAGGCAAGGCCTATCGCACCGGGTTTTGGCTCAATCAGCGGGTCAACTCCCTAACGCAGTGTTCGCTCACTGTGCATCAGGGCGAAACCTTTGGCCTGCTAGGCCCCAACGGGGCGGGCAAAACGACGCTGCTGAAGATTTTGCTGGGCATTATTCGCCCGACGGCGGGCACGGCGACCCTGTTGGGGCATGCCCTAGGCGACAGCGCGGTGAAACAGCGCATTGGCTATCTGCCTGAAAATGCTTACTTTTACGACTTTTTGACCGGTTGGGAGTTTTTGCAGTACACCGCTGGTCTATTTGGCCTATCGCGGGCGGCCCAGCAGCGCCGCATTGTGGAACTGCTCAATCTGGTCGGGCTATCCCAGGAGGCGGCGAAGAAAAAGCAGCTGCGTCAGTACTCGAAGGGTATGCTGCAGCGCATTGGTATGGCCCAGGCGCTGATCAATGACCCTGATGTGGTGTTTCTCGATGAGCCGATGTCGGGGCTTGACCCCACGGGGCGCTTTCAGGTGAGGGAAATTATTTTGGCCCTGAAGCGGGAGGGCAAGACAATTTTCTTTAACAGCCACATTCTGTCGGATGTGGAGGTGATCTGCGATCGCATTGCCATTCTCGACCAGGGCGAGCTGATCGCCAGCGGCAGCCTAGACCAGCTCTTGGGCACCGCCGATCAGTACCTGGTTAAGGGGCGCGGTGGCCACATCGCCAAGCTAGAGCCCTGGCTCGATCGGCTGACGGTGCAAGGCGACCTCTGGCAAGGTCAGGTCAAGGGCGACCCCTACGAGTTTGCCAAACAAATTCCGTTGGCTGGCGGTCACCTGATTACCCTGCAACAAACCCGGCCAACCCTAGAAGAGTTTTTTATCGCTCAAATTCGCCAGCGGCGCAGCCCTTAGACTTCGCCCGATCGCGGTTGGTCTGATTCGTTGAGCCAACGGCAGAAGGTAGTCCCTGTTGGCTGATTATCCTTACTCCACTGTGACGATTACCGCCGATCGCGGGGGCAGCGTTAGGTCTAGGCTGGCCCAGGTGGCCCCGTGGTAGGCAAACACGGATTGGGCCGTCTGGCCCTTGCCCAGCAGTGTCTCAGTAGCAACCTTGAGGTCATCGCCTTCGCCGGTATTGAGAGCGATGATCAGGCGATCGCTGCCCCAGGTGCGACTAAACACATAGACATTGCCCTCGGTGTGCAGCACCTCGTAGGTGCCCGTGCGCAGGGCCGCAAAGCGATGGCGCAGGGCTATCAGCTCGCGATGGATGGTCAGCAGATCGAGGTGCCAGTCTTTTTCGGGAGGGAAGGTGCGACGGCAGTCGGGGTCAAGCTCGCCCGCTAGGCCCACCTCGTCGCCGTAATAGATGCTCGGTGCCCCCGGAAAGGTAAACAGCAGCAGCGTGCACAGCACCATGCTGGCGTCATCTTCGCCTACCACCGAATAGATGCGGGCCACGTCGTGGCTAGAGAGCAAGTTGAGCTGGGTGAGCTGAATCTCCCAGGGGTAAAGCTTAAGCAAATGCTGAATCTGGTCGCCGTAGCTTGCGGCATCCAGCGCTGGGTAGGGGTAGTAGTGGGGCTGCTCAACCAGATCCATCCGGATGCGATCGCCCGCCACAAAGGCCATGGTCGGGGCCGTAAACAGGTAGTTCATCACCCCGTCAAACTGGGTGCCGTCGAGCCACTGGGTGGCGTCGTCCCAGATCTCGCCCACAATGTAGGCCTCAGGGTTGATGGCTTTGATGCGATCGCGAAACTCTTGCCAAAACCCCTCGGTTTTAATCTCATAGGGCACATCCAGCCGCCAGCCATCAACGCCCTGGCGCACCCAGTACTCGCCCACGCGCATCAGGTATTCGCGCACCGCTGGGTGGTCGTGCTTAAAAGCTGGCAGGGCGCGGTTATCGACCCAGCTGCGGTAGTTGGCGGGCAGCGACCCGTCGTAGGCAGCCAGGGGCCAACCCCCGACTTCAAACCACTCTAACCAGGGAGAATTAGGGCCGTTTTCAAGAATGTCGTTAAAGAAGAAAAAGCCTCGACTACAGTGGTTAAACACCCCATCCAGGACTACCTTAATATCTTTGGCGTGGGCTGCTTTTAGGAGGTCGAAAAATGCTGGATTGCCTCCCAGCAGCGGATCGACCTGATAGTAGTCATGGGTATGGTAGCGGTGGTTGCAGGCCGACTGAAAAATCGGCGTCATGTAGATAGCCGTAACCCCGAGGTCTGCTAGGTAATCAAGCTTTTCGGCTACGCCCCAGAGGTCGCCCCCCTTATAGCCAAAGGGGGTGGGCAACGACTCCCAGGGCTCCAGGGTTACGGCCATGGCTGGGTCATTTAGGTGCCGCTGGGTGCGGGCAAATCGGTCGGGAAAAATCTGGTAGAAGACCGCGTGCTTCACCCAGTCTGGGGTTTGAACAGCCATGAATAGATTGCCTCAGTTGCTACCGTTAAGCTACCGTCATCTGGGCTGACTGGCTATGTTTCTACCACGTGGGTGCAAGCCCCTAGGTAGCAGCCGCTAGAATGCCGCCCCAGCAGATACACCGTGACGTTTACCTCGCCAATTCGAATCGTTTTCAGGTCTTCGAGGTGGGTTTCTAGCACGTCGCGGAGGTTGGCATATTTTTGCGCCAGATGACCGCCCTGCTCGCTAGCCCAGTAGGGGTTGTTAAGCACGGGCCGAAAGAACGCTTCGGCGGGCTGAATTTGCAGGTTTGCTTCCCCTGCCCCTAGCTTTTGGCCCAGGGCCGTGGTGTCGGGTAGGGCGTCAGCATAGATGACTAACGAAACCAGAGCATCGCTTTCGCTGGGGTAGAAGAGACCGCCCATCGCTCCCTCCATGGCCGACAGGGTGATCCCCAATTCGTAATGTTCAGGCTGAAGTTCCATAGCAGGCGGGTTACAGGGTTTTAAAAATGCCCACAGCCGCGTCTCGGTGACCCTTGGGCTTGAGCTAAGCGTTAAAACTATGCCTCACGAAGCTGTCTTTGTCGATAACTTAGGTGACTTGCCTAGTCCGCTGCGCACAACCAGCAGTACAAAACAACGCCGATCGCCCCAGAGTAACCCCCAACAAGGCGATCGCGAGTTCTTTAGAATATTCAAACAAAGGAATTCTGCCCCCAAACGATAAACGCCCGCCTCCCAACATTCTCCAAAGTTCGCTGGCAAAGCCAAAACTCTACCCCCCTACTCCCTACCCCCTACCCCCAACTCCCCACCCCCCATGCTCACCCTCGTCTGGTTTCGCAACGACCTCCGCCTCCACGACCACCAGCCCCTCGATGAGGCATTGCGCGCCGGGCAGCCAGTGATACCGCTCTACTGTTTTGACCCGCGCCAGTTTGGCCAGACGGCCTTTGGTTTTCCAAAAACGGGGGCCTATCGGGCGCAGTTTTTGCTAGAGAGCGTGGCCGATTTGCGGCGATCGCTCCAGTCCTTAGGTAGCGACCTAGTCGTGCGGGTGGGCCAACCCGAAGACATTATTCCAGAGTTGGTAAAGGCCCACAGCATTGAGACCGTCTACTGGCACGAAGAAGTCACCGCCGAAGAGCTGCGGGTGGAGCAGGCGGTGGAAGCCAAACTGGCGGCGATGGGGTGCAAAACGGAGGTTTATTGGGGGGCCACCCTCTACCATCCCGACAACTTGCCCTTTGCGATCAACCGCCTGCCAGAGGTTTTTACCCAGTTTCGCAAACAGGTGGAACAGCGCAGCACGGTGGATGTGACTCTGCCTACCCCCACAAAACTGCCGCCCCTACCCCAGGTCAATCTCGGAACTATGCCCACCCTTGAGGACTTTGGCCTGGAGGCGGCCAACGCTGATAGCCGTGCCGTGCTCACCTTCGAGGGGGGCGAAACCTTTGGACTGGCCCGCCTTAACCACTATGTGTGGGAGGCTGACTGCCTCAAGACCTACAAGCAGACTCGCAACGGCATGGTGGGGGCCGATTATTCCTCAAAGCTGTCGGCCTGGCTAGCGCTGGGCTGTCTGTCGCCGCGTCGGGCGTACGAAACCGTGCAGCAGTACGAAACGGAACGCATTCGCAACGACTCCACCTACTGGCTGGTCTTTGAGCTGCTGTGGCGCGATTACTTTCGCTTTATCTGTGCCAAGCACGGCGATCGCGTGTTTTACCCCTCGGGGTTGCGAGGGCTGCTGATCGACTGGAAGCAGGACTGGGAGCGTTTTGACGCCTGGCGCGAGGGCCAAACGGGCTTTCCGCTGGTGGATGCCAACATGCGTGAGCTGGCCCGCTCTGGATTTATGTCGAATCGGGGGCGGCAGAATGTGGCCAGCTTTCTCACCAAAAACCTGGGGATTGACTGGCGAATGGGGGCCGAGTGGTTTGAGTCGCTGCTGGTGGACTACGACCCCTGTAGCAACTACGGCAACTGGAACTACACTGCTGGGGTTGGCAACGACGCGCGGGGCTTTCGCTATTTCAACATTCCCAAGCAGTCTAAAGACTACGACCCCAACGGCCTCTACGTTAAGCACTGGCTGCCAGAACTGACGGATATTCCTGCGGCTAAAGTACACGAACCCTGGAAGCTTCAGCCCGTAGAGCAAAAACGCTTTGGGGTCACCTTTGGCGTCGATTATCCCCGCCCCGTAGTGGACTTGCAAAAGTCGGTGCAGGCCAACGAAAAAATCTACAATGCCGCCCGCGAAATTCGCTAGGAACTTGTCGGCACTGGAGCTGTAACGCCTGTCAAGTGTAAGAAGAAGTCTTGCTGACTCTGGGCTGTAACATTTATCCAGCGCAGTAATGGCAGATCGCCGTCCATGGCCCTAGGGCACAGCTTGAGATTTGCCTGGCTGTAAGTTCTTGTTGAGGGCATACAGAGCGGTACCGTGCTGCTGCGCAGATCTACCTAACCGTAGTCTTTGTAACGGCAGGCAATGTTGAGCTAACATAAGCTTTATGCAGTGTTGACAATGTCACAGTTCACTGACTGCTCTTGGCGGGCTGAGCCCAAAGGAAAAGTCTGGGGCTTGGGCAAAAGCGCCACTAATGCATTTTCATAAATCAAACCGTTAAATCAAAACCTTAAATCAAATCGTTGAATCAGCCATTTAACCTACTAACCCCAGCTTTGGACGGCTGGGGTTTTTTGTGGCTGGCGATGGGCGCTGACGGCACTACAGCGGTGTGGCAGAACGAGCGCAGGTGCCACTGCCCCACTGCCCGTCATAACCCACTGATACCTGGTCACCCACCTGGGCGGCACGGGTGGAGAGGTGTACCAGGGTGACATCGGCTGCCCCTTGCACTGACCCCCGCCAAATGGCTTGGCCGTTGGCATTTTTGCGATCGTAGCTGAGAAAGGTTTCAGCAATTTGCTGCCCGGTGCTGCGCCGCCGCAGCACAATGCGCGAAAACCCTGCTTCGCGGGTGAAAAACACCGTGTAGTTGATGTCGTTTACCAAAATAGAGCCTGGGCACTGTATTTGCAGGTTGTCTTGGTTGGGTTCTACCTGGGCCAGGGCAGGGGCATTGGTGCCAATGTTGGCAGTGCTGGGGCGCACTGCGAAGGCCGCTAATGGGCTGAGGCCAATCAGGCCAACACCGACAATGAGGGCGGCTTTGAGTCGCGGGAGGGGCATAAAAAACCTTTCGTCAACACTAAAACTGATGAAATGATTTGCTAGGAATTTTGTAGGGTGGGGCGATCGCAAAGTTCCTTCGCCCCATCACCTGAATTGGCACGAGAAACAGTGGTGGGCATGGCCCACCCTACAGTGACTGCGAGAGACTGGGTTGCAGGGAGAACTACACCTTGGTCGCCAGCCGCTTGGCGATTTCAGCGGCGTACTGTTCGGCATTTAGGCCAGTGACCAGGTGAAGCACGTTGTCCTGCAATCTCATCATCCCTTGAACTCCTGCGCTCTGAAGTGCGGTTTCGTTTACGGCAACGGGGTCGGTAACTTCTACCCGCAGGCGGGTGAGGGCGACGGGGTCAAAGGTGCGAATGTTGTTGGCACCGCCCAGGGCCGCGACTATGGCCTCAGCTTTTTCCCCAGCCTGCGGGTCAGGGGGGATTTTGGTCAGATCTGGGGCGGTTTCATCCACAAATCCCTCGACAGGCGCTTCCACCAGGTCGGCCTCAGGGCCAGCGGTGCTGAGGTAGTCGGCCATATCGGTCTTGAGGTTGTCAGACTGGGGGCCAAAGATGGCCTGGGCATTTTGCCCCATTTGCAGCACCCCAGAGGCTCCCAGGGCCTTCAGGCGGGGGACGTTAACCTTGGCCATATCGTCCACGGTGATGCGCAGACGGGTAATGCAGGCATCTAGGTTTTTGATGTTGCTGCGGCCGCCAAAGGCCAGCACCAGGGCCTTGGCCATTTCGGCTTTGTCGCCGGTAATGGCGGCGGTCGATTCCTCCCCCTCCACATCCTCTTCGCGGCCTGGGGTCATGAGGTTGAACTGGTGGATGGCAAACCGAAACACGAAGTAGTAAAGGGCCACAAACACTGGGGCCAGAGCCGGAATTAGCCACACCCGCGTTCCCAGACTGTTGAATAAGACGAAGTCGATTAGCCCGTGGGAGAAGGTAAAGCCCATGCGCCCGCCCAGGGTGACGAACAGCCAATCGGCAAACCCGGCCAGCACAGCGTGAATGGCAAATAGCTGCGGGGCAACGAACAGGAACGAGAACTCAATCGGCTCGGTGATGCCGGTTAAGAACGAGGTCAGTGCGGCAGAAATCATCAGGCCGCCGACCTGCTTGCGGTTTTTGGGTTTGGCGCTGTGCCAGATGGCGATCGCCGCCGCCGGTAACCCAAACATCTTGAACCAGTAGGCCCCACCCAAAATCCCCGCTGTCGGGTCGCCCGCAAAGAAGCGAGCAATGTCGCCCCGCACCATTTCGCCGGTAATCGGGTCTTGGAAGGAGCCGATCTCAAAGAAGAAGGGCACGTTCCAGACGTGGTGCAGACCAAAGGGAATCAGCAGCCGCTCGATGAAGCCGTAGATGGCCACGGTCAGCGGCACGTTGCCGCCCTCCGCTGCCGCCTGGGCAAAGCTGTTGATGCCCGCCCCAATTGGTGGCCAAATCACGCTCATCACCAATCCAGTGAGAATGGCGGCAAAGGCGGTGATGATCGGCACAAACCGCTTGCCCGCAAAGAAACCCAGATAGCGCGGCAGGCTAATGCGAAAGAATTTATTGAACATGTAGGCCGCAATACAGCCCATAATCAGGCCGCCAAACACCCCCGTATCCAGCGTGGGGATGCCCAGCACCGTCTTGGTCTCTAACCCCATGCCGAGGGCGACGGTGCCCAGGGTGGCGAGAAACACCATGAAGCCCACGGTGGCCGCCAGCGCCGAGACACCATCGTTGCCGGTGTAGCCGATTGCCACAGCGATCGCAAAAATCAGCGGCAGACTGGCAAAAATGGCGTCCCCAGAGGTTTTCATAATCGCGGCCAACCACTCCGGCAGCCACCAAAACTTCGGGTCAGTGAGAATGCCCTGCTCAATCTGCTGCAACTCGATCAGGCGGGCGCTGCCCAGGCCCAGCAGCAGGCCTGCCACCGGCAGCACCGACACGGGAAGCATGAGCGACTTCCCCATTTTTTGCAGCAGCCCGAAGGCGTGGTTCCAGGTTTCTTTGATTTTCATGAGGGGGGTAGGGGGTAGGGGGTGGATGGATGATGGAGTTAGGAAAAGGAGCTAACCCCAGCGGGGTTTATGTCTCTCATCATTTCGTTGGCAGAACAGAGGTTTAAACCGATGATCAATTCATCCTTTACGTCGGGTCCAGGGCGGCGTAACGCTCCTGGTCGAAGGGGGTCTGGGGCCAGCGAAATGGCCCCAGCGGTAGGCTTGGCTTTTGTCCTCAATCGTGCGCTATGCTCTCCCGCCAATAATCGATCTGAAAATGCATAGTTCATGGTGGGCGGTGCCCACCCTACGGTGCTTTGGGTTCTCGGAGATGGTGCATTGGCGGGGCAAGGGTGGAATGACACCGATCGCAACCCCTTGTCGCCGAATGCACCCTACGCTTCTTCTAAGGGCACCAGGTCGCGCACCTGAGCGGCAGAATCCAAATTCAACGCCTGCTGCGCTAAATCTTGGCACTGAGCTAGGGACAAGCCCCGCACCTGAGCCTTCACTGCCGGAATCACCGGCACGCTGACGCTCAATTCCTTCACGCCCAGGCCGATCAGAATGGGGACGGCTTGGGGGTCGCCCGCCATGCCGCCGCAGACACCCACCCACTTGCCGTGCTTGTCGGCCCCCCGCACCGTCAGGTCGATCATCCGCAGCACGCTGGGGTTCAGGGCATCCACATAGGGGGCCAGCTTGGGATGGCCGCGATCCATCGCCAGGGTGTACTGGGTCAGGTCGTTGGTGCCAATGGAGAAGAAGTCCACCTGTTCTGCAAACCGCTCCGCAGACACAGCAGCGGCGGGCACCTCGACCATGATGCCAATCTCAATGGGCGGCACCCCCAGCTTCTGGCGCTCCTCTTCCATCACTGCTTTCGCCATCGCCAACTCTTCCATGCGGGCAATCATGGGGAACATCACCCGCGCTTTACCAGCGGTAGAGGCTTTGAGAATGGCGCGGAACTGGGTGCGCATCAGCTCGGGGCGATCGAAGCCCAGGCGAATGCCCCGCTCGCCCAGGAAGGGATTCTCTTCGTGGGCCATGGGCAGGTAGGGCAGGGGCTTGTCGCCGCCCACATCTAGGGTGCGAATGATCATGGGGCGATCGCCCAGCACCCGCAGAATGCTGGCGTAAATCACCTCCTGCTCATCCTCCGTGGGGGCCGAGCTAGCCTCCATGAACACAAACTCGGTTCTGAGCAGGCCGACCCCTTCGCCACCCACCTTGATGGATGCCTCAGCGTCTTTTTGGCTGCCGATGTTGGCGACCACCTCGATCTGCCGCCCGTCCTGGGTGATGGCGGGCTCAAAGGCGTGCTCTAGATCCTCTGCCTGCCTAGCCTTTTGGCGAGCGATGCGATCTTGGGTGGCCTCTAGCTCGTCTACGGAGGCGTTGAGCTTCACTCGGCCCTTGGTGCCGTCGAGAATTACCGGGGTGCCGTCGGCTAGGTCGAGAATGCGGGGTTCGATGCCCGCGATCGCCGGTATGCCCATTGACCTAGCCAAAATTGCCACGTGGGATGTCGCTCCACCCGCCACCGTGGCAAAGCCCACCACGCGGGCCGGATCGATATTGGCCATATCCGAGGGGGTGAGGTCTTCGGCCAGCAAAATGGTGTTGGCGGGCAAGACCAGGGCTTCTGCCTTAACGCCCGTAAGAATGCGAAGGACGCGATCGCCCACATCCAGCAGATCATTCGCCCGCTGGGCCAGCAGCTCGCTCTTGAGCCGGGCTAGGGTATCGGCTTGGGCGGTGTAGGTCTGCTGCCAGGCAAATGCGGCGCTCTTGCCCTGGTCGATCGCACTACTGGCCATATCCATCAGCTCTGGGTCTTCCAGCAGTTCCTGGTGAGCGGCAAAAATAGCGGCTTTGCTGGGGTCACCCTGGCCGTGCACCTTGGCCCGCAGGCTCTCGATCTCAAGGGCAGCCTGGTCGATGGCCTGGTCGAGCTTGCGCTGCTCGGCTTTGGGGCTATCGGCGGTTTCCTCAACGCGAATGTCTTGGCGGCGCTGGCGGTAGGTGTTGCCCACGGCCACCCCCGACGAAGCGGCTACGCCCAAGATAATGTTGGGGTCGTCGCTCTTAGGGCGGGGGGCGGGGGCAGAAATTTCGGCTTGGGCAATGCTGGCGGCGGCGGCGGTCACGGGGACGGCTCCCTCCTCGCCCAGACCGTCGCGCAGGGCGGTGGAGAGTTCTGCGATCGCCGCCTCGGCATCGGCCCCGGTCGCTTCCAGCGTGACCGTATCGCCCCGGCCAATCTCAAGCCCCATGATCGCCACCACGCTGCGCACGTTGGCGCTGTCGCTGCCCCGGTGTAGGCGAAGGTTCGACTGATATTTCTTTGCCAGCTGGGCCAGCACCGCCGCCGGTCGGGCGTGTAGCCCCACCGGGTTGGGAATGATGATCACCTGGGAGGTCACCGTTGGCCCGGCCTCGGCCTCGCTAGCGGTTGTTCCCCCAACTAGCACCAGCTCTAGCACGGTGTCGCGGGCGGCGTTGACCATGCCACTGGCGGGTTTGAACTGGGCCACGCGATCGCTGTTGGTCACCACAATTTGGGTCAGCAGGCTGCGGGCGTGGAGGGCCACATAGTCGGCGTCAAATTCAATTAGGATGTCGCCGGTTTTGACGCGATCGCCCACTTTCACCCTAAGCGTAAAGCCTTCCCCCTTCAGCGCCACCGTATCGAGGCCAATATGCATCAAAATCTCGATGCCCTCGGCAGTCTTCACCGTCACCGCATGGCTGGCGCTATGGATTTGCACAATATCACCGGCGCAGGGCGCCATCAGCACCTGACTCAGTGGGTCAATCGAGACCCCATCGCCCACCATTTTTTGGGCAAAAACGGGGTCGGGTACGGTCCCTAGAGGCACCATCTGCCCCGAGAGGGGAGCGGTTAAGACCAGCACGCTGGTTTTGGGGGGCGAAGATTGCAGAGCTGTCATGGTCGAATCCTGAGGAGGAGAGAATGCTTGGGAAGCCAGAAATTTGGGGGCTGGGTGGGGCTTAGGGGCAGCCAGCGTTGGCCTTTGGCCGGGCCTTGCCCATCGCCCTACCGTAGGCCGAAGAGCGCTTACAGGGGATATCAATATCAAAGATGATGGCGAACTCAATCAGCTCAATTCAGCAATCTAATGTTGCAAATGTCGCAAAACTAAAGAATTCTGACTTTCTCCCCTCCTCTGAAGCTCACTATCTCCCGGTCTGAGTTGGGCATAGCCAGGCGGCATGAATGAGACCGGTCTCAGCTACCAAACTCCTATTGCATGGGCACGATTGGTTTAGAATCACCACAGATAGCCCTTTATCTCCGCATTTGGGAATGGCCCAGTCTTCTACGCCTCGCCGCCCGCTGATCAGCCCCTGGGATCGTCTGATGGTTTTCGCCACCAGCGAAACCGTTCTCTACGTGCTAAAACGCATTTTGCAGGCGGCCCTGACCCTGCTGCTGGCCTCAGCCCTAAGCTTTTTTGTGATTCAGCTGGCCCCAGGCAACTTTCTCGATCAGTACCGCCAGAGCCCGCAGTTTTCGCCCGAAACCCTGGCGCAGTTAGAAGCCCAGTTTGGCCTCGACCAACCGGTTTGGCGACAGTATTTGAATTGGCTCTACCAAATGGTCTTCCACGGCAACTTTGGCCTGAGTTTTGCCTACCAACGCCCGGTGGTCGATCTGCTGTGGGAGCGGGTGCCCAATACCCTGCTGCTCGCTTTGGCGGCGTTTCTGGTCACCTGGCTAGTTGCGCTTCCCATGGGCATTGTGAGCGCGGTCAACCAAAATCGCCCGATCGATAAAGTGCTGCGGGTGCTGAGCTATCTGGGCCAGGGCATGCCCAGCATTGTCACCGGCCTGCTGCTGCTGTTCTTTGCCCAGAGCGTCGCGCCGCTGTTTCCCATCGGCGGACGCACCAGCATCATCCATGACGACCTCAACTGGTTTGGCAAGCTTGTCGATGTGGGCTGGCACCTAGTTTTGCCGACTCTGGCCCTCAGCATCACCAGCTTTGCCGGGCTCCAGCGCATTACCCGAGGGCAGCTGCTCGATGTGCTGCGCCAAAACTACATTCAAACCGCTCGGGCCAAGGGGCTGTCAGAAAATCGGGTGGTCTATGTCCACGCCCTGCGCAATGCGGTGAACCCACTAATTACGCTCCTGGGCTTTGAATTTGCTGGCCTGCTGGGCGGCGCATTCATTACCGAAACCTATTTCAACTGGCCTGGTTTGGGGAAACTGACTCTCGAAGCGGTACAGGCCCAGGATTTGTATTTGGTGATGGCCAGCCTGATTATGGGATCGGTGTTGCTGATTGTTGGCAATCTGCTGGCCGATCTGGCGCTGAGTTTTGTTGACCCTCGCATTCGCCTGTCGGATATTAACTGAGGCAGCTAGGACGTATGGTTTCTCAGCTCTACTATTTGCTGCGCTCGCGCGCCGACGGCAGCTACCTAGTAGCTCGCCCCCAAGGGGTGGGCAGCCCTGACCAGCCGCCGCCAACGGGGTTTCTGCTGGTGTTTAACGCCGACTACGATGCCCTCAGCTATCTCAACGCCCATGCCCCCGAGCTGAGCGATAAATTTGCGATCGAAACCATCACCGCCTCTAGCCTCAAACCCTTGATAAACCGCTGGGATTTTCAGGGCTTGGGCATGGTCAATGACCCGCGCCTGCCCCAGGTCGAGTTCTTTAACCGCAGCTAGTCGGGCGGAATTTCGCAGCGAGAGCTGTGAAATTCTGTGGCCGTCAGCTTTTGCTGGAGCGGGTAAAGAGCCTGAAATAGAGTCCCTGACTCAGTTCTTTAACCGGAAATAATAAATAGGTCAGCGGGTTGATAGTAACGATGATATTGCGCACGTTGCGCTTGGCCAGAGCCACCACTGCCCAGGCTACCCAGTTGGCAGACATTACCCCGATTGGGTTGAGGTTGCTCTTAAACGGCCCCAAAACTACCTTGCGCACTACGCAAGGGGCATCGAGCCGTCGTAGACTGACCAGATCGCCCATCAGTCGCTTAGACAATTCGTACAGGGGGCTAAAGGCTGGGTTGACCTCGGCTTCGGAGGTGTTGACCCAGACTTCTTTGATAGCCCGCTGGGGTGAGGTTTCGATGGTGCTAAAAAAGACTTCCATCAAACGGTGGCCTGAAAGGGCGTTTGCTTCCAGGGAGGTTTGAATGGCAGCGGGGGTGCGATCGCCGTGCACATTCAGCCCGTGGTTCAGAACTAAAATATCCACCTTCTTGAGTGCTTCGCGCAGGTCGGCCTCAGCTCCAGGCTGCCACTGCCAGCAGGCAATCCCCTCCTCAAAGGTGGCATTGGGGGAAGTCGTCAGAGCAATGGGTCGGGCCTTTTGGCGGATCAATTCTTGCAGCAGCGCCCGGCCCAGAGTGCCTGATGCGCCGGTAACCGCCACGGTTTTGCCCTTAAGGGAAACAGCGGTGCCCATCAGCTTATCCAGAAAGGTAAAGTACCCGGCGAAGTAGGCGTTGGTGTCGTCGAAGTGGTGCCGCCAGTGATAGGTGCGGTTGACCCGCCAGTTGCTAGGAATAGTCGTCAATTCGCCGGGTTCGTGGGTGAGGTCGGTGGTGAGCAGCCAGCCCTGGGATCGCGCGATCGCCGCCAGCAAAAACCCCAAGCCATAGATCGACCCCAGCCACAGCCCAGAAATGCCGGTAGAAATTGCTAGACCCGCCAGCGCCCCAGTCATGACGATAGCTTCGGGGGTGTCGTTGTAGAGCTGGGCCTGGCGGTAGAGGGTAGGGCTAACGGGGGTAAAGTCTTTTTTGTAGGCCCGGTGGTGCCAGTTGTGAAGGCGCATGAGGGGCGGCCAGTAGTGGCTGACCATGTGGTAAATATCGCGCACCGCCTCTGCCATTAGGATCGCGATCGCGCCCCACAATCCTTGCCAAACAACCGTTTCAAGCGGCATACAAATTTCCACACCATGTCGAGCAATTCACATTCTGACACGACTTGCGGCGGGGTGCAGATCTCGCAGCAATGGCAAAGCCCAGAGGCGAACCCCTGGGCTTTGCTATTTTTCTATTATTCCGTTGAGCGGCACTTAGCGAACCGGTTAGGCAGCAGGCTCTTCAGCAGTAGAAGACGGGGCACCCACCGGGCGCGATACCTCAATACCGTTTTCCTCAAGCACTACTATCGGATCGCTACCGCGCATGTCAATGCGCTTGACCAACACCTGACCATTAGAAACTCGCTGCCCTGCCCTAACATACTGACTACCGGCCGAGGTCTCTACCACAGCAAAGTTTTCATTGCCAATGGTCATCACCCCAGTTACCTGCACGGCCTCAGCCAGGGTGGGCTTGGGGAGCTGAGGTAGAGGTGCCAGCGGTGGTGGGGTTGTGGGTCGTGTCGCCCCACTGCCGCCCGAGGCGGCACCCGATCCACCCGATGGGGTGCCCGAGGTGCCAGGAGCCGCAGCTACCGGTGATCTGGCGCCACCACCAGCTCCACCGCCGCCACCCGCCGTGGTTCTGGCGGTAGCGGTGCCGGGGGACGAGCCACCTGGAGGTGCCGGGGGTGCAATCACCCTCGGTGGCGGCGGCGGGATGGGCACTACCGCAAAGGGATCGGTGCGGCTGTTATTGATTTGCTGAAGTCGCTCGTTGGGGTCTGTAGACTGAATTAGATCGGCCCGAGCAATGGGCGACAACTGAGGCGCAACGGGCACCAAAGGCTCGGCAAAGTCTTCTTGGGTAGCCACCGGCTCGTCAGGCACAGGCACCGACTCCACCGGAACTTCTTCAGCGGGAATGCTCTCTTCGACGGGGGCACCAGCCTGCTGGACTCGCTGGGCAATAAACCCACCCAAGAAGGGAATCGATGCCAGCATGGACAACAGTCCCCCTAGGAATATCAGGAAACTGTTTCGAGCCCACTTGCGGCCTCGAAACTTAATCCAATATACAAAGAGAGCAAAGGGAATAAACAGCGACAGCAAACCCCAGACAGGGCTGACCTGAAACGCGTCTATAGCGCCAATAAGGCTGCCCACAGTAGCCAGCAAAGCGCCGAGAATAATTAAGACTAAAAACGCGATCGCCCCCATGGCTGAGCCTCCTTGCTTCCTGAGCCAATGTTCCTAAACGATAGCTCAATTCTGGAGATACAGAGCGTTTTAGGCGGTTTCGTCTTCGTTCGACACCATTAGCACCTGGAGATGCTTCAGCCCCTGCTTGACCCGGCGCGATACGGTAACGGCACTAATGCCCATGCGCTCAGCGGTTTCTTTTTGGGTGAGGTCGTAGAGAAAGACAAATTCCAGCACTTCGCGGGTGCGTTGCTCAAGCTGGTGCAGAGCCTGCTGAAGGCGAATTTGGTCTTCCTGGGCCAGCTGAAAGCTTTTATATTTGAGGTCGGGCAGCAGGTCGCCTAGACAGCCTGATTCTTCATCTTGCACTGGGGCGTCGAGGCTCAGCAGCGATCGGTTGCGGTTGGCTAACTTGACCTCTTGCCATTCAGCGATAGAAATGTCGAGGGCCGCAGAAATTTCAGCATCGCTGGGCAGACGACCCAGATCGGTTTGCAGCTGGCGAATGACTCGGCTGGACTGGCTTTGCAGCGCCTGCCACCGACGCGGAATGCGCATAGAGGTGCTTTTGTCGCGCAGATAGTGCTGAATTTCGCCGCGAATGTAGGGTATCGCAAAGGAGCTAAAGGCGTAGCCCTTGCCCATGTCGAAGCGCTCGATGGCGCGAATCAGCCCCAGGCTGCCCACCTGCATGAGGTCGTCAAAGGTCTCGTTAGATTGCTGTAGCCAGCGGTAGGCCTCGCGCCGCACCAGCCCAATGTTGAGCTGCACCAGCTGATTGCGCAAATTTAGGTCAGGATTGCTCTGATAGAGCCGCAGCAGCTCTAGGGTGCTGCCTTTAGCTTGAAATCGAGAAGTGGCGACCATGGCGATCTCAGGAAGTGTTGAATCCAGTCGGGTAAACCGAGAACTATGCTGCCTGACGGTGAAGCCCTGAACAGTAACAGAGGTAGTCATGGAATGCGGCGGCAAATTGTCTCTTGCCGCTGCATCCCTAGGGCTCTCTGTTAACGACAAGGCAGTGCATAACAGGATCGTGTGCTCGTGATATAAGCCTAAGGGCCGACGGAAGGGGCCACAATGGCGTAACTACGGATACCTATGGACTCGCCTCACTAGTATAGAAGCTGGCGATTCTGTTCTAAAGTCTTCGGGCTCTGGCAAGCAGCGCTAGGGTCTCAATAGGCCGATCTGAGGTGCCTATCCTCAGATTTCGTTGGGTGCTAAGGCTTGCGCCGCAATGGTTGTAGCCTTGTTTACGTAATTCCTATGGCCCTGTAAACTTTTGGCGAAGTCTGCCAATTCCTACGGAGCTGAAGGAGTGAATCTTATTCTTTTTGCAATTGCTCCTTCGAGTTAGGCTTGGCTAACTAAATTAAAGACCCGTGTTTTCCCTGGAGACGAGTCAGAACCGTTACATAAGTTTGGAGTTGATGCTCAAGTTAGACCCGGCAGCGTGTGGCCTTTCTCACCCGAAACTCATTTACAGGAGGCAAGGCGGTGACAAAATGGCGTCAGGCTGGCGATCGCCAACCCGTAATCTAGGGCTCAATCGCTATGGTTTTCTTTCAGTCTCGCCCTAGCTGGCAGCTGCCAGAGTCTCGAGTGACGGCCGAGGGGGTGTTTTGGCAGCGGCGACGGTTTATGAAGTCGCTGATTGGGGCAGGGGTAGGCTTTGCCGCTGCTTCTGCTGGAGCCTGTCAGCGATCGACGACCATGGATGCAGACCTGGCGAATACTCTGGGAGAACCCCTGAGTGGGGTGAGGCTCAACAGCGCCTTTGCCGATGCTGGCCGAGAGCCAACGCCGCAAACGTATGCCAGCAGCTACAACAATTTCTATGAGTTTGGCGGCAGCAAAAACATCTGGGCCAGCGCCCAAGCCCTGCCGACCGATCCCTGGACACTAGAGGTGACGGGGCTGGTAAAAAATCCTCAAATCTTTAGCCTGGATGATTTAACCCAGCGTTTTGACTTGGAGGAGCGCATCTACCGGTTTCGCTGTGTCGAGGCCTGGGCCATGGTCGTGCCCTGGATTGGGTTTCCTATGCGCGAGCTGATGGCAGCGGTGGAGCCGACTTCAGCGGCTAAGTACGTCCGGTTTACCTCCTACTATGACGCGGCGGTGTGCCCTGGCCCCAGCCTGGGCTTTGCCCGCAACCTGCCCTGGCCCTACACCGAGGGGCTGACCGTGGAGGAAATGGCCAACGATCTAGCCTTTTTCGCGGTGGGCGTGTACGGGCGTACCCTGCCTAAGCAGCACGGTGCCCCGATTCGCATGGTGATGCCCTGGAAGTATGGCTTTAAAGGGGCTAAATCGACCGTCAAAGTCGAGTTTGTGGCCGAACAGCCCGCCACCTACTGGAATACGCTGGCCCCCAATGAGTATAAGTTTGAGGCCAATGTAGAGCCTGATGTGCCTCACCCACGCTGGTCGCAGGCTAAAGAGCGGTTGATCGGAGAATCTACGGCGATGTTCACCTGGGAGGAGCAGCCGACGGTGATTTACAACGGTTATGGAGAGTATGTGGCGGCGTTGTATGGGTAGGTGAGTGAGTGGGTGGGTAGGTGAGTGAGGCAATCCAAAATCGCTAATCCAAAATCCCAAATTGGGACTAGGCGGCGATCGCAGCCCGAATTACCTCTTTATCCAGATCCTTCCCAATCACGACCAGTCGGGTTTGGCGCGGTTCGCTGGCCTGCCAGGGGCGGTCAAAAAAGGAGTCAAACCGCTGGCCCACGCCGTGAACTACCAGGCGCATAGCTTTGTTGGGAACATCAACGAAGCCCTTAATGCGATAGATCTCGTGGGTGGCGGCCAGGGTTTCTAACCGCTTGACCAGAGCTTTGGGGTCAAAACTTTGATCGAGCACGATGGGGATGGCGACGATGTCGTCGTCGTGGTCGTGATCATGCTCATGATCGTGGTGGCTGGGGCGGCTGTCGAGGTTGTCTTCAACGGCGGCGTTAAAGCCCAGCAGCAGGTCAGGGCTGATGGGGTTGCTGCCCTCCCCCCCAGCTAAACCCAGCACTTTGACGGAGTGGGGCAACTGCTGGGTGAGCCAGGTTTCGATGCGGGCGCGATCGCCCTCACTCACCTTATCTACCTTGGTCAGCAGCACTAGGTCGGCGCAGTTGAGCTGGTCTTCAAACAGTTCTTCGAGGGGCGTTTCGTGGTCGAGGCTGTCATCGGCCTGGCGTTGTGCCTCCAGAGCGGGTAGGTCGCCCACCAGGTCGCCTGCGGCTAGGGCTTCGCAGTCAACCAGGGTAATAACGCTGTCAACGGTAGCGGCGGTGCGAATTTCGGGCCAGCGAAAGGCCTGCACTAGGGGCTTAGGCAGGGCGAGGCCCGAGGTTTCGATCACAATGCAGTCGATCTGGTCGCGACGGGTCATGAGCTGTTGCATAGTGGGCAAAAACTCTTCTTGCACGGTGCAGCAGAGGCAGCCGTTGGTGAGTTCGAGAATGTTGGTTTCGGCGGGTTCAGTGACCTCATCGTCGTCACACACTTGGCAACTGCGCAGCAGGTCGCCGTCAATGCCGACTTCGCCAAACTCGTTGACTAGCACGGCAATGCGCCGCCCCTCGGGGTTTTGCAGCAGTTGCCGAATTAGGGTAGTTTTGCCTGCCCCGAGAAAGCCGGTAATGATGGTGACTGGAATTTTGTGCATAACCCACTGGAAATTCGCCGACCCTCAACCTAGCACGGAGGCCGAGGATAGCGATCTACAATGGCTCCAATTCAACCTGTTTGGCCAATGGTACAAACCCCTGCTAAAACCATTACCCTCGCTGAGTTTCTGCAACAGCCAGAAACCAAGCCCGCGCGCGAATACATCGACGGCCAGATGATTCAAAAACCAAGGCCCCAGGGACAGCACAGCACCATTCAGGGAGAGCTAGTTACCGCTATCAACGCTGTTACTAAGCCAGGTAACCTTGCCTGGGCTTTTCCCGAATTGCGCTGTACGTTTGGCGGTAGATCCGTTATTCCCGATGTATCTGTGTTCTGTTGGCAGCGGTTGCCCACTAACGACGATGGCACCATTGCCAATACATTTAACGCTGCCCCTGACTGGACGATTGAAATTCTTAGTCCTGAGCAGTCTTCGACCCGAGTGGTGAGCAACATTTTGCACTGTCTCAACCACGGCGGTCTGGGGGGGTGGCTGATCGATCCTAATGAGAATCTGGTGCAGGTTTATTTGCCTAACCAGCTACCCGCCTCTCTGGAGTCAGCAGCAGATGAGTTGACGATGACGGGCCTGGCCCCGGCTCTAACCCTGGCTGTAGGACAGGTATTTGGCTGGCTACGAGTGGGGTAAACGAAATAGGGTTTACTGTGCGATCGCCCCTACGAAGGCATCAACATTGCTGGGGTAACCGGAATCTCAGCGGCGCAAAAAGCCAACCTTAAGCTGCTGGGTGCGATCGACGCGTGAATGCAGCGCGATCGCTAGGCTCCATCTAGTCATCTACTCCGCGTCGCCTACCCGATTCTGGTCAACCTCGCCAAAGATGGCGCTGGGGTGGCAGTAGTACTTAAATTCCAGCAGGTTAAAAAATGGATCCTGCAAAAAGAAGGTGCGATGTTCCAAGGTAGTTTCTGCAAAGCGTCGCTTTTCGCCCTGGTAGAAGGTGAGCTGCTGATCGTTGGCCCGGTGCAGCAGCGCTTCCCAAGCGGTCTCGGACAAAAATACAAGGCCAAAATGGCGAGGGTAAATGCCCTTTTGCGGGGCTAGCTCGGTGGTGGCGTGGGCCACGAGCTGATGGCCGTAGAGGTTGAGAATAAGAGAGTTGGCCGTCTCTCGTCCTGGCTCGCAGCCCAGCCCGGCCACGTAAAATTCCTTTGTCGTAGGAATGTCGGCGACAGGAAAGGCCAGGTGAAATAGAACGGTAGAGGATTCCATAGGGTTAGCGGGCAGGCGAGGCGAGGGCAAAGGTTCGCCAGTAATTGAGAATTAGGGATGGGCTGCAATCGCCCGTTCCTAGGCGACGGCTTCGCGATTCGCTCCAGAATCGACGGCGTTGAGTAAGGCTTTGAGGGCGGTGTCTTCGGCCCGGCTGATTTGCTGATCGAGCAGGGCAATGTGAATGGCCTTAGAGAGGACAAAAGCCGCTACTTCTGGCTCGAGCTGCTCAACTAAAAGCTCCATCGGCATCGGTACCTTTAGGGCTGAGTGAATACCCGTCAGCATCGATTCTTCCATGCCCATGGCCACTAACCTCGGACGCAGGGCGGGCCAGTCTGCGAGGGGGTCTTGCCCGCTGGCGTGGAGAATGGAGGCCAGCAGCCGCTGCACCTTGCTCTGATGGGCTGGGGGCATAGCGGTGTAGGTGAGAGCATCCGCAGTGGGGGTAGTGTCTACATCTTGATTGAGGTTGTCGAGAATTTTCTGCCATTCAGCTTCGGTGCACTGCTCTGGCTTACCCACGCAGAGTGACACCTGAATGCGGTTGCCGGTGGTTTGCAGCTGAGTCACCTCGGCGTGAATGCCCAAATAGCCAAGCCACTGCGACACCATACCCACCAATTTGCCGCTGGCCGACTGGGCCTGGGCCAGCATTTGCACTTGGGTGCGGACTAGAGGGCGGACGAGCTGTACCAGCATAGGGCTTTCCTCAGAACCGTTTTGATCTTACACAACCCCCTAGTCTTCGGCAGTAGTGCAGTACGCCATTGGGTGGTTAGCCAGAGAGCCGGAGCGTTGTGACTGAGACCCTAGCGCCCTGGGCTTAGGAATAGAGGTTTGATTCAATCCGCATGCTATCGATTAGGCCTCCTTTCTGACTGTGGAAAGCCGTCTCGGCTATCTCACACGGTTGAATCCTTGATTTTTAGTTGACCGGGCCGAGGCGATCGAGGGGCCAAAACCGGAACCGAGCGCGACCGATGATGTTTTGCTGGGGCAGCCCGCCCCACACGTGGGAGTCGTTGCTGTCGTTGCGGTTGTCGCCCATGACAAACACCTGCCCTGGGGGGACAGTGACGGGCTCTAGGGTATAGGCGGGGGCTTCGAGGGTATAGCTCTCTTGCAGCGGTTCGCCATCGATGATGACCTGCCCTTGGCGAACCGCGATCGTTTGGCCAGGTTCGCCAATCACCCGTTTGATAAAAGCTTGACGGGCTTCATACCCCAGCCGAGCGAGCTGCGGGGGCGGCGCAAACACCACAATGTCGCCTCGGTGGGGATGCTGCCAGCGGTAGCTAACTTTGTCGACCAGCAGGCGATCGCCGATATGCAGCGTTGGATCCATAGAGTTGGAGGGAATGTAGCGGGGCTCGGCGATCAGCACCCGCACGGTAAGGGCCACTGCCAGGGCGATCGCCAGCACTCGAATATTGCTCCACTGCCCTGGCCACAGCGATCGCCAGCGCGCCCAGGCCGAGGCCTCTGCTGGCGGCGCTTTCTCCTCCGTGGGGGAATTGGTTGGGGCAGGTTGCGGCAGCTTAGGATCCATCGGCTTGTCGTTGTCGCGGTATGGGGCAGCGATTCTCGTCCCTTCTACCTTACAGGCCTAGGGACGTGGCCCTGAACTCAGGGCTGAAATCGAAATTCTACAACTGCGCCCGTGTTTTCATTGAACTGCTCGTAGCTGGTAATACCCCGCACGGTGATTTGGTCGTTAATGCGATAGCGCACGCTAAACAAGGCGGGAGTCACATTGGTGAATACTTTTTGAACGGACACCGAGATGCTGGGAGAGAAGTTGAAGCCTACTTCAGCGCCAATGTCGAGGGTACTTCCCTGCTGACCTCCCGGCGGCGAGGCCGAGAACAGGCGCAGCTCGGTGCGGTCTAGCCCCGATCCGAGCAGATTTTGGAGGTTGTTGAGCAGGGCCGACCCAGCAAAGGCGAGCAGCCCTTGGAACCCATCGCCACCGCCTGACACGCTGCCTAAAGTGGATTCAAGCGCTGTCAGTAGCCCGCCGCTGAGCAGGGCTACTATCTCCCCCTCCGATCGCGGTGGGGTGCTGGATAGTTCTACGCCCTGTAAATTCACCACGCGGCTGGCGCGGCCATTTACACTGGCGCGAATGCGCACGGTCTGTACCCCAGCCTGGGTGAGCCCCAGTTGGTCAATGCGAGACACGCTAATTTCATTGCGCGGGAAGGGGGTGGCTACAGCCAGGGAATTTCCTGCCGCTGCGCTGTCGGGGACTGCCGCTGACAGAGTGGCAACCAAATAGGGGTCGATGGTTTCATCGAGATCGCTAAACTCGGCATAGTTTTCATCACCAGTGAGGCGAAACTCGGTGGTGAGTAAGTTAATGCGGCCCGAAGGCAGGTTGATGCGGCCATCGGGTTTAACGTTGGGGAGGGTGCCCAACAGATTAAGCGTACCTTCGGCTCGTACATCCACAATGCCGGGGATGGCCAGCCGCACATTCTCAGCCAGCACCAGCCTAAAGTCTTCTAACACCGGAGGAATGGGGTCAAAGATGCTGGGGGCTGAGGTCGAGGCAAAGGACGTTGCGGCTCCGCCTCCTACGCTCGTGTCGGGCAGGGTAAGCAGCCCATCTGACAGCTTCACCTCACCGTAGACCAAGGGCGGCAGCAAAAAGACGCTGCCATCGACAACGACGTTGCCATCGACCCGGCCCCGGTAGGTGCCAGCGGGGTTGCGCAGATCCAGGGCAATGTTGTCGAGGGTGACGCTGAAGGGGTTGTCGACCCCAGCCACTGGAGTGCCGTCCTCTTCTAAAGCTGTGCGGTCATTAAATAGCCCTGGCGCTAAATCTTGCACCGAGGGCAGCAGCTTGAGGTTGCCCTCAGCCATCACCTTGCCGTTGCTAAAGTCGCCCTCTAGATTTTGGAAGGCGAGCACCAGGCCGTTGGTATAGACAGAGCTGCCGCGGAGGGTACCAGCGCTTTCAACCACGTCAATGCGGCCCTGGATGTTGGTGAGGGGCTCGGGCAGGCTGCGGGAGCTGATGGTGACGCCATCAAAGTTGGCGTTGCCGGTCACGTTGAGGGTGGTGAGGGCGTTCTGAATGGGTTGATTGACGGGCCAGCGGCCCTGCACTGCTAGGTCGAGGCTGGCTGGGCCTGACTCCCAGGTGATGGCGCGGGTGATCAGGTTGACCAGGGCAAAGCCTTCGTCGCGCATTCTGAGGGAAATGTCGACTGTGTCGGTTTCGGGCAGCTGGCGTAGGCCAGGGAGGGGGAGGGGGACGCTGGCTACCAGCCGCAGCGGATCGACTTGTTCGTCAATGGCCACTCGGCTGATTAAATTCAGGCGGGCGCCTTCGTACCGGAAGTTGGCGGTGGCCAGATCGATGGCATTGCGGTTGATGGTGGCTTCGTTCACCGCCAGCTGGCCGCGCACCTGGGGATCTGCCAAAGTGCCGGTGAGGGTGGCCCCTAGGTTGACCAGACCGTCGAGATTGTCGGGCAGGCGCAAGGGCTGGCGCAGCGCGTTGATGGGCACATCACTGACCTCCAGCCGCAGGGTGCGAGCCACGGGGTCATCGGAACGCAGGCTAAAGTCGCCGTTTAGGGTGGCCAGGGCCACGCCCTGCTGGGTCGTGTCGGAAAAATCGGCAAAGTTGGAGCGCAAACTGACTGGCTCAAGGCGAATGACGTTGTCTTGATAGCTGCCTTTGGCGATCACTTCATCGATGCGGTAGGTGGCACCGTTGCTGCCGTCGGCGTTGCCCCACACCCAATCTGCTCCGGCCAGGTCAAAGGTGATGTTGAGGGTGTCGGGCACGGTGCCGTTGGCGGTCACTTTGCCCGAGAAGCTGCCGACAAATTCATCGAGGGGGGGGAGGGTGGCGGCTTCGCCCTGGGCCGCCAGCAGATCGTTGAGTTCTTGCACTTCGGCCAGCCGACGGAGCTGATCGAGCAAACTGGCGTCGCGATCGCCCGCTGGCTGCACTTCCTCTAGCGAGGCTAAATCGGCCTCAGTGGCGGGGCGAAACCACTCGGGCGGCTTGAGCAGGTTAAAGCGAAAATCGGCCTGCTCAAAAATCAGAAAAGTTTGGAGAATATCGTGAATTTGACCGTTGTCGACCACAAGCTCGCCGTTGATTTGGGGCTGGTAGCCCAGGGTGTAGGTGCCGCTGGCCAGGTAGCGGCTGAGTCCAGAGGCCGACTCCAGCACGACCCCGACCAGGCCGATGACGTTGTTGGCATAGGTGACGCTGCCCCGCAGGCGACCGTAGCGGTTAACCTCGGCTGGCCGCTCGGGGGCGGCGGGGTCAATGGCGACGGTGGTGCTTTCTCGGGGCAAGCGGAGGTAGCCAATGCTGGGGTCTTGCACGTCAAAGGTGGCGCGCAGGGTGGGCTGGCGCAGGTTGGCAACAATCTCGGCGGAGGTCACCAGGCCGCTGACAGTGCCAATGCCGTTAACGCCCCCCTGGGGCAGGCGGAGATCGTCTAGGGGCAGGTTTTCGACCGTGGCGTAGAGGTTGTCGCCTCGGGTGTAGCCCTCGGCTAGGGCCTCGCCGCTGCGCACTTCAAAGGCTAGATCTCGGTCGCCCCCGGCGGTAGCTACGTAGACACGATCGCCCCCGCCCGTCAGATCCACGGCCAGCGCCCCACCCTGGTTGTAGGTGACCGGGCCGCTGAGGGGAGAGGCAAAGGCCAGATCGCCCACTTGTAGCCCCACCAGAGAGGCGTCGCCGCTGAGGGCCAGCGCCCCAGGCCGCCCGCGCAGCCGCCCGTTAAAGAAGGCGTTCCCCGCCAGGGGAATCACCTGGGGCACGGGCAGGGCCGCCAGGCTAAAGCTATTGACGTTGAGATTGAGATCGAGGTTGGCGATCGCCGGAGCACCGGGGCCGCTGAGCTGCGGCGTAATAAAGCCACTGGCCTGTATCCCAGCGGTGCTAGCCTGCCGCACCAGTACCGACTGCCCATTCCAGGCCAGGTCGGCGGTGAGCGGGCCGCGCACCTGGGCCAGCTGGGGTGCGCGGCCCGCCGCCGTTGCCAACCCATCCGAGAGAGATACCTGGCCTTGCCCCCTCACCCCAGCCAGGGTGAGGTTGTCGGTACTGCCCGTAAAGCGAAAGCTGCCGTCAGCGGTGCCCTGGAGGTCGGGGGCAAAGGCCGCCATTTGCAGATCGCTGCCCCGCACGTTGGCGTTCCACTGGCCCCCCGCCAGGCTGGCATCGGTGAGCACGGTGCCCCCCGCCAGGGCGATCGCGCCATTGCCCTGACCTCGAATGCCCGCCAGCCCCGGATTGTCGAGGGTGCCTGACAGCTGAGCAGTACCGCTGGCAACCCCATCCACCCCGGCCCCCAACCGGCTGAGCTGCACTCCCTGGGCCCGTAGGTCAGCGTTCCACTGACGATTGGCCAACAGGCCCTCGCCCGCGACGGTGCCCCCCGCCACCTGCACAAAGGTATCGGTAAAGCGCAGCTGGCTGCCTGCCAGGCTGAGGTTGCCCTGGGCTGGGTAGTCGCCCATGGGGGCGCGCCAGCGGGCGGTGCCCACCAGCTGGTTGACGGGACCGTTGATTTCGGCCTCAAAAAACACCGGCCCCAGGGCGACCTGGTCAGAAATCCCGTAGGCCTGGGCAATGGTGTCGGCAGAGATGCGATCGCCCGTCAGCGCTAGGGTCAGCCGCCCCGGCTCGCCAAAGGTAAAGACGCCGCTGCCGGTCAGAGAACCGCCCCCCTCGGGCACCGCCAAGATCCGATCAATTTTCAGATTTTGCGCGCTGAGAATGCCCGTGGCCCTGACTTCGCTAAAGGCCACCCGGTCGATAGTGATCTGATCTTGGGAAATTAGCTCGGTGGTAATCACCGGCTTGCCCAGGGGGCCGGTCATGGTGACATCGGCCCCAAAGGTGCCGCTAGCCGCGATCGGCAGCTCCCTGTCCAGCAGGTCAGTGGCCTGGGTTACGGTAAACGGGTTGACCTGGCCGCTGAGGTCATAGCCCTCATCTAAATCAATGGTGCCCCCGGCCCGGGCGGTCAGGTTACCCATCCCGGCGGTGACATCCTCAAATTCAAGGGTGCGGCCCCGAAACCGAACATCGCCCTCAAGCTCTTGCAGCGGCTCGGGCATGTTGGGGTGAACAACGGTACCCTCGTCTACCCGCGCCGTGCCCACAAAGCTGGTGCGAACGCCTCTGCCGCTTTCAATATCCACCTGGCCACTGACCACGCCGGAGGGAAACTGCACCGGCAGAGGACTCTCCAAGAACGAGTCAACTAGGGGCATGATATCGGTAGCCCTGGCCTTCTGGGTGCGCAGATTGAGGTTGGCCTGCAGGCCAGGGCCAGGCACCTCGGTCGGATCGATGGGGGAATCAGCGCTGGCGCTGGGTTCATCTGAGGGTGGTGGCAGTAGCACTGACCCCGTGAGATCGAGGCTGCCCCCCTGGGTGGAATCGCCGCTGAGGCTTAAATCGAGCTGCTGGGTTTCGAGGGGAGAATCAGGATCTTCCGGCGCCTCAATCAGGGTTTTGCTAAAGTCGAGCTGGCCTTGGAGGTTTTCGATCGCCACCTGCACCGGCTCTACCGCCCCCTCTACGTAAGGCACCATGGTCAGCTGGGAGTCTTTGACGTAGAGATTGCCAAGCCTTACCTCAACAAAAGGATCCCGGTCTGGATCGCGATCGGAGAAATCCAGATCTAAATCCAACCATTTCCGGTCGGCGTTTTGCTCTAGGTAAAGCTCCCCCTGCTCTAGGGTGACGCTGAGGGGCAGTTCTCGCCGCCACAAATCCCACAGCCTAAACCGCACCTCTACAGCTTCTAATGACAGGCTGTCTGGATCCGTAGGTGTCGCTGGAATAGCTGACGGCCCCAGCCGCACTCCGGATAGCCCGACGCGCTCCACTGGCCCCAGCTCCACCGGGCGATCGAGGGACTCCGAAAGCTCTCTGGCAAGTAGGGGCACCAGATTGTCCCGGCTCCATAGCCAGCCCCCTAAGGCCGCTGCTCCCCCCAACGCCAGCAGTGCACCGAGCATTAGCCCCGCTGTGAGCCAGCGGCCGCTGCCCTCTGACTCTGGTTCTTGAGAAGGCTCTGGTTCTTGAGAAGGGGTCATACCCGTTTACGCCACCGCAGAACACCCAACAATAGTAATGAACTCCCCGACTTCTGCCTACCACCTCCGGGGAACTTAATGGTTGGCACTGCCCCAAGTCAGACCTCAGCGAACATAGACGACCGTAGAGCTGGCTTTGTTCACGCGGCAGCGGCCCGGTACAGTAAATAAAGTAATGCTGTTAGTGAGATAGGGCCATGGTGGTGTACGTGCTGTTGTTCAATGCCCGCACCGAGAATGAGGGCATTCATGCCGAAACCATGAACGGGCAAAATCTGATTCTGATGTTTGAGCATGAGGATGACGCTATTCGCTATGCCCTGATGCTAGAGGCCCAAGATTTTCCGGAGGCCACCGTAGAGGGCTTTGACCAGGCCGAAATCGTAGAATTTTGTGAATCGGCTGGGTATGGCCACCGCCTGGTACCCGAAGGCACGCTAGCGGTACCTCCTGATCAAAACCTGGAGCAAATTACCTGGGATCCCGACGACCCCAACCCCATCGCCCCGCCTGCGGACAGCGCTCCGTCCACTGACGACCATGGCATCGACCAGGCCGAGCTAGACCGTATGCGCCAGCAGCTTGAGAAATTGCTCTAGGGTTACGGTGTGATGACGACGCCCATCTCGAACCTAATTGCCCATGCCCGCCAGGGCGATGCCCGCGCGATCGCCCAGCTACTCACCCCAACGCTGGCACCGGGGGTTGTCGCCCGGGGGCAGTGGCGGGGCACCATGCTCTATCTCGATCTAGAGGCCGATACGGCGATCGCCCAAAACCTGGTCGTGCCTCACATTCGCCGGGGGCTGCTGCGACTGGGGTTAACTTGCCCTATCGATGGGGTGTGGGTAGCCGGGCGGCGCATCGGCAGCGATACGACCGACTGGCAAGAGCGCTTTAGCCTCCAGGGCCGGTCTGCCCCAACGGATGCCCAGGCTGAAGGGGCGGCAGGAGATACTACTATTGGCGCGACATCCACTGCCCTGACCGACGAGCCCGCTGACCCAGCGGCGCAGCCTTCAGTCGAGTCGGCGGCAGCATCGTCGGCCGATGGTGGTTCATCGCTAATGCACGGCGCTTCAGCAGGCGATCGGGCCGCTCGACCCAATACAACCCTAGTGGTGCTGGCTCATCTAGTGCCACTGGTAAGCTATCTGGCCTTGGGGAGCCAGTGGTTAGGGGGCTGGCCGCTATTGTGGGGCAGTTCGTTTTTGCTGCCTTGGCGGGTGGTGGTTCCCCTAGTGCTGCTTTTGACGAAAGGTTCGGGCTCGGTATCAGACCCAGATGCTGCCTTTGTGCAGCGCCAGGCCAAGGCCGCCCTGAACTTTCAGCTGACGATGCTGATTGCCTGGAGTGTGACCATTGCGCTGATGTTTGTTTTGGTGGGCTTTTTGCTGGTGGTGCCCCTGGCCCTAATTGAAATAGTCAGCTGTATTGTGGCGACAACCCAGGCCGCTGAGGGCAACCCCGTCCGCTACGCGATCGCGATTCGGTTTGTGCGCTAGGCGCGCCATCCTTTACATTAGCGGCAGTGTTTATGCCTTCTGGATGCTGCCCGTGACCGCCGATTTTTCCCTTACTAACCCTGCCGACCCTGCCGATCGCGGCCACTTGCTGACCGAGCAAGCCAACCCCCGCAGCGCCCAGCTCGATCGCCTCAACGCCCTAGAACTGGTCGATCTGTTTAACCACGAAGATCAGCACACCCTAGCCGCGATCGCTGGGGCGCGGCAGGCGCTGGCGGCGGCAATCGACGCGGCTACCGAGGCACTGCGGCAGGGGGGGCGGCTATTTTATGTGGGCGCGGGCACCAGCGGTCGCCTCGGAGTGCTCGATGCGGCAGAGTGCCCGCCCACGTTTTGTACCCCGCCCGATCTAGTCCAGGGCATTATCGCCGGGGGGGCTGGGGCGCTGGTGAAAAGCTCTGAGGGGTTAGAGGATATCGCTGAAGACGGGGCAGCGGCGATCGCCGAGCGCAACGTGCATGCCCACGATGTGGTGGTGGGCATTACCGCCGGGGGCACGACGCCCTACGTACAGGGGGCGATCGCCGCTGCGAACCGACGCGGTGCCACTACGGTATTTATGGCCTGTGTGCCCAGCGACCAGGTGCCCACTGAGGCGGCAATCGACATTCGCCTGCTGGTCGGGCCAGAGTTGCTGGCGGGCTCGACCCGGCTGAAGGCGGGCACCGCAACCAAAATGGCTCTCAACATTCTCTCGACGGGAGTGATGGTGCGTTTGGGCAAGGTCTACGGCAACCGCATGGTCGATGTGGCGGTGACTAATACCAAACTGCGCGATCGCGCCTTGCGCATTCTCTGTGACCTCACTGACCTCGATCGCCAGGCCGCCAGTGACCTGCTCGATCGCAGCAATCAGCAGGTAAAACTAGCCCTGATGATGCACCTGGGCCATCTCAGTGCTGAGGCGGCGACTGAGCGTCTGGCCCGGCACCAGGGGCAGTTGCGCCAGGCTCTAGAGGCTGGGTTAGGTAGGTAGGCGGGGCAGCGACCTAGACTTTGGAGAATAGTTCGGGGTGAGGGGGGTCAGCTTCGTCCATCCAAACGCGATCGAGGCAGGTGCCTTCAAGGCAGGCGAGAGAGAGGGTGGTACCCCGCAGGTTGGCACCTGTGAGGTCGGCCCCGCGCAGGTCAGCGCCAGTTAGGTCGCTGCCCCGGAGGTCGGTGTAGCTGAGGTTGGCGTTGCGTAAGTCGGCTTGGGTAAGTAATCCATTGTGCAGGGTCGCTAGGCGTAAATCGCTACAGCGCAGATTGGCCCCCGCCAGGTTGACGCGGCTAAGCTCGGCTCGAATCAGCACCGTACGAGCCAGATCAGCCCCTGACAGATTGGCCTCATCTAGGTTGGCGCGCCACAGATTGCAGCCGCCTAGTTTTGCCCCGGCCAGCATGGCCCGGTGAAGGTTGATCGATGCCAAATTGGCCTGGCTGAGGTTGATGCCGGGCAGCACCAGCCCAGGCATCCACGCTTCGTGGAAGTCGAGGTGGCTAAAATCGCGGCGGCCACTGGCATACAGGTCTAATACCTGGGCCATGGTTATGGTGATGGACTGCGAATCCATAGGACTGTTTTCACCCATCAGACACTACTTGAGCTGGTTCTGTTAGCCAGGGCAGGCTGGCTTTACGCCCACCTACGGACTTAGAGACCGCAGAACGTTTCTTATTGTTACATCTTTGTAAACTAATGTAACAAGTCCTCATCCGCGCTGCAAGCCTTAGGGACTGGCGATAGCCGTTCCTAAGCAGCTCTATTCGTGGTGATAGGGAGGCAGAACGGCTCCTGACCTGCTGTTCTGTCATCTGCTTTGAGCCGCCGCCTGCCTTCTGCGCGTCTACTCTGGGCTCGGTGTCTCAGTTCCAGCCTCTAGGGCATCAGGCTGGCTAAATAGACCAAACAGTGGCCCCAGCAAGGCCCCGATGGCAAAGCCGCCAGCGTGGGCCCAGTAGGCGATGCCGCCGCTCTCCATGCCAATCATGGTGGGGGCTTCGAGGCTGGCAAAGCCATAGAAGGCCTGCTGCACAAACCAAATGCCCAGGTAAAACAGCGCCGGGATTCTCAGCGGTAGAGGAAACGGCCCCAGGGGTACCAGCGTAAGAATGCGCACCTCTGGGAAGCGGAAGATGTAGGCCCCCATGACCCCGGCGATCGCCCCGCTAGCCCCCAGCGACGGAATCTCTGAACCCATGGCAAAAAACCACTGGGCCAGGTTGGCCAGCACCCCACACAGCAGGTAAAACAGCAAAAATCGCCCGTGACCCATCTGGTCTTCGACGTTGTTGCCAAAGATCCACAGGTAGAGCATGTTGCCAGCTACATGCAAAAACCCACCGTGGAGAAACTGACCGGTGACCAGGGTGAGCCATTCTTCGGCGTTGGGGACTGATACTCCGGTAGTTAGGCTAGTGGAAAACTCTTCGGGCACCACGGCCCAGGCGTGGAAAAACTCAGTCAGTCCGTAGGCGGGCAGGCTGAGTTCATAGATAAAGAGGGCTATATTCAGCACGATCAGCCCGTAGGTGACGTAGGGCGTGCGCTGGCCTGGGTTGTAGTCTTTTAGGGGTACCACCGATTACCTCATGGATACGGGCACAGACCTACTATCGCAGAGTGTTTAGCAAATGAAAATCGTCTGGAAGGCTGACAACAAAAAACAGGTGGCCTAAGCCACCTGCCTGTAGAACGTAAGATTCAAAGCGTTTAAAGAATTTCTATCTAAGGCACTGCCCTCGGTCTAGCAAACCCTGAGCAGCCTATTTAGCCGACTTGAGAACTGCTAGAACGGCGCTTAGCGACCATAGCCCCGCCCACCACTAACAGGCTGAGGGCCATAGCGGGTTCTGGCACAGACTCGGTAGATTCAGTGAAGCCTTTAGTGCCGGCCTTAAAGGTGTGGTTGTCGGTTTCAAACCCACCGCCACCGAGCTGAGAGATCACGATTTTATTGAAAATGTCATCGCTGGAGTCGGCGAAGAAATTGAAGTAGGCGTTGTACTCGCCGCCATTGCCCTTGGTGCCATATTCCTTAAGGGCAGACGCTACGTTGGTCGTTTTCTCGTCAGCAGAAAAGGTGCGACCATCGTTGTAGTAAACGAATTTTTGAACCAGGGAGTCGCCGTTGTAAAACGAAAATACGTTGCCGTCGTGGGCAGAACCCCAGTTAATACCGAAATAGTTATGGGTCGTATCTAGATCGATTTGAACATCGGTGCCCGAGAAAGCGGTTAGGTAGTTAGATTTATTATCTTGAGTAGTTGCATAGGTGGGAGCCCACTGATCCTGAAGGATTCTAGCGTTATTTGTAGTACTGCCCGTATAGGAATAGTTAATGCCTGCGTTGCCCACGGTCTGGTTTTGAGAATCTACCACGGCAAAGTTGCCGCTGTTGAAATTGACGGTATTGAAGCCTTCGCTCCAGGCATAGGTTGAATAGGCCCCTTGGGTGGTTTCACCGTTAAACCCGGTGATGCCTTTCATAGACGCTTGGGTGGCAGCATCGTCGTCCAGGGTAAAGGAAATGGCTCGTGCTGGCTGAGCGAGACCAGCCAGCGCCACAGTAGCGGCTAACGCGCCAAGGGTGCAGAGTCGGTTGAGGTGCATAGGGGTGTCTCTGAGTAGACTAGGTGCCCTTTTATTCTGCTAATTCAAGGCGTAGAAACCCTCTGCGGTTCCACGGAAGTAGCTGTGAAACTGTTGTGAAGGCAAGCTATTTTGCCAGGGATTTCTAGTGAAGCTTCGAGTGAATACTCTGAACATTTCGCTGCAGCTCCAGGTAATTATCCTGAATTAGGTCACTAGCGCCCTTCCGGTAGCGGGATAAACTCGGTTTCTGCGGGCACCGCTGGGAAGCGACCGGCTTTCCAGTCTTGTTTGGCCTGCTCAATGCGTTCTTGACGGCTAGAGACAAAGTTCCACCACTTGATGCGCGGCCCGACGGGCTCCCCGCCGATGACGATACAGCGCCCAGGCTCCTGGGCCGTCACCTGGGGATTGCTGTCGGGCGGGAGGATGGCCATGCGGTGCTGGGGTAAGGCCTCCCCGGCGATCGCCAGCCCTGCGGTAACGCTGTAAACCGCCCGCTCGCTGTAGTTGGCTGGGATGGTGACCTGACCGCCCGCCTCGAACTGGACATCGAGATAAATCATCGGCGACAGGGTTTGCACGGGCGAACTGTAGCCCATGGCTGCCCCAGCGATCAGGGTAATGGTGGCTCCATTGGCCTGCCACTGGGGCAGGCTGCCCTCGGGGTGGTGTTTAAAGCAGGGTTCAACCTCTTCGTACTCATTGGGCAGGGCCACCCAGGTTTGAATGCCGTGGAGCGTGGTATCGCCCTGGCGGATCACCTCAGGAGTGCGCTCTGAGTGGGTGATGCCTCGGCCTGCGGTCATCCAGTTTACGGCACCGGGATAGATGTCTTGCACGGTGCCAAGGCTGTCGCGGTGGCGCAGTGACCCCTCGAAGAGGTAGGTGACGGTGGCCAGGTTGATGTGGGGGTGAGGCCGCACGTCTACCCCTTGCCCTGGCGCAAACTGAGCCGGGCCAAGATGGTCAAAAAAGATGAAGGGGCCTACCATCATGCGGTGCTTGTGGGGCAGCAGTCGCCGCGCCTGAAAGCCACCCAGGTCTTGAATGTGGGGCTTGAGAATGCGATCGCTGGCGGCTGACATAGATGGCTAGACTCAATAGGGGCGAAAAATCTGCTCCCACTATATGCTCTGAGGCAAAAGACAGCGCCAAAGTTCTAATAGGAGATTGGTGTCTGCTCGACGACGCAATTTTCTACACTGGAGTTGGGGGCCGGGGCACAGCACGATGTCTTTCACCTACAACCCGCCACTATGCCCTCGAATAGCCATGACTAACTTTTTCACTTCTCGCGCTGGGCTGGTGGTGTCGCTGTCGTTGGGGACGCTGCTCTCCTGCTGCATTAGCTCCCTTGGCCCTCAAGGCATTCCGACCGGTAACGATGAAGCGGCGGCGGCGGTGCCCACTGACCCCTGGGATGGAGCCATTGGTGAGGCCAACCGGGCTAGCCAACTGGCGGTGACAGCGGCGACCGCTGACCAGTGGCAGCAGGTGGCCGGGGCCTGGGGGCGATCGCTGGCTCTGCTGCAAGCCATCCCCGCCGATGACCCCCGCTATGTCTTGAGCCAGCGCAAGGTCCGCGAATATCGGCAAAATTTGTGGCTAGCTTCCCAAAAAGCCGACCAGCAGGGGCTACCCCGCGCTTTTCCGGCCCTGGGCAGCAATGTGCTGGATGAACAGGTCAGTCTCTACCGCGCCTATGTTGCCGCCCAAGGCCCGCCCGATGTGCTGATTGTGGGCAGTTCGCGATCGCTGCAAGGCATTGACCCCCAGGTGCTGCAACAGGCGCTGGCGGTGGAGGGTTACCCCGGCCTGCGGGTATATAACTTTAGCGTCAACGGTGCCACGGCCCAGGTGGTGAGCTTTGTCACCCGGCAGCTGCTGGCCCCCGATCTGCACCCTCGGCTGATTGTCTGGGCCGAGGGCTCCCGCGCCTTTAACAGCGGCCGATTTGACCGCACCTTTGCCGAAATTCTGGCGTCTCCGGGCTACGCCGCCGTGCAGGAAGGCACGAAGCTGACCTTACAAGCACAGGCCCCTCTTGCCTCTGCCCCCGAAGCGCTCACTGAGGCGTCCGCTGAAACGGCTGAAGCATCCGCTGAAACCACTGAGGAGGCTGAAGGCATGGAAGTGGCCGAAGCCGTTGTTGAAGGCGAGACTGAGTCCGCTGAAAACCCTGGGGCAGCCGCTGAGGATCCTGGAGCAGACGCTGAGGAGGCTGCCAAAACCCCCGCTGCTTCAGAGGTGTTGGCAACAGTGGCCGCAGGCTATGGAACAGTACCGCTGACCCCTATCAACTCCCAGGGCTTTTTGGCCGTCAACGATCAGTTCAACCCAACGGTGTATTACCGCCGCTTTCCTCGGGTGCGGGGCCAGTACGACGATGCCTACCGCGCCTTTCGCCTGGAGGGGGTACAGACCCTGTCGTTGGCGGCGATGACTCAGTTTTTGGAGAGTCAAGACATTCCCCTAGTGTTTGTGAATTTGCCCCTCAGTAACGACTACTTAGACGGGACGCGTACACGCTACGAGCGGCAGTTTCAGAGGTTTTTGCAGAATTGGGCCAGCCAAGGTGCCTTTACCCTGGTGGATCGGTTGGAAGACTGGCGCTGGCAGTCTCACCTGTTTGCTGACCCCAGCCACGTCAATCGCTACGGGGCGCGGGAAATGGCCCGACGGCTAGCCGCCGACAGCCGGATTCCCTGGCCCCAGGTTGAGTCGCCTGACGAAGACGATAGTCTGGCTGAGGGCGAGGCGGAACCCTCTAATGATTCGTCTCCAGTGGGAGAGTAGCGCCCATTGGGCCACCTTAGGAATCTTTTGTTTTTTGCCACTCCGCTAGGTCGTCAGGGGTGTTGATGTTGGTGAGCATGGCTGCATCGACATGAGGTATAGGGGCGATCGCCTGTTGATTCAGCCAATCTTGCAGCGACCGACCGCCGGTCGCTGCGTACTGCTTCAGGGACTCTAGCGCGGCGACCCGGTAAAACCCGCACAGGGGTTCCCAGCGCTGCTGGCGCTTGGGCAGATAGGCCAAATGGTGGGGAGACAGGTGGGCCAACTGGTCTCGCCAGGTGCTCAGCACCGCCACCGATAGGTTGGGCATGTCGCAGGCTAGGGTCAGTACCCAGTCGGGATCCCCTTCTGATCTGGCTTGCAAAACATCCAAGGTTTTGATCAGCGCGGGCAATGGCCCCTGAAACGTACCGGATTGTCTTGGAAGGCAGGGTTCTACGATAAATGCGACCGAGTTAGGCAAGGCAGCATGGTAGCGATCGGGCCAGGGAGTGACGACATACACCGTATCGGCACAGGCCAGCGCGACCCGATAGGTGCGCTGAATCAGCGTTTCTGTTCCGACAGAAATCAGGGCCTTGTCGTGACCCATACGCGAACTGCGGCCGCCGGCCAAAATCACCGCAGCAAGGGATGTCATCTTACTAACCAGCGCCTATTCATCAATTTCGACCCGCTTGGTGCGGGCGGTATGTCCCGACTTAATGTGTACCTGAGCTTTAGGAATCCCCAACGTTTGGGCCAGCAGGGTAATTAGCTCTTGGTTGGCTTTGCCATCCTGGGGTGGGTCTTTGAGGTGGAGCAGCCAGCTGCCGTCGTCGAGGCGGGTGGCTTTTTGCTGCCTGGAGTTAGGTTTGACCCGCACTGTCAGCACCGTCATGCCTTGCTCTGGGCCACCTTACCCTGGGCTACCTGGCGCAGTCGGGCGGCATCGGCCCACACTAGACCCTTAAAGAAATAGATCAGGCCGGTGAGAAAGGCTAACACCATATAAAACAGACGAATACCCCATCCGGCCCCGTCAAAAATCATCGAAAACACGCCCGGTTCAATGCCGCTGAAGCGGGTGAGCTCAGAGCGAAACCATTTTTGGTCTTCCACCATGCGCTGTAGCTCGGGCACGGTGGCGGGCAGAATGGGCATGCGGGTCGTTGTGGTGTAGTAGCCCCAAAAGCCCTGGCTGCCGCCTTCGCTGGAGAGAGCCTCGTTGGCTAGAGCGGTAATTTCTTGGCGAGACAGGTCTGACTCGGCGGTCAGCTGACTCAGCCACAGGTGATGCCGCAGCCAATAGCTGCTAAAAAACACCAGCGGCAGCACGATAACCAGGGCAATCGACTTAATCGCTGCGGAGGTTTTGGCCGCTAGGTGGCGAGAGGCTGCGCCTAGTCCAAAGCCCAAAAAAGCAAACAAGACAATGACGCTTAGCTCAACAATTTCGAGACTTTTGAGCCAGCCGCCCAAAATGGGAATGGGGTGCAAAAATGCCTCCGCCGCCCAGGTGATGAGAAACCGTGCCGCCAGCACGGCAGCGGTAATAGCAACAACCGTCAGCAAGTACCGAGACACATTGGCTGAGGGGCGCGGGATGGGCATGGCTAGGGATGACGAAAACAGGGCATGGGGCAACGATGCCCTTAATCATAATGATGATTCAATGTTTGGCTTTTAATCTCGAAAAGTCAATGATCGAGACATGGCCTAGCCACAGCTAGATTTGGCTAACTCTCTCTAGCTGATGGGGGGCAAAGGCCCCTGTTTCGGTGACGATCGCGGTAATTAAGCTAGCCGGAGTAATGTCTGAGGCGGGGTTGTAAAATTCTGCACCATTGGGTGAGGTGACTCGATCCCCCAGGCGATAGATTTCTTCGGGGGGATGTTCTGCAATAGCCATCCCTGCCCCACTGGCGATCTTAAAATCGACGGTTGATACGGGCGCCGCCACCACAAAGGGAATGTTGTGGGCTTTGGCCACTAGCGCCAGACTATAGGTGCCAATTTTGCTTATGGTGTCGCCATTGGCGGCAATGCGATCGGCCCCGGCTAGCACCCCGTGGATTAGCCCCCGCTGCATGCAGTGGGCCGCCATGCTGTCGGTCACCACCGTCACGGGGATGCCCTCCTGTACGCACTCCCAGGCGGTGAGGCGCGAGCCCTGGAAGGTGGGGCGAGTTTCGGCGGCGTAGATGCGCTCTAGGCGACCCGCTTTCCAGAGCGATCGCATGATGCCCAGCGAGGTGCCGTAGCCCGACGTCGCCAGCGCCCCATGGTTACAGTGGGTCAGCAGAGTCAGCTTCGCCGGACTCTCGGGCAGCACCGCCATGCCGTGGTCGCCAATGGCGTGGCACAGCCTAAAATCCTCGGCCTGCATCGCCTGGGCCTGGGCCAAGAGCTGACCTCTCACCACCTCAATGGCATCGCTAGAGTGGTGGGCCACCGCCAGCATTCTGTCCACCGCCCACTGGAGGTGGGCCTTGTCGGGCCGGGTCTGCTTAAACTGGTCGCCGATCGCCTCCAGCCGCTCCCAAAATGCCGTGGGGTCATCGGTGTGAATCTCGGTGGCCCCCAGGTAAAGGCCGTAGGCGGCGGCGAGCCCCATGGCCGAACCTCCCTGGACAATGCCAGAACGGAGCGATCGCACCACATCGTCGCAGCGGCGAATGGTGACAACGTTATAGCGCTCCGGCAGCTGTCGTTGGTCAATCAACACCAGATGATCGTCCTGCCAGACGACTGGGTAAACGTGGGTATCGCTAGGGGCCATCATCACGGTTTCGCAGAAATAATTAGGGGCAGCCGCTCATCCAATGACATTTAGTATGGAGGTTTCTCAGCCTCTGTCAATGCGGCCCAGCCCAACCCTCGCTTGCATCCACGGGACATTGGCCCCGATTCCCTACTTCGGACTGCACCCTATGGCTACGTATTTAATCACTGGCACCAATCGCGGCATCGGCTACGAGTATTGTCGGCAGCTTCAGCAGCGAGGCGATCGCGTAGCGTCCCCGGAGGGGAATCGCGTCATTGCCGTCTGCCGCCAGCCCTCCGACGACCTGCAAGCCCTAGACATTCAGGTAGAAACCGGCATTGACCTCACCGATGAGGCCGCCGTTGCTGAGTTAGCCCAGCGGCTTCAGGGCACCGCGATCGACGTGCTGATCAACAACGCTGGCATTGCCGAGCGCGTCACCCTAGATGAACTGGATTTTGACAGCCTGCGGCGGCAGTTTGAAGTGAATGCGATCGCTCCGCTGCGGCTGACGGCGGCGCTGCTGCCCAATTTGAGCACCGGGTCAAAGGTGGCCATCATGACTAGCCGCATGGGGTCGATCTCCGACAATACCTCCGGCGGCTCCTACGGCTATCGCATGTCGAAAGTGGCCCTGTCGATGGCCGGTAAATCGTTGGCCCACGACCTCAGACCTAGGGGCATTGCCGTAGCAATCTTGCATCCCGGCCTAGTGCAGACCCGCATGACCGGGTTTACCCCCAGCGGCATCACCCCAGAAGCATCGGTTAAAGGGCTGCTGGCCCGCATCGACGCGCTAACGCTGGAAAACTCCGGCACCTTCTGGCATTCAAATGGAGAAATATTGCCCTGGTAGCAGGACATTGGAACGATAAATGTAGACAATATCTCCACCAAGTTGGCCACATCTATTGCGAATTCTCACGGTTCCTCACCCCTCACCCCTCACCCCTCACCCCTTGATCCAAGGTTCATCCCAAGGGCCACCCCCGACCTCTAATCCAGCCTGGGTGCTCGTAGCGGCGACGACTAGATCCAACTTACTGCCCCGCCGCTGCCAGAGGTTGAGACTGAGGTCGCCCAGAGCAGTGTCGCGACAGCAGAAGGCCATACCCTCGTGGGTTGGTGCCCGCAGTAGGATGCCGGGGAGAGCAGTGGTGCCCGTCACTTCAACCACATAATCAGGCCGCTCACACCGCATGTGCCAATAGCCCCAGGGAGTTATGTGCCAGGTAATGCGAGCATTCCAGGGCACAAACTCGTAAAATTTGCCGCCGTGGTGAATCCCCACCATTGCTACCGACTCCATCCAAGTCAGCACCTGGCGGCGACCACCCCCGGCGGTGAGGGCCAGGTCGGGCACATCCTCAAAAGCATTGCAGTTGAGCCAAAACCACTTCTGCGGAAACGATCGCCCCCAATTTTTCTCGCTGTAGGCAGGAGCATTGGCAAACTCATACCGCTGCCCCTGCCACTCAATCCACCCCGTAGCCTGGCCGTGGGCCATGAGAATTTGCCAGCCCGGCTCAAAAATTTGCAGGCTGGAAAGCAGCCCAGCGGTAGATTGCTGCGGCTGACCGCTGCTCCCCCAGCCATAGACCGGCTCGGTGTGATACTCCCACGCCACTGCACCCAGCACCGGATCGTTTAAATAACCCAGGTGCCAGGTCGCCGTCACCTGATAGCCCTCCGGTACCTGATCCTTAAATTCGGATGACGATAGCAGCCGAGGCCAGAGTTTGGGGTTGCCTCGCCAGTGCCCCAGTCCAAGCCCTTCCGGCCAGGCCCAAAACTGCCCCACATCGGGAAAAGTGCGGCAAAAGTAGCCGTCATCCGGGCCGAGAATTTGTGCCGTACCGCCGCTGTGGGGCTGCCCGTCAACTTGATCCTCGATGGAGTACATGAAGGCAAAGGTTTGGTGAGTCTCCGGTAAGGTAAGGCGAAAGTACCAACCCTCGAAAAATCGGTTGTCTTTGCCATCCCAGTGGTAGCCGCTGTGGGGAGTTTGAAGGGGGTGAAGGGGCATGAGGAGTGGGGCGTAGGGGGATGGGGGGGAGTGGAGGAGGTGGGGGAGGTGAGTGAGTGAGTGAGTGAGTGTTGAATTTTGAGTTGGGTGATCGAACTTTTGTTTGGGTGTGCGCCATAACCTAGAACACAGTTCCGGAACTCAGGGGTTATGCCGCTTAAAGGCCCATTTGCAGAACATAAGTTTAAACCGATGATCGGTTAGTCCTTTCCGTGGGGTGAAGGGCGGCGGAACGCCCTTCGAGAAGGGGGTCTGGGGCCAGCGAAATGGCCCCAGCGGCAGACCTGGCTTGTTTCCACCCACCTGCGTCAGCCTAAAACCTTTGCTACCTAAAACAGCCTATTTCCCAAAAAACTCTTAGTCTTCAACCCAGCGGGGAACGTACTGCCACCCATCGCGAATCTCATCCCGAAACCGCTGATGCCCTGGCTGCTTTTCCTCGACCAGCTGCCAAAAGGCCGCAGAGTGGTTCATATGCACCGTGTGGCACAGCTCGTGAACGAAGACGTAGTGCACCAGCTCCGGGGGCAAAAACAGCAGCTTGTAATTGAGGCTGATGTCCTTGTTACTAGAGCAACTGGCCCAGCGGGTCTTTTGGCCTCGGATAGAAATGCGGCTAAAGGGCAGGTTGACGACAAAACTCAGCTCGCGCAGCCAGGGGGCAAACTCGGCGCGGGCCTTGCGGCTCAGCCACTGGCGCAGCAGATCGCTACAAGCGGCACTGTTGTCTACAGCGCCACGCAGCAAGAGGGTATGGGGGCCACTCTGGGTCATGGCCAGGGTGCGAGTAGTAGCAGGCTGGTATTGAATCTGCCAGGTTTGGTGGCGCGATCGCACCTCGATCTGCCCCGGTTTTTCCTCAAAGTGGTCGTCGGTTAACCCAGCGGTTTGGTGGGCCAAGCGCTGGCGCGATCGCCACAGCCAGTCGCGCCGCCGATGCAGCAGCTCAGGCACCTGGCGCTGGTCAAAGCCGATGGGCACCACAACTTCAACCTGACCATTGAGGTGCACTTTGATGGAGACATGGCGGGCGCGATCGCTCTCCCGAATGCGGTAGTCGGGCAGCGCCGCCGTCTCAGGCGAAAAAAGCTCTAGCTGTTCAGACGAGTCAGCCATGGGCGGCAGGAACACACTATTTTAAATAGCCTGTTCTATCCTACGGTGCCCTAGAAAAGACAGCAAAATTTGCTGGTGCGGTGGCCCCAACGGACGCTCCCCCCGAGCACGAGCTGAGAACCGCTGGCCCCGGCGAATGTCCTCAACGCTCCATAGCCCCAAATCCAACCCTTCGGTCAGCACCAACTGCTCCGCCGGCACCACCAGCGGCCCGTGGTAGACGTGGCGCACCACGGCTTCATCCTCCACCCGCTCAAACAGCGCCAGCTGGGGCGCGACGTAGCCGATTTCTTCCTCTAGCTCTCGATACACCGCCATGTCAGGGTCTTCGCCCGGTTCAAGGTGGCCGCCAAAAAAGGCCCAGTGACCCGGCCAGGCAATCGTGGGAATATCGTCGCGCAGCTGAAGCAGGAAGCGATCGTTTTGGTAGAGGATGGCGATCGCCACCTCAGGCTTAGCAGTCATCCGCGCATCACTCACCCTATTCCCTACTCCTTATATACATAACGCTGGCTCTCAGCCTTATTCTCTTGGCTTCATTCTCTACCGACCGGATCCGCGCCCTTCGTAGCAGGCTGAGGCGTTAAATGTAACGCCATGCTTAATATTATTGTTGCCGAAATAAATACTGCTGGTCATAGGGATGCCTCCTGGGTGGTCATACCACCAGCTACAGCGCCAGCACTGAGGATTTCGGAAACTCTAAACCCTCTACAACTCGCTAAAGATCAAGCAACGAGCAGCAATAATTAACATTAGTTAACAGAAAGAGGGTGCGATCGCTAATTTGGAGAGATCAACCCGGCTGTTTATTGAGTTTTGTTAATGAAACCCTGCTTCAGAGATCAATTTTGTGATCAGAGCAATTCCAGAAGCCTCATGGATCAAGGGCTTCCGCAGATTGAATTATTGTAAACCCCGGTCAAAAAGCGTCAAATCACGAGACTATAATGCTCAAGAGCAATCACCGCCTAAGTATCGATTGTGCCTGTGGGCCACGGCTCACTTGAGTACAGTTCTACCCAAAGCGATTGATTCTCCATTTGCTTTTGTCTAGAGAGAGGAGAGTCTCCATGACAACTACCCCGCGCGAGCGGGAGGCGAAAGCCAAGGTCATCGTCGATAGAGATCCAGTACCTACTTCCTTCGAGAAGTGGGGTAAGCCGGGTCACTTTGATCGGACCTTAGCTAAGGGCCCCAAAACCACCACTTGGATTTGGAACCTTCACGCCGACGCTCACGATTTCGATAGTCATACCAGTGATTTAGAAGACATTTCGCGCAAAATCTTTAGTGCGCACTTCGGTCACCTAGCCGTCGTCTTTATCTGGCTCAGCGGCATGTACTTCCATGGCGCTAAGTTTTCCAACTTCGAAGCCTGGATGACCAACCCCACGGGCATCAAGCCCAGCGCCCAGGTCGTTTGGCCGATCTTCGGTCAAGAGATCCTCAACGGCGACGTAGGGGGTGGTTTCCACGGTATTCAAATTACCTCTGGCCTATTCCAGATGTGGCGGGCCGCTGGCATCACCAATGGCTTCCAGCTCTACGTCACCGCCATTGGGGCGCTGGTCATGGCAGCTCTGATGCTGTTTGCCGGCTGGTTCCATTACCACAAGGCCGCTCCCAAGCTGGAGTGGTTCCAAAACGTGGAATCGATGATGAACCACCACTTGGCGGGTCTCCTCGGTCTGGGCTGCCTCAGCTGGGCCGGGCACCAAATCCACGTGGCGCTGCCCATTAACAAAATGCTGGATGCCGGTGTGGCCGTACAGGATATTCCCCTGCCCCACCAGTTCATCCTGAATAAGAGTCTCATGGCTGACCTGTACCCTAGCTTTGCTGAGGGTCTGAAGCCGTTCTTCACCCTGAACTGGGGTGTGTACGCCGACTTCCTCACCTTCAAGGGCGGTCTGAACCCCGTGACTGGCGGCCTCTGGCTGTCGGATACGGCTCACCACCACCTGGCGCTAGCCGTGCTCTTCATTGTTGCGGGCCACATGTACCGCACCAACTGGGGCATCGGCCACAGCATGAAGGAGATTCTAGAGGGCCACAAAGGCGATCCTCTACTCTTTGGTGGCAAGGGCCACGATGGCCTGTACGAGAACCTGACCACATCCTGGCATGCCCAGCTGGCGGTTAACCTGGCCATCCTCGGTTCCCTCACCATCATCGTGGCGCAGCACATGTACGCCATGCCTCCCTATCCGTACATCGCGACGGATTACCCCACTCAGCTGTCGCTGTTTACCCACCACATGTGGATTGGCGGCTTCCTGATTGTGGGCGCTGGTGCTCACGCTGCCATCTTTATGGTGCGTGACTATGATCCGGCAGTGAATATGGACAACGCGCTCGATCGCATGCTGCGTTCCCGCGATGCCATTATTTCTCACCTCAACTGGGTCTGTATTTTCCTCGGCTTCCACAGCTTTGGTCTGTACATCCACAACGACACCATGCGCGCCCTGGGCCGTCCCCAGGACATGTTCTCTGACACCGCCATTAAGCTGCAACCGGTCTTTGCCCAGTGGGTACAAGGCTTCCACGCAGCGGCAGCAGGGGCTACTGCTCCTAACGCTATGGCCAGTGTTAGCCCCGTGTTTGGCGGCGATGTCGTGGCAGTGGCTGGCAAGGTAGCGATGATGCCCATGACCCTCGGCACCGCCGACTTCATGGTGCACCACATCCACGCCTTCACCATCCACGTGACCGCGCTGATTCTGCTCAAAGGCGTGCTGTACGCTCGCAGCTCTCGACTCGTACCCGATAAAGGTGACCTGGGCTTCCGGTTCCCCTGCGACGGTCCCGGTCGGGGCGGCACCTGTCAGGTTTCCGCTTGGGATCACGTGTTCCTGGGCCTGTTCTGGATGTACAACTCCATCTCGATTGTGATCTTCCACTTCAGCTGGAAGATGCAGTCCGACATTTGGGGCACAGTGAGCCCCGATGGCACGGTGAGTCATATTACCGGCGGCAACTTCGCCCAAAGTGCGATCACCATCAACGGCTGGCTGCGCGACTTCCTGTGGGCGCAAGCCTCCCAGGTGATCGGCTCCTACGGCTCGGCTCTGTCGGCCTACGGTCTGCTGTTCTTGGGTGCCCACTTTGTTTGGGCCTTTAGCCTGATGTTCCTGTTCAGTGGCCGCGGCTACTGGCAAGAGCTGATTGAGTCCATCGTGTGGGCTCACAGCAAGCTAAAGGTGGCTCCCGCTATTCAGCCTCGCGCTCTGAGCATCACTCAGGGTCGGGCAGTGGGTGTGGCCCACTACCTCCTTGGGGGTATTGCCACCACCTGGGCCTTCTTCCTGGCTCGAATTATCGCGGTGGGCTAGGTTTCTCGTCATGGAATCTCCTGGGGGGAAATCCAGGGCAGACACATAGATCTGCCCCTACGGGTTTTCCCCTACATACCGCACTCATGACTCAAATGTCGTACTAGAATCCGTTTTGATTCATGGCAACTAAATTCCCTAAATTTAGCCAGGACCTGGCCCAAGATCCGACCACACGGCGGATCTGGTACGGGATTGCCACCGCCCACGACTTTGAAAGCCACGACGGCATGACGGAGGAGAATCTTTACCAAAAGATCTTCGCCTCCCACTTCGGCCATCTGGCAATCATCTTTCTGTGGACTTCGGGCAACCTGTTCCACGTCGCCTGGCAAGGCAACTTTGAACAGTGGATCAAAGATCCGCTCAACGTCAAACCGATCGCCCACGCGATTTGGGATCCTCACTTTGGCCAGCCTGCGGTAGATGCGTTCTCCCAGGCCGGGTCTTCGACTCCGGTGAACATCGCGTTTTCTGGGGTGTATCACTGGTGGTACACCATCGGTATGCGCACCAACACCGACCTGTACACTGGCGCTGTCTTTCTGCTGATTCTGTCGGCGGTCTTCCTGTTCGCAGGCTGGCTGCACCTTCAGCCCAAGTTTCGCCCCAGCTTGTCCTGGTTTAAAAACGCCGAGTCTCGCCTCAACCACCACCTGGCTGGTTTGTTTGGCGTCAGCTCTTTGGCTTGGACCGGTCACTTGGTGCACGTGGCTATCCCCGAATCTCGCGGGGTTCACGTGGGTTGGGACAACTTCCTCTCGATGAAGCCCCACCCCGAAGGCTTGATGCCCTTCTTCACCGGCAACTGGGGGGTGTACGCCCAGAACCCCGATACCTCTAGCCATATCTTTGGTACGGCGACCGGGTCTGGTTCTGCAATTCTGACCTTCCTGGGCGGCTTCCATCCTCAGACCGAGTCTCTCTGGCTGACGGATATGGCTCACCACCATCTGGCGATCGCGGTGATCTTCATCATCGCCGGGCACATGTATCGCACCAACTTCGGTATCGGCCACAGCATCAAGGAAATCTTGAATGCTCACAAGCCCCCCGCAGGCGGTTTGGGTGAAGGGCACAAGGGTCTCTACGACACCTTGAACAACTCCCTCCACTTCCAGCTGGCGCTGGCGCTGGCTTCCCTCGGTGTGGTCACCTCCCTGGTGGCGCAGCACATGTATGCGCTGCCTCCCTACGCATTCATGGCTCGGGATTACACCACCATGGCGGCCCTGTACACCCACCACCAGTACATCGCTGGGTTCATCATGGTGGGGGCCTTTGCCCACGGCGCGATCTTCCTGATTCGCGACTACGATCCGGCGGCCAACAAAAACAACGTGCTCTACCGAGTGCTAGAGCACAAGGAAGCGATCATCTCGCACCTGAGCTGGGTGTCGCTGTTCCTGGGCTTCCACACCCTGGGTCTGTACGTGCACAACGACGTGGTGGTGGCCTTTGGCACCCCCGAAAAGCAGATTCTAGTTGAGCCGGTGTTTGCCCAGTGGGTGCAAGCCTGCTCGGGTAAGCTGCTCTACGGTTTTGACACGCTGCTGTCGAACCCCGACAGCGTGACTCAAACCGCCAATGCCGTTTGGCTGCCCGGCTGGTTTGAGGCCATCAACAGCAACGCTAACTCGCTGTTTCTGACCATTGGCCCTGGCGACTTCTTGGTTCACCATGCGATCGCCCTGGGTCTGCACACCACCACCCTGATCTTGGTCAAGGGTGCTCTGGATGCACGCGGTTCGAAGCTGATGCCCGACAAAAAAGACTTCGGCTATAGCTTCCCCTGCGACGGCCCTGGCCGTGGCGGCACCTGCGACATCTCCGCTTGGGATTCGTTCTACCTGGCGATGTTCTGGATGCTCAACACCCTTGGTTGGGTGACTTTCTACTGGCACTGGAAGCATCTGGCTATTTGGTCGGGCAACGTGGCTCAGTTTAATGAGTCGTCTAACTACCTAATGGGCTGGTTGCGTGACTATCTGTGGCTCAACAGCTCTCAGCTAATCAACGGCTACAACCCCTACGGCATGAACAACCTAGCTGTCTGGGCCTGGATGTTCCTCTTTGGGCACCTGGTTTGGGCGACCGGCTTCATGTTCTTGATCTCCTGGCGCGGTTACTGGCAAGAGCTGATCGAAACTCTGGTCTGGGCCCACGAGCGCACTCCCCTGGCGAACCTGGTTCGTTGGAAGGACAAGCCCGTTGCCATGTCGATCATCCAGGGTCGAGTTGTGGGTCTGGCTCACTTCACGGTGGGCTACATCCTCACCTACGCGGCTTTCCTGATAGCTTCAACCTCCAGCCGCTTTGGCTAGGTTAGCTAGTTAGGCAAATCCTTCAAAACTCCTCGGCGCATTGCTCCGGGGAGTTTTGTTGTTTAGAATAGCTTCTAAACCTCACATAAAGTCCAAATCACATACTCAAATAGGCTGTTTCGGCATTGCAATGATACACCCAGGATCGATAGGTGGATTTCCAGGTGATTGGACATACCAAGGCGATGCCAAGCTTTTAGTTGGAAATTTTCCGTTAGTTTTAACGATAATCTTGCAGTTGGTTTTTGTGGAAGAAGCAGAAATCAATATAAAACTAATCTGGAGAGATATTTCTAAGGAGAGTCGGTGCTCTGTCGCCGTTGAGATGAATAAGGTTAGGGAGCAAATTCTCATCATTCAGGGTGGCATTCTCATACACGGATATTCCATGCCGCCTCTCAATACAAGTAACGGAACAACAGAGTTTCATGCTTTGAAGCTAATAACATATTCTGGACTTCCTGAGGACATCTCTTTAAAGAATGGCGAACGCTCTTTTACTCAGCTAAGAGCTTACCTAAACGATGAATTTTCATCGGTGGACAAAATATTCAATGTGAAATTTGAAAATACGCCTGTACAAGAAAGTGAAAAGGAAGATTTTCTAATCAACAAGGAAAGTTTGTATTGCTGCTTAAACTCAGGTTATGAAGTGAAATGCGGCAAGAAGTATGTTGCTCATAAGAATAATGGTATTTTCTTCAGAAAAAATATAGATACATTATACAATTTAAGCTTTATAGATATTAGGGTTCCAGTCGATAATAAAACCATCAACTCTTCCTTAGGTGATATTTCTGCGAATCTTGCTATACTCTTAGCTCAGCATTTGGAGGAGTTATTAAACGATTTATGTGCATATCTAAGTGTTGTATGTGGTCGAGAGATCTTGCCAATTTACTTTGAATATTCAATATCCGATCAAAGCAAATTTATTTGGGGTCGTATAGTTCCTATTTGGGAAAGAAGAAGAATACCTAAAATGAGTAAATCCTGGCCTACGGAAGGTATTCATTTTCTAGGCAACGTTACTTCCTTTCTTGAGTGTTGTCCTTTTAATAAGCAGCTAAGTAGAGGGATTGGACATTTAAAACTTACTGTTTATGAATCTACTGCTGAATTAAAGTTAATGGCGGCATGTGCTGCAATAGAGTACTTTTATTCTTTTTGGTTTCGTGAATTGGATGGCTTGTCCAAATTGGTTGCTGCAAATCATGAAGATAATAAACTCGTCGACAAAAACATTATTAAAAGGCTCAGGAAACTAGTGGTTTCCAAAGAAACTAAAACCCCTTTTCTATCTACAGTCATTCGCTTCTTTTTGAACGATTTAGGTCTTGACTGGAAGAAGTACATGGACGATTCAGGGATTCCATTTTTTATTGAAATCAGAAATACTATTGTACATGGTGATTTTACGGCTGAGGATACAGATATCTTTAAGGCCGAAGATATAGCTAAGAAAATGGCCTCAGAGATTTTATATTCTGTCTTAGAGAAAGTAACTAAGTCGGATGATGTGAGTCTTTATAAAAGCTTGCCAGTACGTCCTATAGAAAAAGAGTTGTATACTTTTTCTGATGGTTGGTCTGTAATGAGTGACGTACTAATTGAGCTAAATGAAGATTTGGAAGTTAAGACTTTTTGGAATTCATAATCATTCGCTATTAACCGAAGGCAAGATAAAATAGGCCAAGCCCATTAACTATACCTTGATAAATGTCTCATCATTGAAGAATAAATAATCTATGGTTTAAGCTCATGAACAAGGAATTTACTCAAACAATTGCATCAGAAGTTCAGCTATTCCAGACGCTTGATCAAAAAGAGAACTTTCTTTTTCTGATCGGTGCCCTGTTGGCTAGGGTCATCAGTCTCAGAAAAGCTTCAGAGATCATGCAGTTGGAACCCTCTGAGTTCCTCAAGATTCTAGATCTGATGGGGATTGAGTTTTCTTATTTATCCGAAGAAGACGTTGAGCTAGAAAAAAGCTGGTGAATGAATGCAGATCGTTATCAATTCATCACCGCTCATATTCCTCGCGAAGTTGGGCTATCTTCGGCAGCTCCTCAACTATCCGGATAGTTTCTATATTCCTCAATCCGTCGCAGATGAAATTTCAGTTAAATCAGACTCTGCTAGCCAAGTCGTTCAAGCTTTTATTGGTTCTGGTGTTCTGCAAGTTCGTGCAGTTGCTCTAGTTAACCTTGCTCAAAGCCTCAATCAGCGGTTAGGTCAGGGCGAATCGGATGCGATCGCTCTAGGTATTGAGTTAAACGTAAACTATGTCTTGCTCGATGACCTTGCAGCTAGAAAAGAAGCTATACGCCTTGGCCTAACTATTAGAGGCACTCTGGCCGTTATTAATAAAATGATGATGGATAGAACGATCAAAGTTGACAGCCTAGATGATCTCTATGCCCGTTGTATAGAAATAGATTTTAGGGTTAAGCGGTCTATTTTTGAGCAGATTTTCCTTGATGAGTAGTTAAAAAATGAACGTTGGTAGTCGTCTAATCTAGGACAAAGCCAACTCAAACCCATCTAATCCTGCAACAACTAAAAACCCCTGGTCAAGGCCAGGGGCTTTTATATCAGCGACTTTATAAACTAAATCGATATCACCTAGGCCAGAAAACCGAGCCGTTGGCCGTTGGCTTTGGCCTTGCGAATGAGCGCTTGGCGCTCTTTGCTATCGATGCCAAAGCGGTTGCAGAAGTTGGTAATGGTCTTGGAGTGAAGGGCGATCGCTTGACCCCGCAGCTTATTAAATTTTGGAGTGCCCATGATGTTGCGAACTAGCAGAACCATTGGTGCAAACATAGCGCTTCTTCTCCAAAGACTCTTAGAAACTTCTTGCAAAACTGAACGAAATTAGCTGACGGCCAGGGTGACCAGCACTAGGCCAGTCACAAAGAGAGTGGCGATCGCGGCTTGCAGCGCGTAGCCCTTTTGTTGCTCGGGTGAGGGGTAGCTAGCGAAATACATTTCAGGTTCTACGGCGTAGTTGTTGAGAATGCCGTTGTCGAGTTGGGTGGTGGTGAACATTGCGAGGCCCTCCTGGGGTGCTGAATGTTTCTTTATGTAAATTAATGTAACAGATATGTAACGATAGTGCAACAATTTCTTGCATTAATTTTGCGCTTGCGCTAAAGCCCCGCTTTTGGAGGACTGAGGTAGCTTGGCCTGGTATGCGTCAACATGTCGCAGCTGCTGGTGTGCTTGTGGGGAGGCCTGGCGATCGCAGCTCTACGCTTTTGCATAGATATTTCGCCACTTAAGCCTCAAAAAAACAGGCTAAGCCACTGCCATAGGGACAGCAGTGGCTTAGCCTGAGGGATTTGCACCCGGCTTGGCGGTGGCGCTAGTTGTTTGGGAACGGGGTCTGGATAAAGATCGAATTCCTGGGTCGGTATCCTGCCTGACTATGGATAGCGCTCTAGCGACCCTACCTGGTCAGTCTTTGAGCCCTAGGGCTTGGTCTAAGTCAGCGATGAGGTCATCTACGTGCTCTAGGCCTACGGAGAGGCGGAGCAGATTAGGGGCGGTTGTCGTACCTTTCTCAATTGAGGCGCGGTGTTCGATCGCGCTGTGGGGGCTGCCAAAGCTGGTGGCGCGGGCAATCAGCCTGGTTTTGGCGGCAACTGCCATCGCTGTGTCCTGATCGCCTTTCACTAAGAACGAGAGCAGGCCGCCGTAGCTCTGCATTTGCTTCTGGGCAACATCGTGGCCGGGATGCTCGGGCAAGCCGGGGTAGAGCACCTGCTCAACGGTAGGGTGTTGGGATAGCCAAGTGGCAATGTACTGGGCCGATTGGGACTGGGCGCGTACCCGTAGAGGCAGAGTTTGCAGACCGCGCAGGGTTAGCCAGCAGTCGAAGGGCGACGGCACCACGCCGCCAATGGTTTGCACCAGCCGCAGCTGCTCAAATAGGGAGTTGGTTTCGCGGGTTACGACTGCGCCGCCAATCACATCCCCATGGCCTGCCAGGTACTTAGTGGTTGCGTGAATCACAAAGTCGGCCCCCAGGGTGAGCGGGGTTTGCAGCACCGGGGAGGCAATGGTGTTGTCGCAGGCCAGGTAAGCGTTGGCCTGGTGGGCTAGGTCGGCCACCGCCTGAATATCGGTGACCGCTAGCTGAGGATTTGAGGGGGTTTCGATCAGCACCAGGCGGGTGTTGGGGCGCATGGCCTCGGCTACTGCCGCCAAGTCTGTTGTATCTACCAGGGTGTAGCTCAAGCCCCAGGGGGCAAAAATCTGGCTCAGCATCTGCTGCACGCCGTAGTAGACGCTCTGGGGGGCAATCACGTGATCGGCTGGGCCGAGGGCTTGCAGCAGGCTAAAGGTGGCGGCAGACCCGGAGGCAAAGGTGGCGGTTTCTGCCCCTTTCTCCAGCGTAGTTAAAGCCGCTTCAAGGGCGTCGCGGTTGGGGTTGCCGCTGCGGCCATAAATATAGCCTTTGGGATAGCTGCCATCGCCATCCCGCTCAAAGGTGGTGGAGAGATGAATGGGTGCTGTTAGGGCTCCCGTGGCGGGGTCAATGCCGCCGCCGCTGTGGATGGCCTGGGTTTCTAGGGAAAAGGGGGTGGCGTCGGGGGACATAGAATTAGGAAAGATGGGTTGCCCTTGATTTTAGGGGCGTTGGCCGAGGCTGGCCATAGACCGATCGCCCAACCAGCTATCCCTCTGCCTCATCCTGGGCATTCTGAACCTATCCATTCCATCCATAGATTGGGACAACCAGTAATCTATTGATCTCGCATCTATGGATTACTGGTTGTCCCCCTTACCCATCCACCCCCCACCCCCCACGACTGTCGGGCTTAGATTCCCTAACCCCGCCGTTTATCGTCCTTTTGCCGCCCCTGTTATGGATGCCCTCGTCACCTCTGCCCTTGTGTTTCTGTTTGGTGCCGCCGTGGGCAGCTTTCTCAATGTGGTGATCTACCGAGTACCAGCGGGGCTATCGCTGCTGCACCCCCCCTCGCGTTGTCCCAAGTGCCATACCCAGCTCAAAACCTACGACAATGTGCCGGTGCTGGGCTGGCTCTGGCTCAAGGGGCGCTGTCGCTACTGCCGCACGTCTATTTCTCCTCGCTACCCGCTGATTGAGGCGTTGACCGGTGCGCTGTTTTTGGCAACGTTTTGGCTGGTTGGCCTCACCTGGCTCACGGTTGGCTACTGGCTGTTGTTGAGCTGGCTGGTGGCGCTAGCGTTTATTGATATGGATACTCTGACGCTGCCCAATTCCCTTACCCAGTCGGGGTTGTTGCTCGGTCTGGGGGTGAAGTTTTTGCTGCCGCTGCTTCAGGGTGACCCTTGGCCTAGCCCGATGCAAAGCCTGCTGGGCGGCATATTGGGGGCGGTCTTAGGCATTTGGATGTTTGACTTGATTACCCTGTTTGCCTCGGCGGCGTTGGGCCAAACGGCGATGGGGGGCGGCGATGCCAAACTGGCGGCGATGCTGGGGGCGTGGCTGGGCTGGCAGGGAGTATTGCTCAGTGGATTTTTGGCCTGTGTGGTGGGGGCGGCGGTGGGGGGAAGTGCGATCGCCCTCAAACTCATTAGCCGCCGCCAGCCCATGCCCTTTGGCCCATTTTTAGCGATCGGTGCCGTGCTCACCGTGTTTTGGGGTGAAGCGCTGATCGGGGCTTATCGGGCACTGTTTTTCCCTACCCTTTGAGGCTCAATCCCTACATCACTAGGGTGTACCACTGGACATCGGGGGGATGATCGACTAATTCAGGAATCTCACGCATAAACTCGTCCATATACCCTGAGCGAAAATGGGATTGAAACGCTGCGTCGTTTTGCCATTCGCCTAGGCTGACCAGCTCTCCAGGGTTAGCGTTGCCCTGCAACAGCTCAAACCGCAGGCAGCCTGGATTTTCGCGGGCTAATTCAGCCACTTCGATCATCAGCGCTTTGAGGGCTTCGGCCTGCCCTGATCGCGCAACGACTTTGGTAATGGTGCGAATTTTGCTGGTCACGGCTGGCCTCCTGTTTACCTGTGCCTAACCCCATGGCCTTGACCAAGATGGCTGGGGTAACTCATGATCGGTGGGGCGATCGCTGCGTCTTGGCTGCGTCATCGTTGCCTAAACTTGAGCCCACAATACTCTCAGATCGCCCACCGTGAAACAACGCCCGCAATTTTTTAAGCATGTCCTGCTGCATTTAGGGCCAGGATTGCAGTGGTGGATGGGCAGAATGATGGCGTTTGTGCTGGGGCTAGCTCTGATTTGGGCTGCTTACCCGACGCGCGCCCTGGCTGCTACCTGGCAGGCGGTGGCCGAAGCTAGCCAGGGTCAGCAGCAGCAGTTTGTCGATATCGATTCTATTGAGCCTATCGGACGGGGGCATGTGCGGGTGGGCAGCTACTACATCGATCGCCGCTCTGGGCAGCCCCAGCGCACTGATTATTTAACTGAATACGACTGCGATCGCCGCCGCTTTCGCGATGTCGAGTTCAATGGCCCCGTGGGCAGCGATCGCTGGCTGCCCGTTGACCCCGACCCTTTGAACTCTGCGGCGATGGAGTATGTCTGTGGGATCATCGCTCAAAGGCAGTCAGAGTAAGCATTTTGCGGAGGTCATACCCGACGCGAAATCAAAGGGGCCGACCTGCTATGAACCCACAACCATTACTGAGACTGTTGCCCCAGCATCGATCAGTTTCTCCCCTACCGGCACCACCGCCAGTGCGTTGGTTCCCGCCAGATTGATTAAATTGCCAGAGTTGTGGCCGCCGCCCGCTAACCCAAACTCGTACCCCTGGGGAGTCGCGGCCAGCTTGCCCCACAGGTAAGTTTCTCTCTGGCCGCCTGCTTTGAGCACATCGCGAGTGATGGCGGGTACAAACGTTGGCCCCCAGTCGGCAGCCAAACCCGATCGCTTCCGCAACGCCGGGGCCACAAATCGCCAAAACGTCACCAGGGCCGACACCGGATTCCCCGGCAGGCCAAAGTACAGCGGCGCAGTCCCCCCCTCTGCCGGGAAAGTTGCCACCGTGAGGGGTTTGCCGGGCTTTACCGCCACCGAGCGAATGTGCAGCGTCGCCCCCAACTCGGCCAAAATTTCATCCACATAGTCGTAGTCGCCGACAGAGACGCCCCCCGACGACACGATGACATCCGCCTGAGCCAGCGCTGACTGAATCGTAGCCCTCAGCGCCTGGGGCTGGTCGGGCACAATGCCCAGAGGTAGGGGAATTGACCCTGTCTGCCGCACCAACGCCGCCAGCGCGTACTGGTTAGAGTCCACAATTTGCCCTGGCTGAAGCGGCGTGTCTGGCATGACCAACTCATCGCCCGTGGAGAGAATCGCTACCCGTGGCTGAGGAAATACCGGCACCTGAAGGCACTGGGCTGAGGCCAGCACCGCCAGCTCTGGCCCGCCGATGGAGAGGCCTGGAGCCATGAGCGCATCACCCGCCCGGCAAAAGCTGCCTCGGTGGCGCACGAACTGCTGCGGCTCTGGGGGCTCCAGCACCAAAACACTATTGTCCTGGCGCTGGGTGACTTCTTGAATCACGATGGTGTCGGCTCCAGCGGGCACCATGGAGCCGGTGAGAATGCGGGCGGCTTGGCCTGGGCCGACGGGAAGCTGGGGCGATCGCCCCGCTGGAATCGTCTCCGTCAGCGTCAGCACCTTGGGCTGCTCAGCACTCGCTCCCTGCACATCTTCGTAGCGCACGGCGTAGCCATCCATCGCCGAGTTATCCCAGTGGGGAAAATCGAGGGGGCTGGGGATAACTTTGGCGAGAACGCGACCCAGGCAGGCATCTAGGGAAACTTCCTCTACCTCGGTCGGCAGTGGCACTAGATCGAGAATTTTGGCTTCGGCCTCGGCGGCGGGGAGCATGGGGCAGGGAATTTTGGATTGGCGATTTTAGATTTTGGCAAGGAGGTTAGAAGTCGGGGCGGGTGATTAGGCAGCTGAGGCCTAGGGCGACTGACCCGGCTAAAGTGGCGGCGGCTGAGGCATCGGTGCCCACAAACACCAGCAGGGTGTAGAGCCCCAGCCCAATGCTGGCTACCAGACCCAAAGGGGTGGTGAGAAAGTCTAAAAACTCTAACAGCCCTTCGAGAAATCGCAAAAACTGAAGCCAGCGTGCCAAGAGTGACATAGGGTTTACCGATTAGGTAGCGTTGGCCAAAATGCTAAAAAATCAGCTTAGGGAACTACTTCTAGAATAACTGTCGTGGCTTTAACCAAACGCTTTTAGCCTCATATTCTTCAAACTTTCCTAAGTAAAGGGTTGCTTCAATAAAGGGCTTGCATCAGGCGCTTGCGGTAGGTAAGGGTGAGCGGGTCGCTGTCGCCCAGCAGTTTGAAAACGGTGAGCATGGCCTTGCGACCGGCGTCACTGCGGTAGCTGCGATCGCGTTCCACCACTCCCAAAAACCCCTCCAGGGCAGCGGCAAAATCACCCTCTAGCGCTGCCTGGCCAGCGGCTCCGTAGGCAATATCTAGATCAGAGTCCCCCAGGTCGATTAAGGATTGACGCAGGGTGAGCAGGCCGCGAATGCCGTCGGCTTGGTCGGCAGTGGCGCGATCGCTCGGGTCAATCAAATCTAAATACTGGCTGGCCAGGGCATCATCCCCCTGCACCAAATATACCTGAGCCGCCTTGAGCAAAATCTGGCCGTTGTTGGGGTAGCGGGTCAGCAGCGTGGCTAGGGCCGGATAGATCTCTGTTTTGTCGCCGCTGGCCTGGGCAGCCTCAAACGCCGCCAAATCTTGCTCTAGGGAGGATTGCAGACCTAGACCGGCCAATAGCTCCCGGAGCTGCGGCTCGGGCAGCATCCCCACAAACCCCTCCTGCACCTGCCCTTGGCTGACAATGCGCACGTCGGGCACCCCCTCGACTTTGAATGCCTTGGCCAGCTCGGGGTTGGCGTCAATATCGACCTTGGCCAGGGTGAAGTCGTACTCCTGGGCGAGCTTTTCGAGCATGGGTTTGAGCAGTTGGCAGGGGCCACACCAGGTAGCAAAAAAATCGACCAGCACTGGCCGCTCAAACGAAGGTTGCAGCACCGCTTGCTCAAACTCGGCTTGATTCACAACAATAGATTGTCCCATCGGGTACCTCAGCGGGGGCGAACAAACAGGTCGTAAAGCGACAGCAGCACTTCTACCACAATCAGCAGCACCACATACCACTCCAGCCGCAGGCCGGTCTGGTGCCGCTGGAGATCGAGCACCGTTTCGGCGGTGCGGCTGACCAGGTCAAGCTTGCGCTCTAGGGCCGAGTGGCGATCGCGAATTTCGTACTCGTCTTCCAGGCGGTGGTAAAGGAAGTCCAGCTCAGGGTATTCCCACAGCAGCTCGGGCTTATCGACGATTTCGACTCGACCCACAATTTTGTGCTGAATCATCAGCGTCTGGCCAATCTGCTTGAGTAACTGATCGCCTTGAACGCTAGGGCGGTGCTGGTGCTGTAGCTCCACAGCGTAGGGCTCAATGCGATCGAACACGGCGGCGGCCCCGATCTCGTAGTAGGCCAAAACAACGCTCTTAGCCATCACGTCGGCCACCAGATGCAGGTGCCGCCCGTCGAGGGACGACAAAAAAATCAGCCCATCCTGCACTTTGCCGCTGCTGTTGGGGGTCAGGCGAATCGTAGCGGCTTCGGTTTCGGGCTGCTCAATGGGGGCTTCAATATGGGGCTTGAGGGTAGCAATAAAGGCTTGTTCAGCTGATTTTGAAAGGCCAAACAGCACTACGGCACCATAGCTAAACAGCACTCCCTGCCCTGCCTCACCGACGGGCACCATCAGCGGCGACGACGGGGCCGACGCTGGGCCGCTGGGTTTGGCCAGGGCGCCTAGATCGATACTTTGACCTAAAAAATAGGCGCGCACGGCCACGTCGTCGGTGAGGGCTGAGGCTGCCGTAGCCGTCCCTGGAGTTGCAGTGGTCATGGGAAACTTAAATAGAGAATGGGCAATATCTAGTAGCCCGAAGGCCAAGGTCTCAATCCTTCAACCGGTGTTGAGAACTGTTGCAGAACACCAATACTAGGGCAATGTTCCTTACATCCCATCGTAGGCTATGTTAGAAAACTGGCATGATTGACATCAGGTAGCGATACGGCAATGTTCCTCTGCTGGCCTCTGTCCTTGGGGTGCAGGCCAGTGGGTGCTGTTATCACCGCCATGGGCGGTTCGAGTATTGTGACGTGGGGCCGCAGCCATGAAGCGTGTGGTATTTATTCTCGGAGTTTTAGAAGATGAAGACGTTGACTGGCTGATTGATGCGGGTCAGCGTCGAGAGCTGCAACCGGGAGAGGTGTTGATTCGTGAGGGTGCTGCCTGCGACGATATTTTCCTCATTCTAAACGGCAGCTTAGAGGTTTCGGTGGCGGCCATGGGCGACCAGCCCATTGCTCAGCTTGCAACCGGTGAGGTGGTGGGCGAAATGTCGTTTGTGGATGGTCAACCGCCTTCGGCGACGGTGACGGCCCTCGAAACCGGTATTGTGCTGGCCATTTCCTGTAGTCAGCTGCGCCACAAGCTGCAGCAAGACATGTGGTTTGCCTCACGCTTTTATCGAGCGTTGGCCATTTTGCTCTCGAGCCGCCTGCGCAGCACCGTCAAGCACCTCCAGGGCGAGCACTGGCGTCCGGTGGCTAGCCCCAACGAGGCTGGGCTCGACGAGATGGGCGATATGCTCTCCATGGGCAACATTCGCTTTGACTGGATGCTCAAGCGTCTGCGCAACGTTAACTCCAACCCCTGGGAAGAAATTGAGGTTGACTCTGGCGACTAGGTTTTGGTCAGACTCTACGCTTGTGCCGGTTGACTCAGAGAGACAGGGGCTACGGGTCAGGGCAAACGCATACTCGTAGATGAGAGATACTTCAGGATAGATGTTGAGGCAGGACATCCTATGAGTACCTCTGGGTCTGAGTCAGGGACGTTGCTAGCGCACTTTGAAACGCTAGAAGACCCG
>JAESGV010000133.1_pt1 | contig 100503 bp, 105 predicted proteins | sample 9269781 | NCBI WGS metagenome assembly JAESGV01 (sample SAMN15741586, study PRJNA653496) | algae metagenome | isolation source: Tildeniella torsiva UHER 1998/13D and co-occurring heterotrophs from... | place: Slovakia: Slovak Paradise National Park, Hrabusice, Kosice Region | collected 2000-01-01
TGATATCTTTTTCAAACAAAAATTCACGATCTTGTAATTTTTCTTTTCTCTTTTGTTTGGTCTGTTTCAACTCTTCATTTTGTTTGCGAGTTTCACGCATGCTATTTTCCATATTCTTTTTGTGCATTTTTTGATAATGCGATTGTAAATCGCCGTATGGTACATGTGGTGCAACATTGAGCTTTTCTTTGATTCGATTTTCTTCCTCTTCTTTGGCAAGTTTCCTATTCTCTTTCTCCTCTTGTTGCTGTTTGATCGTTTGATGACGCAAATCAGTAGCGCGATTCGAAGGTACATCTGGAGCATCAGTTGCTTCGAACGTACGAGTAGCTGCAGGAGATTTCGCTCGTGATCCTTTAAATGGCCACCGATTTTCAGGTCTATTTTGTGCATCGCGTTCCATGTCGAGTAATATCTTGTGCATACTTTCCGTACTTTTCGATTTTTGGAAGTTAAATTCTTTCACTTGTGTTGTTTGTTTTTTCATTTTCCGTTTTGCGAGTTTTGATTCAAAATCATGTTGTAGTTCGACGAAATTTGGAACTTCTGTATTTACTTTTGGTCGGAACGTAAGATCCACCGACATGTGTCGTTTCTGCTTTTTCTCTTTTTGATCATCTGTTAGCGTGTTGCTCATAGATTTCCACATTTCCATGCGTGGTGGCAAACTTGCACTATGATACATATCCATCGCTCGTGTTTTGATTCGTTCTTTTCTGCGATTTTCTCCACGTTTTAATTCGTGCATTAGCGGCTCTCTAGAAGTTCGTGGAACTGGATTGGCTTTAAACTTGAATTTTGGTCTATCAAAATTTTTCTTTTGTTTTCGATCTTTATCTCGTTCGATGAATGAGAATGGTTTGACGTCAATGGTTGTATGAATCTTTTTACTCATATTGCTACGACGAACCAACTCTTCATACCGTGGTTCGAGTGTTGAACTTGGTATTGGATTTGCTTTGAACCTATGGGACAAGTGACCCTCCTCTTCTGCTTTAATTTCTGTTAAATACTCTTGGAATTTCTGTTTCACGATAGATCGTGGTCGCATAGCCTCTCGTTGATCGAATGTGAATGGTGTAGGAATAGTTATCTTTTTTTTCCTCGCCAAGTCTGTACTTGTTTTAACACGTGCTTTCATAAAATCTGAATTTGCAGTATACGAGGTTTGTGTTTCCGAAACATCGTTTACCCATGCGCTTGGGTACTCCATTTCGTCTTGGATATCTTCTTCTGTGTATCTGTTCTCATCTTTCTCACGTAAGTGCTCGTAATCTTCTTTTTCGTGCGTTCGTACTGTATCTTCATCGTCTGACGTTTCTGGTGAAGATCCGTCGTTCCATGCTAGTTTGGATCGCTTTTTGGTTTGTTTGAGTTGATCGTCTGTAAACTCCATTGTTGAATGAGGGTCAAATTTTTCTTCTGGTTCTGAGAACGAGGTAGTAGGTTGTTTTTTAGGTACTGGTTTCTCTTCAGTCCTTGATTCATAATTTTCAACCTTGGGAGAAGCTACAAAATTAGAAATCTACTTAGTTACTTACTTTGTCTAAATATTGATTTTTTCTTTGGTGGGACATTATTTCGTTCGAGATTTTCTATCTCTTCGTCATACTTTACTCGCTCTTGTTCCCTGTTTACTTTTGTTCCTCGTGGTGTAGTAGGTTCAAACGTACTAGTTGTGTCTGAGAAACTGATGCTCTTTCTTGTTTTTGTCACTGCTGCAGATGCTGAGCTAGGTCGTTTCGTATGAAAGTTACCTGTTCCTGAGAAGATTATTCTAGAGTTACTTTCAGATGGATTCTTCTCTTCCCATTCTTTCCAAGCAACGTATTGATACGCAGCGCTCTCCACTAATGGATCCAGCACATCTTCCGTTTTGTTATACTTTATGCGTCTTGGAGCTTCAATTCGATTATCTACGTCGATTTGAATTCTATTGTGGTGACGAACTTTGAAGAAGTCTTGTTCGCTTTGCAACATCGAGCTTTGTTGTAGTTGACGAGCTTCTCTAATTCTCATTAGCATTTCCGCGAGACTTTGACTATTTACATGATCTAGATTGGCTGCTATTTGAATAACGTTTTCAGGTCTCGAAATTGTACTATTTTGTTGCGCTTGAAGCTGTTGCGTATCTATCTCTTCGTCAAATTCTCGTTGTATTATACTGGTACGCAATGTTTTAGATGATGCGAGCGTTTTTGAATAATTTACATTTCTTTTTGGTAAGTCCTCTGCTGTTGAATTCCGTCTATCAGATACAAAGTTTGCATATGTGTCGCTGTTTAAATACGCCTTTTTCGGCGAATGGTGCAAGTCATTTTGAACTGTGACCTGCAGATTCCGAATATCTTCGTTATCGTTTGTTCGTATCTGGGCTTCACGAGGATTGTAAGCATCTCTAGGAGCTACAACCATGTGGTTCAGGTTATAGCTCATTGTGCGGCTTCTTACAACGAAGGCGGTAAAATTCGCTCAACTCTTCGTGCATATGATGGGTGCCTGCTTCTAAGCAGAGGCGTATTCTGATGCTTTGTTCAGAAATAATTCGTGAAAAGGCATAGCTGATTTATTGTCCGTAGCCTGTATAGTTATTCCAATGAGTGACAGGAAATAGGCACACTAAAAATGTACCAAATTCGAAACAAGATGAAACACTCTTAAATGAATACGTTTGCTGGTAGTGCAATAACGCATACAAGATCAACAAAAACAAAAAAAAGCGCATGTTTTTCACGAATGTAGTGAGAGAAGCCGAAAATGCAGTGACGTTGAAATGCATGCTCTTATTTCGTTTTAACACTTTACTCAACCAAAACCTGCACAGAATAATGTATTGGTGCACTCTTCATCACGAAAAACCAATCAACACATTGATAGACAGTCATGTCCTACTCAGTAACAAAGTATAACGCACTGGTACAAGAGAAAGAAGAAAAGATTGTTCATTTCATAGCATCTATGAAGGACCTGCCTTGCAATCTAAGTTCGTTCATTCAAGACGCTCAATTTGTCAGAGATCATGGATTTTTTCCAGAACTATTCCTCGATTCTCACGGCTCTACCAACATTGTCTCGGAAGATATTGGGACTAGCGTCACCGATACTCGAAAAGTCACTAAGAAGCATACAGACAGTACGAAGAAAATCAAAAAGCAGAACAAAACTGTGGCTCGCAAATTAAGAATCTCTAGTATGAGCGCCCTATCACTATTCAAAGGAGCTCATGTACAAGCTACAATCCCTGGTACCTACTCACGATTTTTCATTTGTGGCCATATGCAAAAGAAGATTATCCGTCTTGGACCGGTCTACGAGAACGGAACAATGTACTACAACATGGATATACTTAAAAACTTTACACGAGAACAAGACGAACAAAAACTCAAAGAATTGTTTGTCATTTCATCCATGAAAATTGAAGGATCTAATACCACTATTGAGTTCACATTTGTTGCCTCCCACCACTATGATTTCAAGAATAGGTTCTTAGGATTTTGTTTTGAAGGTGAGACAGAACAAAACGAGCTATTTACATCGCAACCATTCAAGGTAGTGAATAACCCAGGCGCTAAGACCACAAGAAACATCAATCTATCACAAATAATCAAAACTATCACGCAATAAAACTAAAATCTAAGAGCACAGATTTTCTTTTCCATAGTGGATCCAGTGCGGATCTAGCTAAGTAAAACCTGCTACCGTTCCATTAATCAACTTGGTACTCCAAATGAAGAGTGACTCGTTCCGATTGTGACAGTGGACAGCAAAAGAAAAAGATCACCGACTCTCCACACAATGAGTTCTTATCAAGACCCACAAGCTCCAAAGATTTGGTACGGCAAACAACAACTCACTAACATAAAAGCATAGTCGATAGTAACGTTATGGTTCGCGACACTGTCGCTAAATTGTTGACAAGAAAAGGTTTTTCTGTGCTTGCATTCGCAACTGGCGATGATGTACTCGGCCATTTTAGACAAGCGGTGCATACGGAAGCGTATGTTGTCCTTACAGAATACAAGCTACAAGGATCTATGAGCGGAATAGAAACAACCATTGCCATCAAAAAGGCATACTCTGCTGTTTGCGTGATATTGTTCACCACAGACAAATTCATTCAAGTACCATTTACTGATATCATTGATTCAGTTCTATTCAAACCTGCGACATCAAACGAACTCGAAGAAGCCATTATATCCACGTATGTTGACAAATGCTTGGCATACAATGAGTGCGCTTTTGTGAACTAAGGATCCAACTGCCTTTGTGTACATTTTGTAATTATTGAGGGTTCAACTCTTTCTTTATAGCAACTGTTGTTCGCGCTGCAATGCTGATACAACAAACTAGCAGTAGTAGTTCTGCTGAATATAAACTGAGATTTGTGATTGTTTTCCAATCGGGAGTTTTTTCATGATATTTGATAATAGCGCAGTAGACTAAAAGTACAATGTCTAAACACGCAATAGTCGTTAAAGTTGCCACGAAGACGAGTACGCTGATTACGCGAGTAAAGAAGCTTGTTATGATTCCGTGAGTCGAAATGATAATAACGAGGCACGATTTGATGAGGGTAAATAGGCAATGTAGCCTAAATGAGGAGTTGTCAGTTAGTAGTAGCTCGTAAATGGATACAGCTATCCAACATATTGCACCTGATAGTAGTAACACAGACAAAATTCCTACCGCTACTCGCCATTGAAACGAATGGTAGGACTTCAAAAACTGTTGTGGTCCTGGCAACTTAATGACCTTTGGTGATTTTGGTCGTGCGCCTTTATAGAACTGTTCGTGGTAATCGTGCGAGGAAGTGTATAACGTTGCTGATGCTCGACCGGTGACTGGTGGAGGTGTTCTGGGCGGAACGAGGTACTGATACTCCTCTCTGCTATCGTCATCAGATGCCATGGTGCTTTTTTTTCCTGATAGTTACTGAGTTTGTCCCAGCTATTATTCTACAGTTGACTTTCGTATTTATGACCAAATCTGTTTATTCAACTCGAATAGTAGCTGTGAAGTCAGCTGTAATGGAAGTATGACCATGTAGAGTGACAGCTGGGCGAATGTTTCCTCCAACATTGTCGAAAGCTAGGCCTTGTGATTTTCCATTTAAGAAGAAAGTAATATGCCCAAGTACCAAGTCCAAAAGAACACCAACTATGACCTTCTGGTTCGAGAAGTTCCTGCAGTAGCGATTGGGATTTGGTTTTCCCATTTGGAAAAGGTGTCCGTCATTTCGCAGTGCCCATCCATGATGTGAATTCACTTGATTAGCTACTACAGAATTCAAGTGGTCTGAAACTACTCCAAAATAACATAAAGAATTGCTGTGAGGTTCTACAGTTATTTCCCAGTACGTCACAGAGTATTGCTGAACGTATTGAGTAGCTACAATCATAGTGTCTGTATTATTGCCAGTACTTGTTACAGATAGCATATCTTCAGAAACTTTGAAGGTGTTTGGTATAGATTCTCTCGCCCACGTGCATTCTTCAATCATGTGCGAAGTGTTGAGCATGTCTGTAAGTCGGTACTCCCTAGCTCTTTGTTTAGGTGAATCAGTAGAACTCATAGGGGAATTTTTAGAGTTTGAAATGTTACTTTTAGCACTCCTAGGTGTTGCAACGGGAGATGACTCATTTCGATTTCGTTTCGTTGTGTCAATTTCCAACATTCGAGCTAATTGCACCTTGAGAGCTTCGTTTTCTAATGAAAGTACTTGACAGTTGCAGTTTAATCGCATTGTATCGATTTCTCTCTCCAAGGCAGATAAATGCTTTTTGGCATGTTTTAATTTTTTACTCTTTCTAGCTAACTTTTCTTCTAGATCATGAATTTGGAAACTATACGACTTTGAGTCTCGTTGCTCTTTGTTCTTCAAGTCGCGGCATATATTCGTCAATACAGCATTCGCTTTCTGCAATTCCCTAATTTGCTCGGTATTTTCAAACTGTTGCTCCTGTTGCAGCTGCGACAAACTTGTGAGATCTTCTTTCAAGTTAGAATTCTCTTCTTTAAGATTTTCCAGTTCGGCTAGAGCCTCTTTCAATGCAGCTCGTTCTTTCTCAAATCTCTTCTCTATCTGCAGATATTCCACCTCCCGAGTTTGGTACTCGGCTAGCACCATTCTAACATCTCGTAGCTCACGCACTACGCTATCGTATTTTACTTGTGATACCTCGCGATTAACAATTCTACTGTTTATCTGTGCTTCAAGTTGGTACTCCTCCACTCGTTGTTTTAATTCTTTATTTCTAGATCTTTCAATCAAGGTTAAATTTCTCTCATTCATGAGATCTTTCTCTATGCGCTGTCTTTCTAGCGCCTCTATGTCAACTCGGTTTCTCAATTCTTCTAATTCTTTTTCCAGTTTTGATATATTTGTATTACTTGCATTAGTGACGGTTGTAGCTGTTGGTGCTGTTTCTTGCGCAGATACCGGCGTCAAGTGATCCTCATTTGTATTTTCCTCATTATGTTTGTTTCCCTTTTGCGAAACTGTTCTTTCTCGACCAACAAACGATATGATATGTTCTGGCATCTTAACATCTACTTTGTTAACAGCATCCAAATCAGATGCGGTGGTCCATATCTTCGAAAAATAGTTCATACTCAAATCGCCTTTCCCATCCACGAAACCAAATACAAGTGCGAGTTCTAAAAACGATATCTTTTCGTCGCCATCTTTATCGATCTTTTTTATCACGTCTTCCAAAATACTCATATCGTTTCCCATATCTTGCCACAATTGCGTGAACTCAGCATGGTTCAAATCATTACTCTTGTCAAAATCAAACTTTTTAACAACAGAGTATAACTTTCCTATGTTCGCTATCCGCACGTCTAAATTCTCTGCATCGACACTGGCCATTTTACTCCACCATTTATAAAACTCATCAAAATCGACTCCGCCAGAACCATCGCTGTCCATTACTTGTTTCATTGCTTCTTTGGTATCATTATCAAGTACCGAGCGAGGAATACCTAGCTCAGCTATTACATCAGCTAGCTGTGAGATGTCTATATTGTCGCTCTTGCTGTTAAACTTGCGAAACACGCCACGCACGACAGCTCTGTTAATCGTCTTTGTATGCTCCAGTATCGACATTTTGAAACTTGTAACGAATAGTTTTGGAGCGCATACGAAGGAGGCTTGCTAACTAATGTACAATATTTATTGATGTGTGTAAGCCCATGGGAATAAAACACTTCTCGAAGGCGTACTCTTTGAAATCGTTGGTGGGAAAAACACTTTAGATGGGTGTTTCTGCTTCTCTTTCATTCTATTCACATAATCAGCCTTTGTACTGAGGTCAGGTTCCATGTATGACGGGAATGGAGTGAATGTTGAGTTCATACCACCTTTTGGAGGCGAAGATGGTCTAAATGGTTTCTCAATGGCCTTTCGTTCTGCCTTTGGCTTTTCCTTCTTTGGTGGTAGAACTTTCGAATCTGTACCATAAATTGTGGAAGCTCCAACATTTTTATGTGAATCGAAAAACTCCCGCCCATGACTCGTGCTCTTGAATGGAGCTCCTATGATTTTCTTTTTATCCTTCTTTTTATCATTATCGGCTGTTTCTGGTCTCTTCTTAATATTTGGATCGTCGTACAGCAGAGGAGGGCCAATAGTCGTTTTAGTGAATCCATATCCACCTCTCTTTGTTGGCGAAGTCATCATATTTCGCTTCTCATGCACTATTGGTTTTGGTTTGTCGCCTTTCTTCACAACATCGTAGTCGACCATGTGTTCATATTGCTTTCCAATTGTTCCAAAATAGTTTCCGAGACCCGCGCTAAAGATTAGTTTGAATTATTAATCGCGTACCTTCTCTTTGATGGAGAGCTAGGTTTGAATGGTCCAGCTTTTATTTTTTCTTTATTTTCTTTCGCATGCTTTTTCTCATAGTGACCAGGATCTGTGTACACTTCGCCGCTATAAAGTGTTGTGAATGGTCCAAATGTAGTGTCGCTAGTCTTCCCTTTCTTAGATGGTGCTGTTTGCAACTGTTTTCCCTTATGTCTACCAATCTTTTCTACAAAATCTTAGCATTTTGTTCAAAATCTGTTACCTTTATCTTTATCGAATTGGTCGCCTAACCCTAGGTAAGTCGGCTGACTAAAAACACCAAGAACTTGCATATCATTCTGCACCGACATTTTACCTACGCTTCAAAAAGTTTTTTAAAATAACCGTTATAATCTACAGTTGAGTAAACAGTCATTTAAAACATGGCTTCGCGGCAAAAACTTTAATAACCCCGCATGAGGCTTAGGAACACTATCCATAAACAAACATTTTATCTGCGTACCCCAACTCTTCAAGTGTCACGCGTAAGGTTTTCATCATCATCCATGTGCCACACATGACGACAAACGTGTCGTCTGGAGATGGTAAATGAGACTGTATCATTTCTTTATTGATATAACCTACTCGACCGTTCCATTCGACACCATTTGGTACATAATCGACAGTATAGATCGTTTTGACGTTTTCATAGCTATCTAGTTCGTCTCGAAAGACTAATTCTGATGGATCATTCGCACCGTATAGTAATGTGACTTTTGTGTCACTTTTATCGGCGATTATTTGTCGAATGATTTGTAAACATGGAGCGATACCCGTACCACCAGCGATTAAAGACATATGCTTTGGCATAGTTTCAGCATTGCAGACGAATCCACTTATAGGACCACGAATTTCGAGAACATCACCAACTCGCATCATTGCGAAAACGTTTGACATTTTTCCAGTGTCGACTTTGACTAAAAGGTCGATATGACCAGTATCATCTGGTATAGAGACTGGAGAATAGTACCGTATAATTTCCTCACCGTTTAATACGGCTCTCGTTGACAGATATTCACCACATTTGCAACCACTATCGTTGTCGAGTCCTGGGTACGAAAATCGAAGTAGGAACACGTGTGTACTCATTGGCGTTTTTGTACTGAGAACAAATGGTTTAAATTCACTTGGTGAAAGAGCGTGTTCATGTTTTGGCATTGTTTTCTTGTAAACAAAGTTGGAACAAACATGCGAACTGCACAACTAGAACAACAAAAGAAAAGTCTACAAGATGCACTAAGCTCTATAGAACTCAAGACTGGAGGATACGTATCCGAGTTACGCAAGTTTGAAGAGTTATTAAGTAAAGAGACAGACAATCAAGAATCAGAACTACTATGCAACCGTATTTTAGAACAGAAAATGCTCATAGAGGCTTCTGTTAAACAAAAATATTCTCTAGAACGAGAAGTTGCAGAACTATCATACATGATGGAAGCTTACAAAGAAAGAAATCAAGAATTGTCGCACAAACTAAAAGCATTGCAAGACGAACTAAGCTCCTGCCAGTTGCGTGAAAAGAACGTTGAGTCAGAAATTGAACAACTGAAGAGCCAAATTGAGGGAGAAGTACATCATCACATACGTGACGCATACACTGACCAAATGGAGATGAAGAAATATCAGTTGCAGGAACTATCTGAAGTATGCAAAATGATGCAACAAGAAATCGAATCACTGTCACACGCAATAAATCAATAGAATTACGCATCTGAAACCAATCTTGCTGTATGTTTGAAACGCTCCAATTTATTACTTTTTCTTTGTTTCCTTGTTTGCTACGTCAATTGCTCTTACGAAACCAGAGATGATCGAGATCGTACCCAACAGTGGAATAATAATGTAAGCTCCCATTGGTAGAGCAAAATATAAGAAAAAGTCTTGTGGTGAGTTGTGTCCTGTATACTTGAACTTGTCGAGTGATTCAATTGTCACGTACATGATCGTTTTTGCCCATGTCATAGTTAATGCAACCAAAGCTAATAGTGATGCTAAAGGTCTTTGCTTGACGTTGTAGTATTGTAGAAAAACTGCAAAGAATGACAATAGACCCTCGCTTAGGCCGATTACTGCTTGTGCAATTACGAATGCGTCTGCCATATCTGCGTATCTTGTATCACGCACTACGTACAACTGATGTAGTTTAAAGTACGACGCCAAAGATCCTCCTATAGCGCTAATCGGACGTAGTAAAACGAATACTGCATCGTACGACGCTAGAAGATTGCTGAGAACTAACCAAATAATAATCCATCTTGGTATGTACACGTACTTGTTGATATCGGTCATTGTCTAATGCTACTTAGTTGTCTTCGATTTACAACTAACGCAAGTGGAGCGACAGGCGACAGGTTCAAGTGCACCAGACTATGATAAAAAAGTTTTTTGGGCTCTCTGCAAGTCATTCAGTGAGCGATGACATATTATCAGATACACCAACTCCGTTTCGCAACAGATTGTCCACAATTTTTTCTATAGGAGAAGTGTTTGACTTACCAATTGGCGAAAATGAAGATATACAAATCGACCTAGTGTTCTTAAACTCTGATATACGAAACAACTTTTTACTATTTCTCAGAAACATGTACGCAGAAGAGTTGCTTCTCTTCCTGGAAGCCTACAATGAGTTTAAAAAAGCATCCAACGAACAAAAAATAGAATTGGGAACAAACTTGTACAACAACTTCATTCGCAATGGTAGTAAGTACGAAATCAACGCGCAAGGAGCAACAAAGAAACCCATATTTGACGCCATGGAAAGTGAACACGTAAACAATTCGTTAATACACGCCACACTCTTCGACGAGGTCTATTTGGAAGTGTATCAGCTTTTACATGCAGAGTTCCCACGGTACCTGCTGTCAGACATTTTTCTCGATTTTGCAAAACAAAAGAATCGTTTTGATTTGTTAATTCCTAGTCTAGATTATGAATCCTCTAGTTTTAACATTAGACATGTTCTAGAAGTGAAATATCTATTTGATGCCATTTTAGAGTATGCACGCGTGAGAAATCAAGAACAAGATTTCATCTTGTGGGATATGATACAGTCGTTCAAGAAAGAACCAGATATGCAATCGAGAAGAGAAATTGGACTTTCGATCAGTAAAAAACTCAGAGACGCATTTTATCCAAGTGATGTACGACAAGTTATTTCGACAAGATTATTGGATGAATATCTGGACTCACAAATCTTTGCCGAGGTTGAAGAGATCTTGTGCGATACGTTTACTAGAGTTTACGCAAGTTGGAGTCAGACGAGTGACTTTGAAGAGCAAATACGAGTTTTTATAAAATAGTTATATTACATGAATGGGTACTGTTCTCCACAATCGCATATATTTGATGTTATTTCTGCTTCGCATTCATCGCAGGTACCGTTAGAATGACCACATTCAAAACAAAATGCTTCTGATGATTCGTAAGGAATGCCACAGCGCTCGCAAAGATCAAAATCGTTAGAGTCCATGTTATCATTTGATGTAGATTTAACCATCGAGTACGCTGTACTGATGTCAGTCATGGTTTCTTGTAGTGCATGGCAAGGATTCCTATATCAAGTAATAAGAAGCAAATTAAGTTTTAGAAGACTCCAAGGACGTGAGTTGAAATAGTTCGTTTTTGCCGGTGGTAAAGATCACAAGCCACACGATCGTCTTAAGAAATCGAAAAAATATAATTAATGGTGACTGAAAAGCAGCATTTACATAAAAATAAAATGATTACTGGATTGAATTTCTCTACACACGTAAAGTCGTTACACCTTTGACGTCGTGTAGTAGACCTGATATCATGTAGAAGGATGCTTTTTCCGTCTTAACAAAGCATTAGAAATCGTCTTGCTTGACCAACTAACGAAGAGTGAAGAGGATTGCTTTTATTGTGGATACTCAACCTGGAACGTTTTACAATTAAAATACGAGTTGCTATTATGGTTTCAAAATTGTGGCCATTTCATATGAATTATGGTGCAGATGTATTTTAGAAGTTTCGCTTCAATGTTCCTGTCAAAATAATAATTTTCAAAATAATTTTCTACCAAATGGAATCCAATTTATCACACAAGCAACTTCATGTTATTAGCGATACGCACTGTTTGATATCGTTTTTTTTCGTCATGCTCTTGTAATAAACGATCAACTCAAACTTTTGCACAAACATGTTCATGAGAAGACTACCCACTGTGGCTCGTTCGCTATACAAGTCACACCACAAATTTTATTCAACCAGTAACAAATCGCTCGTCTTGGTAGAATTTCTACCCAATGGGCAAGTATCACCATCAACACTCGCTACTATTACCGCAGCAAAACAATTAAAAGCACCCGTTAGTGCAGTCATACTCTCAACAGAATCAAAACAAAGTCAAGAAGATCTACAAAAAGTACAAGGAGTAGATACCGTCATTGTTTTGAATAATGATAAACACAAAGACGCTGACAAACATCAATTCACAATCGCAGAATTTTTAGAACCTTATCTCGTTGAATTACAAGAGCAGAAAAAGTTTACTCATATTTGGGCTGCGCATACAACGTTTGGAAAGACTATTGTACCCAAGTTGGGCGGATCTCTAAACTTGTCACCTATTAGTGACATTGTATCCGTAGAGAGTGAGAACCAGTTCGTCCGACCAATTTATGCAGGAAACGCACTATGCCATGTCGAAACAACAGATACTGTTAAATTAATTACAGTACGTCCAACTGCTTTTGATCGCACCAAGAAGGGAGACACATCAGCCACAGTCGAGACGTATGAACCAAAAACACAAGTTGATATGTCCAAAGTTCCAACTTTTGTGAGTGAAGAGTTGAGCTCCAGTGAACGTCCAGAACTCTCCTCCGCCTCAATTGTCATATCAGGAGGTCGTGGTTTGAAATCTGGCGACAATTTCAAGATGCTATATGACTTGGCAGATAAACTAAAAGGCAAGGCTGCCGTTGGTGCAACTCGCGCAGCAGTCGATGATGGTATGGTTCCAAACGATATGCAAGTTGGTCAAACTGGTAAAGTTGTCGCACCAGAATTATATCTCGCCGTTGGTATCAGTGGTGCCATTCAGCATTTGGCAGGTATGAAAGATAGTAAAACCATTGTCGCAATCAATAAGGATGCGGAAGCTCCAATTTTCCAAATTGCAGATTATGGTTTGGTTGGTGACTTGTTTACGATTGTACCAGAGTTAACTGAAAAGATTAATAAATAAGTTTATATTATATTGTGGCGCCAAAGTTGTAACGGTAACTATGTGAAAACGAATGGTAAGTTGTGCGACATTCTTTTGCTACTTCTATATTGCCAAGGCACAAACAATTCGTTCTGTACCCATCGGTAACGTGAATTGATTTTATAGATACACCACGGTATATCTAAAATCTTTTCTGTAGTAATTGGCCGTACTCATTCATATTTCGCGGTATTACTCTCGCCATACATATTTTCATTACGAGTGTAAACATGGATTGTGAGAATAGTTTCATATCATATTCAATAATACGACTATTTGAATCTAAAATAATTTACTGCTTCGTCATGACAGTTATCTACAAGCTACATTCGACCATAGAAAGGCACATTCGGATTCATCCATTTCAGATAGGATGCATCACATGAAAGTTCAACTTTGAAAAAAGAATTTATGACCCATGAAACAATGAGGAAATATTTAATTCCTATTTCAATCGATTCGTACATACGCGTTTTAATGGTACTATCGCGTATTTGTTTGCACATAATCAGCTGAAATTGATGTCGTTTTGTGACAGTTGAAAACAAGCAATAGGACCGAAGTTGTACAAAGTAACCTTTTGTAAGCTCAAACATCTCCTTGTTGTGACTCCTTGCCCAAAGCTATTTACACTATTGGCCGTAAATTGAGCGCAATATTATTCGTTTTGCGCATACTTTTCTTAAACAACGGTAACAACAGGTACTTCGTAGACACACAACTAACATAGCTTGTAGATAACTGTCATGAGTGTTAACGACGCAGTTGTCTCAGGAGCCTCTGCCTCATCCAGCGCAGGAGCTGTAAATTTATCATTGATTAAGATTTCTACCATCACCCAAACCCTCTTGGGTGTTGCCGTAACGGGTCTCGTAGTCCTCGCCACTGTAGTGACTATTGTGCTGATCTCCACTCGTGCTGGATACGATCCTCCACTCGCGTTCCCAGACTCAGCAACCTCGTTCAAGAACAATGTCTTCGACATTTACCCCCTCGCCAACGATAAGAACCCTCGTGGCGACAATCTCACCATCACCGCTATCACTACACCCGACTTTGGAAGCGCTCAAATTGTTGACGGTAACAAGGTCCAATTCACCGCCGGAAAGTACTGGGCCGGTACTGTTTACATGAACTACACTTGTATGAACGACAAGTTGACCGCAGCGTCAACCATTACCGTTTTCATTACAAACAGAGCTCCCGAGCCAATCAATCAAGCCTACACTATCTCAAAGAATAGTGTCAACAATCGTTTGGACATCTTTTCATACACCAACACTCTTGGTCAAAAGGTTTCCGACATTGACGGTGATTTGATGTACTTGGCCAACGCTACTCAACCAACCCATGGTTCATTGACCTTTGACAACAACTATGTTTACTACACCCCGCAAAACAACTACATTGATGTAGATTCATTCCAATACTGCGTTTCAGACTTTAATGACACTGCTTGCAGCTACGTTAACGTTACTGTCATGAACGATGCTCCAGTAGCCGTATCTGATCAATACACAATCCCCAAGAACACTCCATCTCCATTCAGCGTAATGGAAAACGATTACGATCCAAACAACGATACCATTTTGATCACCGAAGTCGGTAACGCTGCTTATGGTGCTGTATCTGTATTCAACGAAAACACTCAAGTATACTACACTCCAGTCATTCCATCTTCCGTCTACTCTGACTCATTCAGTTACGGTATTACTGATGGTATTCTCTCTGGTTTTGCCTACGTCATCGTCGATATTGTTAACGCAGTTCCAACCGCTGGTGCTGTATCTGTCACTATTCACAAGAACACCAACGCAACTGCTATTAACTTGCCAATGGCTGATGCAGACAAATTGGACACATTAACCGTAACCATTCCCAAGCCAACTTCAGTTGGTACTTACAAGTTAGTCAACTCTCCATCTTTTGGTCAAGTAGCCATTGATGGTGACAAGTACACTTATGCTGGAAACAACTACACCATGTTGTACACTCCACTCCCAGGATTGTCAGGTGTCTACCAGGAAGTCATTACCTACGCAGTTTTTGACGGAACTGATACTACCACTGGCACTGTTACCATTTCAGTTGTCAACGACGCACCAACAGCCGTTGCCGATGTTGTCACTGTGCAAAAGAACATTGCTACCACTGCCAACCTAGTTGCCAACGATTTCGATATCAATGGTGACGACATCAAGATCGTTGCATCTTCATCACCAATTGCTACTGCTCAAGGTGGCTCATACGTTGTCAACGCTGACGGCAAGACAATCACTTTCACTCCAAAACAAGGTTTCTTGGGTAACGACTCTGCTACCTATACTTTGACTGATATCCAAGCCAAGGCTGCTGATCAATTCACCGCAACTGGAACAATTACCTTTGTTGTAGTTAACACACCTCCAGTACCACAAGACGATTCATACACTATCTCCAAGGGTCACTTCAAGCTTTTGGACGTTTTGACTAACGATACTGATCCAAACGGTGATGCTGTAAGCATTCAATCTGCTGGTTCACCAAACTCTAACGCACCAGTTGCCATCGTAACTGTAAATGGTATCCAATACATCAACTACACTGCACTCAACCGTGTATACTCTGATGCTTGGCCATACACTGCCGTTGATGTTGACGGTGCAGCTGTACAAGCAAAGGTAAACGTTGCAGTATACAACGAAGCCCCAGTTGCCAACCCAGACACTGCCTCAGTAGCATGGAACAGAGCCATCACTATTGATGTTCAAGCAAACGATTATGATAACAACCCAGGTGACTCTGCCTTGTTTGTCACTAGCTTACTATCAGCAAACACAACTGGAGGTGGTTCAGTAGTTGTTGTAGCAGGAAAGGCCGTACAATACACTCCAGCTAGTGGATTTGTTGGTACTGACTCCTTCCAATACAGAATTTCTGATCAAATCGACAACAGTAACTACGCATCTGTATCAGTATCTGTATTCAACGATGCACCAATTGCCAACCCAACCACTGTATCACTACACTGGGGCAAATCAATTGCCATCAATGTTTTGGGTATCGACAACAACAGAGATCCAAATGGTGACACTATTTCAGTAACAGCAGTTTCAAATCCAGCCAATGGTGCTGTAGTACTTGCTAATGGTATTGCAACTTATACTCCAACCAACACTGCCTCAAACAAGTTTGTTGGTCAAGATTCATTCACATACACCCTATCTGATGGTCAACTTTCCGCGACTGCAACAGTATCTATTTCTGTAACAAACGCAGCACCAGTTGCCAACCCAGTCTCTATCACTACTCACTGGAACTCATCCATGGTAACTGGATACGTTGCCAGCGTTTGCACTGATGCCGATAGCGATCCACTTACTATCAAGGCCATCACTGTACCATCTGGATTCAAGGGTGCCATGAACATTGCTTCAGGAAACACCAACGTCGAATACACTCCAACCGCATGGAAGGGTGTACAAAGCGTAGGATACACTATTACTGACGGTCCAGCCACTGCATCAAGCAACATTCAAGTAACTGTCACTAACGCTGATGTACCAACTGCTGCCGACAAGACTTTCACTGAACATTGGACTACTCAAAAGGTCACTGGTACTACCTTCACAATTTTGAACTCTGTTGGTCAAAAAGATACTGATGGTGATGTTTTGACACTCACATCCAGCTCATCTGCTACCAAGTCAGGATCTGTAACCAACAACGGTGCTTCCATCACCTACAAACACAGTAACTTCTTGGATACTGAATCATTCACCTATACCGTATCTGATGGTCTTGACAGCGCAACTGGAACTGTCACATTTACCATCTTCAACAACGCACCAACTGCTCAAGACTTTACTATTTCCCATCCATGGAGTCAACTCGTCTCCGGAAAGGCATTCGACGCCAAGGTTGCATGTAACGCAGCTGATCCCGATGCTGCCATGGGTGACGTACCATCCGTTTCAGCAGCATCTACTACTGGCACTACCATTGGTACTATTGCACGTGCCGGAAATGTCATCACTTTCACTCCAACCAAATCAATGACTGGTGTTCAAGACATTAGCGTAACATTCACTGATGGTCTCTCAACTGTCAACGCAGTCATGCACATTGGTGTTTCCAACTCTTTACCAGTTGCTGCACCAGTTGCCAAGAGCGTTCACTGGAGAACTCAAGCAACCGGAACTACATGGAATTTGGTTGCTTTGAATGAAATCACCGATATTGATGGTGACTCTGTAAGCATTGTTGCTGCATCAGCCACTAACGGAGCTGTCTCCTTGTCAGGAAACAACCTCAAATTCACTCAAACAACAAACTTCCTTGGAGCTGCTACTTTCACTGCAACATTCACTGACGGTTGGGAAAACAACACTGCTACATGGAATGTTAATGTTTACAACAACAAACCAGTAGCAACTGCCCAATCATTCTCAGTTTTGTGGAGCACATGGAACTCTGGTACTTTGATGAACGTTGCAGCTTCAGCTACCGACGCTGATTCTGATCCAGTTACCTTGCTATCTGTTGGCACACCAAACAATGGTGGATCAGCTACTATTGTATCAGGACAAGTCTTGTACAAGCCATCCAAGGGTTTCACTGGTACTGAAACTTTTGCTTTCAATGTTACTGATGGTCTCGAAATAGCCACCCAAACAGTAACCGTTTCAGTCACTGACGTACCACCAACTGGTGTCGCTGACATTGCTACTATGCAATGGAGTGCATTCACCACTACTGTCAACGTTCTCAGCAACGATTGGGACTTTGAAAACGATACCATCGCCATCAACGCTATCACTGCTCAACCAGCTATTGGTACTTTCTCAGTTGTTGACGCCGCCGCTGGTACAGTCAAGCTCACTATGCCATCAACCTTGCCAGTGACTTTCGGACTTGGACCAGTAACAGGTTCATACACACCAAAGGACGGTGCTTTACCAGGTGCCGCAGCAAGCGTAACTGTCAACATTGTTAACGCTAATCAACCAACTGCTAACGCAATCCCAGCAACCTTCCACTGGAGAACAACTCAAGCCGGTGCAAGCATTAACATCCCAACACTCACCACTGCCACTGATGCCGACGGTGATGTCCTCACTTTGTCACTTGTTGGAACTCCAGCCTATGCTTCATTACCAGGAGATATTGGAAAGATCACCTACACTAGACCATCATTCGTTGGAAGTGATTCATTCAACTACAAGATTTCTGACGGTATGAGCAGCGCAACTGCAGCTATTAATTTCAACTCTATCAACTCTGCACCAAATGCATCTGACATTGCACCACAATTTGCTGGTAAGTCAGCATTCACCTCTGGTATGACTATCAACGTCGTTTCATTGGGTAAAGCCTCTGATGCCGATGCAGCTGATGTACCATTCTTGAGCCTTGTTGCTGTAACCAAGTTGAACACCTACACTAGTGCTACAGTACAAGTTAAGGATGCCACCTCAGTATTCTTCAAGCCAGTTGTTGGAGACTTCAACTCTGACTACTTTGACTTCACCATCACTGACGGTATCGCTAACGTTACCAGAAGATGCTACGTATACACTACAGTAGCAGCTCCAGGTGATGGCAGTTACTACAACTCCATTCACTGGTCAACTTACGCTGCTGGTTCAAGCTTCAACACTATCTTAACTGATGCCTTTGACGCTTCTGGTGCCAACTACAAGATCAACAGCTTCAGAAGCACACCATCATCAGGTGCCGTTGCAACAATTGTAGGTAGCTCAACCAACAACTACATTACATACAAGCAATCAGCCAACTTTACTGGTGATGATTCATTCTCATTGAACGTAACTTCTGATGTTGGAACGTCTGTCAAGTTGGACGTCGTAATTAACGTCTTTGACAGTCCACCAGTACCAGCAACCAAATCTGTTTCTACTCACTGGAAGACTGCTGTTACAACTAACGTTGTATCTGGAACCACTGATCCAGATGTTCAAGACACTACCTTCACTTTGAAATCATTCGGCACTCCAAGCACTGGTTCTACTGCTGCTTCAGGAGCACAATCAGTTATCTTCACACCATCAGCAACTATTGGTTCTACTTCATACTCGTTCGTAGTAAGTGATGGTTTGTTATCAAGCACCGGTTCAGTGTCAGTATCTGTAACTAACTCTCCACCAACTGCTGGTGCTTTGGCATACAGCATTCACTGGGGTGTATTCAAGGCTGGAACAGCTTTGAACGTTATGGTTAACAGCACTGATAGCAATGGTGATGCCCTCAGCTTGGTAGGTACTACTACATCCAACTTGCCAACTAGTGTCACTGTTGTTGCAAACACTGGACTTGGTCAAGTAACCGTTAAAGGTCCAGCTTCACCAGTATACTATGGTCAATCATTCCCATTCACATACACTGTTACTGATGGTGCTTCAAACGGTCAAGTCAGCGCAACTGCAACTGTATCAGTTTTCAACAACGCTCCTGTTACCACACCAAAGACCAACTCTATTCACTGGCGTGATGTCTCAGTAAGCAAGGACGTCAAGACTGGTTGCACTGATGCCGATAGCGATACTATCACTCTAACTGGTGCAACATCCAGCCAAGGTGCAACTGTATCAGTATCTGGAAACAACGTTATCTACACACCAAAGGCTAACTTTATTGGTGACGATGCAGTTACTTACACTGTAACTGACGGTGCTCAATCAGTCACTGGAACTTACACAGTAACTGTCAATAACGCTAAGCCAGTCGCTAAACCATACACTATCTCCAACTCATGGAAGAACTTGCAAAACGGATACATCTTCAACATTGGAGGTGACGCAAACGATACCGATGTTAACGATAGACCATTCTTGGGTCTCTCTGGTACATTACCAACTGTAACAGGTGCCACTTTGACCAAGATCAACAACACTCACATCAAATTGACACCAAACGCAGGTTTCGTTGGTACCTTATCATTCCAATACTCTGTAACTGATGGTCTCGCTGTCTCTGATCCAGTAAGTGTTTCAGTCACAGTCAACAACAACGCACCATATGCTACTCCATCTGCCACTAACATTCACTGGAGAACTACTTCAACCACCATTGATCTCACATCCAAGTTGATTGACGCAGATAATGATGCCATCACAATCACTAGTGTAACTTCAGACTCTGGTGCTGCTACCGTAAGCAAATCTGGTCTAGTTGTCACCTACACTCAAAACGCAATTGGTACTGTTGGTGCTGATACCTTCACCGTCACATTCACTGACGGCTGGACTCAACCAGCAAGCACTGCTCAATTCACTGTTAACACAATTGACTTTGTTCCAGTGCCACAACCAATCTCAGTCAACTTGCATTCCTCCAAGTTTGCAACTGGTGCCATCGTTAACATTATTAACAATGCTAACACCACTTTAAGACCAACTGAAACCGATAGCGCTGATTTGCCATTCTTGAGAGTCACTGCTGTATCTGGTACTTACGTAGGAACTGCTAGCATTAGCACTACAACCACTACATCAGATACTGTAACATACAAACCACCACAAGGAACTATTGCAGTAAGCACAGTCACTTACACAGTCTCCGATGGTGCCAAGTCAGGAACTGGACAATTGTCAGTCAACGTGTACAACAATGCACCATCCAACACTGACTACCCAACTTCCATCAAGTGGTCTGACTGTGTCAACGGTGTATCCATCAACATCAAGCAAAATGCTTATGATGCTGATCCAGAAGATGCTACCCTCACTTACTCTACTCCAACCTCAACCAGAGCTACTATCACCCAAGCTACTAACGGTATCCTCACCTACAAGTGTAACGCTGCTTCAGTATTCACTGAAACTTTAAGTTTCACTACTACTGATTCTGGAGGACTTTCAGTAACCAACGCAATCCAAATTACAATCACCAATGCACAACCAGTTGGTAACCCAGATTCTTACCTTGTTCACTGGAAGTCTGCATCATTCGCCGCTAACGTATTGGCTAACGATACTGATGCTAACAATGATGTCTTGTCTATTGTTGGTCTAACGCCAACTACCACACAAGCTGGTGCCACTTTGAGCATCGTTTCTGGCAAGATTCAATACACTATGCCACAATCTGCCATTACTGCCGCTAAGCTTGGTGTAGCTGATAACTTCAACTACCAAGCAAGTGATTCCGTATCCACCTCTGCAAGCACCAGAGTCTCTGTAACCATCTATGATAACGCTCCAGTTGCTCAAGCACAATCAGCTACCATCAAATGGAATGCAGCTGCCAGCTTCTCATTGTTGTCCAAGTGTACTGATGCTGATGGCGACTCGATGACCTTTGAAGGTATTACTCAACCAGTTTCAGGAACTGTTGTTGTAACAAGCAACGCCACTGGTGCAGTAACCTTCACTCCATCCGCCGCAACCACTTCAACTACTACTTACAACACTCCTTACACTATGACTTACTCTTGCAAGGACGGCTTATTGACTGGTTCAGGTCAAGTAACTGTAAACGTCTTCAACACCGCTCCAACTGTAGCAGCAAAGTCCGCAAGCATCAACCGTAACTACAACAACCCAACCTTCACTGGATTGACTGGTTTGAGACCAAGTACAACCGATGCCGATGGTGATACCGTCACTGTTACCGCAGTAACTGCTGATGCCGATACTCAACTCTCCACCTCTGCTACCTCTGATACTTTCAGCGTAACTGTTCCAAGAACTTTCGCTGGTACCAAGACTTTCACATGGAAGTTGACTGATGGTCAATTGCAATCACCTGCAGCTACATACACTTTGAACTTTGTCAACAGATTGCCAGTATGCCCACCTGTTTCTGGTTTAAATACCTACAAGGGTGTTCCAGTCTCAACTACCCTAGCATGTACTGACGCTGATAACGATTCAATTACCTATGCATACAGCTCCGCTGGTGTAACCAAGGGTACCCTAAGTGGTACTGCTCCATCCGTTACATTCACACCAACTGCTTTACGCTCTGGTCAAACTGTAATCGGCTTCACTGGAACTGACATTACTGGTGGTCAAACATCCTCAACTGTAACTGTCAACGTACTCAATCGTGCACCAACTGCCTCTGATATCGCATACCCAGTTGAAGGTTCTCACGCAAACAACCAACTTTACACTTTCGATTATCTTACTGACGCTGCCCCAAGCGACGCTGATTCTGGTGACTCTGTCTCCATTCTATCAGCTGGTCTACCATCAGATTCCTGCAATGCTAACGGTGTTGGTGTTGTTGGTTTGTCAAATGGAAAGGTCACCTGGACTCGTTCATTGTCTTCATGGACCGGTAACTGCACAATCACTGTAACCGTTACTGATAATGACCAAGATTTCCCAGCAACTGCAACTGCTAAAATCACTGTAGCTGTTGCTCTCAACTCTCCATACCCACCAACTGCAGTTGACGATTCTTACTCAACTCCACAAGCAACCACTACTTTCCAAATCCCAATCACTGGTACCTTGACAAGTAGTGGTGTAACCATTTCAGGTGTTATGGAAAACGACAAGGCTCCACTAGGAACCAGTATCGTATTCGACACATTGATTTGTAACACTGCTGCCGGATTCTGCAAGCAAACACCACAAGTTCAAAACGGATACATCAACTATCCAGTTAACACCAGAAACTGTGTTGCCGATAAGTTCCAATATCAAATCAAGACCACTGACTCATTGGCTATGACCGCCATTGCCACAGTTACAATTTCATTTACAAATTGCTATTGTCAATCAGCACTAGACATCTTCTTCGTGATCGACTCTTCTGGATCTATTGGTGCTGACAACTTTGAAACGCAAAGAGCTTTCTTAGTCAATTTAACAAAGAGTTTAGATATTGCAAACGATAAAGTCAAAGTAGGAGTAAGTCACAATTTTTTAAACGTATTAATTCCTCTAGATAGCGCAGTTTGGTTGGGATGGCAGTGTGTACCGCTCAATTTCTGGCAGTAGAACCGATGTAGTATCAACTTTGAACTCAATTCCATATTTGGGACAAGCGACCAACACGCTATCTGGTTTAAACGCTGCTTTAGCAGATATTACCGGTACTAACCCAGCTAACAACTCCTATTTCGGACCAGGAACTGGTCGTGCTAACGTACCCAAAGTTATTGTCGTTGTAACTGATGGTGTTTCCAACGCACCTTGCGACTGTATTGTAACAAGAAATGGAGTAGAGTCAAACAGATTCGCTAACAACGGTCAACAAATGACCTGCTCTGGTATGTACGGTCAGAACAACAACTATGCAACCAAGTGTCAATCACCAACACGTTACCCAGGTCTCACTTGCAGCGACTGTAGATCAAACTCTGTTGCTTGCTTCCCATGTGCTGAACCTATCAAACTCACTGAACAAATCAACTCTTGGAATACTACTGCCACGGGTAGCTCACCACCAAGCGCGTATGTAACAAAGGGATTCTTGAACTGGAAGGTTGTAGTACTTGGTGTAGGAGACTTGTTGAACAATCCATTCGGTAAATCACAAATCTCTGGTATGCATTATGATCACGACCCAGAAAAGATTATCATGGTAAGATGGCAAAACTTGCAAAACGCAGTATCAGCTGTAGTTGACGCCTCTTGCAACACATAAAGTAATGACTTTTAATAACTTGTTTTTATTTATTCTTCTCATGAACTTTCCACTTGCTTTTCTACTCTGTTTCAAGAAGATTGTACCAGTCGTAAAATGTTGAATACTACCAAAATTTGAAATGCGTAATTGACAATTCTGCTATGCGAATTTATTAGCGAACGTATAATACCTTGAAGCTGCCTTAAAACTTAACTACAGTATGGATGTTGAGCTTTTACTTTATTCTTTTTTATCTGGATACAAAGATGGTTCATGAAAAGATATTTATAGAAACTCCAAACACATCAAAGTTACTGATGAAGAACTTTATTGTGTCGATCGTATGCCTCTCAGTACTTGTATGCGCGGTAATTGGTCGCCAACGAATTGCTGGAGGTTCTCCAGCGACTTTAGGACAGTTTCCATACGCTGTATTTGTACAAATAACAAAACCTTCTGGTAGTTATGATTGTGTAGGAACTTTGATATCAACTTCTACAGTATTGACTGCCGCCCATTGCGTGACTGATTTTGGAGACGACGCGATACAGATACAAGTCGTTTACGGCTATCTAAACAATACAGTAGTCCCAACACGAAATTTAGGTGACATTTCTGCTTACAGCTACCATCAAGATTATTTACCATCAACAGTTGTGAATGACATTGCTTTGCTTCATTTCAACACGCCAGTTGTATTATCGCAAAATGTGAAACTTGCAGCAGTCGCTACTACAGCACCGACACTTGGCGGCTCATACTTTGCCGCAGGATGGGGAACAACTGAAAGCGGACAACCATCCCCAATATTATTGTACACTGAATTGACTGTCGCTGCCGATTCGTTATGTGAAGCCCAAGAAGCAACGAATGGTTTTCCATATGAAGCTACAACTCAATTCTGCATGAATGGAGGCTCACCAACAGACACATGCGAAGGCGATAGTGGTGGAGGAATTGCACAAAAAGATACTGCTGGAGATTGGACCGTCTATGGAATCGTTAGCTACGGACCATCTGCATGTGGTGCTGGCAATGGGGTAGTCGCAACTTATACAAAAGTCTCATTCTACCAAGATTGGATTGCAGCAAATGAAGCCAATCTAGATCTTCAACCAGTCGCTACAGCAAGTCCAACTACTGGTATGGTTATGGCAACTAAAATCGATGGTGTAGGTCCATCAGCACCAACACCTACCTCAAGTTCAATCACTATTGTCCCTTCAGAGACTTTATCTCCGGTAAGCAGTACTACACCAAGTAGCAGTTTACCTGCTAGCTCTGAAACGCCAAGCAGTGTATCACCAACTACTTTGCCAACAACCTCAGGTGCAGTAGTTGTTACTACCACTAGAGCACCATCAAACACAACAGCAACAACTCGTGCTGCTGTAACTACAACCACTACCAGTGGACCTGTTCGTTCACCAAGCAGTGCAACTAGAATGCAAACAACATTTGGTCTATTAACATTCTGTTTATTGATTGTACTACTTGTACAATAAATTATAGTTTATAAGGACGTACGTATTCCTTATCGCCCTTTTCTACCAAATTAGTCCATCTGTGAACAGTCTTTTCACGTTTGCGCATGCGTGAACCCCAAATTTCCAAGAATCCGTTTGCACTTGGTAATAGTGTCTCAATCATGTGGTAAATGTAACCTGGTTTTTCTCTTGGTACATCTTCACGAACAATTGCGAAAACAACATCTGGATTACGTTGATGGCGAATATCCATCTTTCTAGTTATTTCATTGTGCTTCTTGAACAATAGTAACGTCTTGTGACTAGTTGCTAAATATTTGTAGTCATCGTTTCTGTAACTATGGTTTGCTTCTTCGGTGACCCAGCATAAGTTTTCAATATAGTTGAAACCATGACCTTGCATCTTGTCCAACACGATTCCAACGACGTGCTTCTCTGCCCATACGAAGGCGTATCCATTTTCAATCAAATCATCGATTGGCAAGTTGTTGAAGTCTTCAATATCTATTCTTTCCCATGGAGGATCAATCAAAACAGAGTTGAACTTGTCTAATTGTCCAAGGAATTCGGAACTATTCAAACTAGTAATAATGTCGTCGCAATCAATGACGCGACCAGGAATTAATCCTTGTTTTGTATTCTTGTTGTCGGCCTCTGGTTCTAGATAGTCGTACACAACAATTTCAGTGTGAATACCGTCGTCTGTAACGTCTTCGAGAATTGTTAACTCTGCCTCGTGCAATGGCAGAATTGTTTTCGCCCATGATGGATCTGCTACCATGACGGATAACGTGTCCGCATTGCTTCCGCTCTTCTTAGTTGTAAAACCGAATGAACCAAACATGCCACTAACGCTAACGAAATTTTCGCGTCTTCTACCACCCTTTTGTGAGATTCTTTGACGTTTTGACGCTCTTCTGTCGTATGGATGTTCATCATCCAAAAAGTCCATATATTCATCATTCTCTTCATCTTCCGATTCCATCTCGTATGTGTCGTCTATCTCGTTGTCATCTTCTAAAAATTCTTCGTCATCTAGTTCGTATTCTTGCTTTTGAGGTTCTTCTTGGTAGCAATAACTGTAGAAAAATGCCTCATCAATCTTTTCCTCCTCTGGCACGACGATACCTTCCTCTCGCAACATCATTTTCTTTTCTTGAGCTGCGAACTGTTGCATAATGTCATCGATAGACTCATGTTCACCAACGTATCCCATGGTTTTGTAGTTACGGTAATAGTCTAGTTCTGAGACATCTTGTTTCGCTGGTTTGACACATCTGCGGGTCGGTCTGCTCATGTTTTTTTGGATTGAATGAACCAATCCACAGGACCGTTACATCAAAAGCACAAGTTGACTACCAAGGTTGACTAGCTGTTACGAATATTTTAGGAAGAAGGGTTTTTCTTTACTTAGGTTAGAAGCATGCTCATTGTTTCATTAGGGTCACCAAAGGCACAAGCCAAATCGCCTACAATTTGGTTAACAACTTGTTTAAAATGCATACCTGTGTCGTGGTCTGAATGTGGACAGAAATGTTGCGTGTATTCACTTCGATGCTTCTTGGAGAACCTGTCTTTGAGGTGCCCTAACCAGAACCCTCTATCAAATGCTTTCAATAATGCAAAATCTTGCGGATGTTCTTTCTCAAATGCATCTATACCACCATGCTTGGCAAAAAGTTCACTACAAAAGATGTCCAATTGGCTATGCGTCTCAAAAGTTATTTTTTTCTTGGTAGTTGGGTCTCTAAATGACTTGTTCGTATTCCCATTTCGTAGCCCTTTTATGTGATGTCCCAACTGGCCTGTAAAAGTACCAGGCATACCAAGCGCTGCCATACAGTCGTCAGTGAATTGATGACAATTGCAATTAATGTTGTGGTACTGCCGATTCGCGTTATAGTCAGCTATTATTTCGCATAGTTTTGTTAGTTTTAGTTTATCGTCATCGTTATCGATACTAAGTGTTCCCAAATCTATCGCACAGTTTGGTGTTGATGCCTTTGTTGCTGTAATATGAACTATGCCGTTACATAAAAAATTAAAAGTTGCATACCTATCGAATCGTTGAACCAATGTATCACATAGCTACCAATCATCATTCCGGCGTGACAGAGGCCATATTGTAGAAAACCAGCGGACTTTCCTATATTGGCTGCAATCCACGACACTAAAGCTTTTTCTTTCCAACCTTCGAGATCAATAATCACGAGTTTAACTTTTAACAGTGCAGTATTCCCATCGTCATCTTGCTATTAAATTGTTAATCAAAATGCATCACGCGCGTACAAGTTTGTCGTATAAATCATCATAAGAGAAGAAATGTGTTTCGATTTGTTGCGGATCAGAATACAACTCGACATATTGACGAAGTTCTCCCTCGCTTGTCGTATCACCCATTGTTCGTTTCAACTTGCCATACAAGTCCATGCCACGACTCGCACTCTTTGTTTCGCCACTGAACCATTGACCCATTGTTTGTATTTTTATGTTTGCAAACTCAACTTGGTTGTTTGAACGTTCAAATAAAAGATTTATTGTAAGATCTCAATATCTATAAATTTGTCATTGTTTCTTGTGTTGTTCATTCTTTCTTTCATAAAGGCATCATCACTTGTATCTTTTGGTTCTGACATTGTTACATTGAAATATAGAAACTTACTAATGAATAAATAAGAGGCGTATTCTCCTGTTGATATTCCCAGATCGTATCCATATGGTAGTTTCTGTGCTTCTTTTGGATAATCTACCAACTCAAATTCAAATTTATCTATTAGCGCTCTATTCTCTTGGCATTCATCTCGAAACTGCCACAATCGCCCATCATCTATTTTGTTAGTCTAAAACAAAACTCTACATACTTGAAACAATCATAATATGGTACAAACTACATGTCAAAGCCTTTGGTTGTGGGAATTTTCTTGTACATGTAAATACAGTAGGTTCTGTCGACCATCCATACGCACTACAGAACAAATACACTGTTCCATCAATTGTTATCGCTACGGAAATATCTCCCAAACAGCAAACATTTGTGACAATTTTATCTTTGGTGAGTGTGACCAAATCCCACGTTGGAGCGTTATACTCTCGCTCTCTTCCAAGTTTTGCACTATTTTCACCAGCAGAGTATAGTTTTCCAGATTCTGTTAGTGCCATAATGTGGAATGAACCACCAGTAAGATGAACTATTTTATCTTCCGGATTCGGTAACGTCATTTCGTACACGTTCGTGTTATTGTTATTTGTTCCTAACCAGTTTTGTCCGAGTACATAAATGTTTTTATAATCAGTTACGACTGTGGAGAACGAAAAATTACAGCAGAACGAAGTAGGTGTGCCTTTGATACATTTTACTTCTGTAATGCTGGATTTATCCGCTGATTCGCCAGTTCCGAGTTGATAATATGAATTGTATCCTAAACCGTAGAGTTTGTCGTCTGTTGAGAGTAGTAGCGAGTGGTAACTGTTGCAATCTACATGTTTGAATTTTAGGTTTGTTGGTACTTTGTATATAAGAGGAGAATCACTTAAATTGTTAGTTTTAAATGCATTAAAAACTAACCTCCTAGCGCCCATGCCGATACCAAGCTGTCCGTGGTCATTATCACCACATGCATAAAGTGTTCCAGACTCTAAACTTGTTAATTTGAATAGAGTATATTTTACCTGTTAGGAATAGTGTAAAAGATCCTCCACCGCGTACGTATGTAACTTTTTCGTTCTCAAATAAATCTGATGTCACTGGAACCCACTGTATTGTTCTGTCTTTGTCATTTGGTAGTTTTACAGGAAGCGAGCCGGAACGTTGTTGTCCACGCACGTAGAGAGCCGTAGAATTTGATGGCACATATGTGTACCCAAGCTCTGAACTTTGGCGTGATTGTTTATGTCCCATGTTTGATTTCAGTTGACAAGAAGTTACAAGAGATTGACTTGAAAGCTTTTTATTAGAAGTCAATGTTCACTTTGCCTTTCTTCAGGTTCTTTACTCTCTTTGCTAGATTTTTTGCTTTTTTCGCAATGTTTTTAACGGTGTTAATGCCTTTCTTCACTTTGCCGATAGCATTCATGACCATACCAGCTTGTGGTATCGCTGTTTTAACGTACTGCATAGCTGCTTTGATCAAAGTACCACCTGCGATTTTTCCTACTTTTTTTAAGCCTTTACCTACTTTCTTTAGACCTCTGCCCAACTTTTTAAAGAATCCACCTTTCTTCTTCTTTTTCTTTGGCTTGGACAGAGCTTGTCGTACTCTACCAACTACTTGATTTGTAATTTTATTCTTGAAACCTTTTGCAGCATTTTTCGCTTTCTTAACCATGCCTTTGGCTTTTCCAATCATATTCTTCGCTGTGTTGACAGCAGCTACTGCCATTCCAACTATAACACGTTAGAACTGATAAAGAAACATACCTTGCGGTATAGCAGTAGATGCAACTTTGAGTGCCGCTTTCATGATACCTTTACCATACTTTTTAGCAACCTTCTTGATACCTCTTCCTAGTTTCTTAAAAAATCCAAGTTTCTTTTTCTTCTTTGGTCTTGCGATTGGTTTCATTACTTTTTTAACTGCTTTCTTGAGTGCAGGTGATATCTTTCCTCTTGCAGACACTCGAGCAGAAACTCCTCGTGGAGAAGCTCTTCGAGGAGATACTGTTCTTCGAGGAGACGAGGATCTTCTCGCTGGAGCAGCTCTTCTTGTAGCGGATTTTCTTGGCGATGCGGCTCGAAGTGACTTTGGACGTGCCACTCGCTTTACAGCTTTCTTGGCACGTTTTAGTTTCGAACGCACAGCTTTTAGTTTCTTTAGCGCCTTTGCAGGAGCTTTTCTAGCTTTCTTAGCTCTTTTCTTTGGTGCAGTTCTTGCTTTTGCAGCTTGTTTTTCCTGTACTGGTTTTGGTTGGTATGTAATTGCACCAGATTCTGGATCAACGAACATTTGTGGTTCTTCGGCCAATACAGCAGGTGCTTCCGTATTTTGAGCATTAGATTTGTACGAAATTGCACCTGTATTTGGATCGACAAACATTAATGGTTCTTCTGCTAGTACCGCAGGTGCTTCTGTTTCCGACGCAACTTCCTGTGCTGTGTCTGCAGCACCGATTAGTCCTTCTTCGGTAGGTACCATTAAATTTCCAGTTTGTGGATCGAAATAAGGTTGCTCTGCCGATGATGCAGATGCGATTTGTTGCGGATCGACTGGCAATCCAGTGTTTGCATCGACGAGTTCTGCTTCTCCACCTTCTGCAGGTAAAACGCTTTCGCTGTTTTCGAACGCTGCGAGATTTAATTGTGGTTGTAGTGGAGGTGCGAATAGCGCTGGATTGAGTGGCATTGGTTGCATCGGCGGATATTGTGGTTGTTGAGGTGGTGCGAACTGTTGTGGATACATTTGTGGTGGTTGAGGATATTGGGCTGGTATTTGGTATGGAAACGCTTGTGGTTGCTGTTGTGGTACGGGTTGAGGATACTGCCATTGTCCTTGCGCTGATCCAATTACGCCTACCGAACCATCAGGTGACCACTGTTGCAGTTTACGTCTGACACCGCGGTGTCCCACACGAGCGTCAACAAAAGTACATAAAATGCATGCCAATAAGAGCAGCGTCAAGATGATCCTATTATTCATGTACTATTATTTAAACTGACGCTGCTGGCTCAACCTAGATTTGCAGCTCAGAGTCTTATTTGCCGCATATACAGTGTCATTCTACAGTCAACTGCAACCCACTGATATGGGTTACTGAAGTTCCGAGTAACAGATACTAGATACAGTGCAACGAGTACTGGTTACTGCTCTTGTAATGATCAGACCCGCTTAAATACAGTACTCAGTACAACTGGAGTACACTTTTTTGACAAAATATGAGAGCAGTCGTTTGTGCAACGTTGTTGATTGTGTTAGGACTGTGCTTTGCCGGTGAACCGCTTGTTTCTCTTCAATTAGGAAACAAAAAATACACAGTCAATCAAAAGTGTATTGACAATGCAGTGAACGTATGTACCCAAGATACATCCAGTCAAAAGGCGTTCCACCATTTTACTAGATCAGCCAAGGACATAACGGATATCAAAGCAAAGACAAATCTTTGGGAACCACATCACAACAAATTTAGCGTAAAAGCAGAAGCAGACATTTTCTTTCGTTCAGGTGCTTTCAAACTACCACCCAACGCGCAGAGAGATGTAAGATCACAACCACTCAAAACTGGTCGCAAACTTCTTCAAGCTCTTCCAACTGATTTTGATTCTCGTAAGCAATGGCCAAAGTGTGTTACTCCAATTCAGAACCAAGGTAACTGTGGAAGGTAAGACAAATTTCTAGTTACTCACAATTTTAGTTGCTGGGCGTTCGCCTCCTCGTCAGTGCTATCTGACCGAATGTGCATAGCTACGAAGGGACAAATGAAAGGTATCTTTGTTTCACCTCAAAACGCTGTTTCTTGCTCTGGTACTGGTAGCTGCGACGGTGGTAGCCCATTGTACTTCTTTAGATACACCAACAAGACTGGAATTGTAGCCTCTAGTTGCATCGGCTATAAGAATGCTCAATATGATGGTACTAACCCAACAGCGTGTCCAGCAACGTGTGACGACGGCAAGACCAACACTGGACAAACAACTCGATACTTTACCGCAACTCCAGTGCAATTAAAAGGTAGAGAAGTTATAAAACAGGAGATCATGGCTAATGGACCTGTTAACATGCACATGCAAACCTATGCCGATTTGATGTTTTACCAAAGAGGCATTTACCATAATGTCATCACCAAACCAAACGGTGGTCACGCTGTGAAATGCGTAGGTTGGGGATACGACAAGATGAGCAAAACCGAATACTGGATAGTTGCCAATAGGTATGTTAAAATATTACTTCTAACACGTGTCTAGCTGGGGTGCATCGTGGGGAGAAGATGGGTATTTCAGAATAAAGGTAAGGCTTGTGTGCAAACTAACACGCGTAGATGGGTGAATGCGAAACCGATGATGAAGTATGGGCAGTACAATACACTACGACTGGGCAAGGTCCAGAGAGGTCTAATACGCCAAGTAGTGCTAGTCCAACAAGACCACCACCGTCACCATGGACTACTCTACCACCAGTAGCTTATACCCAACCAATTCGCAAACCATGGAGCACGCTCCCACCACCAACAACTAGAAAATTGGTAAAGAAGTAAAATGAATTCTTTCGCATCTGTGAACGTGTGGTTCTATTCTGTCATTGTTGTGGCTAATTCCAAGTTGCCTGTCGCGATTACAAATACCTAACATCACCAAAACACTAACGAGTGACATGAACCTGCGAACTGGTTTAACGGCTGTTATCACAGACTACAGAACAATTACACCAGAACAAACACAAAAACCATACGTGGTTTATTCTATTGCGTGCGAATACGAGTTAAAACAGTGGACTGTCGACAAACGATACTCTGAATTTGAGTCTCTTCAATCTGAACTGTCAACACGCCATGATAATTTACCAAAACTACCACCGAAACTATTATTCGGAAACATGAACGCATCTAATCTGGGAAAACGCAAAATCGCGCTTCAAACATACCTAGATACTTTGATACAAGATGAATCTGTTAGTCTTGATGAAGATCTCGACATCTTTTTACAAGTAAGCAAACAAACACAAAACCCTCTAGAGAAAAAGGTAATGCAAGAGGGACACGACGTGTTTGTTGCTCTGTACGACCACATTGCCAAAGTTGATACAGAATTAACATTCAAACGAGGCGATAAAATAACACTAAGCAAAATGGATGGTACGACTTACTACGGTTCACTAAAATCGAACCCACAACGCATTGGTTGCTTCCCTTCCAACTATGTACAATCCATATACACTGTCAACCACATTGCAAGTAAAACACCACCTAAATTCCAACCATTGTTTGAACCAAGTTATGAAATTGCACAAGAAGAAAAAAGTAAAGAAATAGGAAAGATTATGAGGTTGAGTGTTGAGCATCACGATGATCGAGGAACATTAAAAGTGTATGATCGTGTAAGAATTATCGTACCAAGCAAAAATGATGAAATACGTAAGAATTGTTCGTATATTCGTCACTTGAAGAAGAATATTGATTTGTGGATTCCTGATGAGTGTTTATGTGAGTTACCTTCTAATGATTAAATCAAATTTTATCTGGTACAATTTACTTTTTCTCTTCCTTGGTGACACCCAACTTTTGTTGTATAAAGTTGGACAAGTCGTTTTCTGGTCTAAATCCAACTAGTGGTTCGCCAACACGTTGTCCGTTCTTGAATGCGATAACTGTTGGTAGCGCTCTTACACCAAGCTCTGCTGCCAAATTTTCATTATTATCAGAGTTCAATTTCGCTATTTTAACGCGACCATTGAACGAATCTGCTACCTTTGCGAGGATTGGTGAATATTGTTTGCATGGTCCGCACCAACTATATTGTTAAATTTTGTGGTTGTGCAATTACTCTGCGTAAACGTCGACTAATACAGGTACAGACGAATTTTTCACTTTTTGTTCAAACTCGTTTTCGTTGACTTCGAAGACGTGTGCGGATGTAGCGTAACATCTGTGTAGTTGAAAAACGGAGGATCTTTTAAGTGATGAGGTACTGATACGATGAAGTGTGCGTTGCATCTTTCCGACTGTTGCAAGTTGATCGCAAGAAACGGGTAAACAATTTGTTTTATTCTCTAGTTGGTGCTGAAAGACGATCGTCTTCTCTTTGCCATTGGTGATACTTGATATCTAGCAAATGTATCTAGTAGATTTTGAAGTACTTCTCTTTGGAAATCTTCAAAGATCGTGCTCTGAAGTTCTAAATTTCCCTCTAGTAGCGATAAATTCTTCTTCACAGTGTTCCTACATTCAATAGGCAAATTAATTTCCAACACACTTTCTCCCACTTTGATGTAGACATCATAGATACGGTGACACTCCTCAATCTTTGCTTTCTCTTCCTTAATGTCGTGATACAGTTCCAAATCACTCCATGCATACAAATTTTCTGTTGAGAATTCTCTTTGGCAGTACTGTTGGAACATATCTCTCGATTCTCTTTTCTTCAAGAGTCTTTGAATACGCTCTTGCTTTGTTTCTTTTCGCTTCTTGTTTTGTGTGTATTGAACGATAGATCTGTATACTATTACTATAACACATGATAAACCAGCACATAGCAGGAAGCACGTTCTCCAAACAGGATCAATCACTACAAATATTGCGTGGATGGCTACACCTGTTGGTGTACTGTAGATCGCCGCATTAGAAAATATCACAACAAGGATAGCATTAAGAATTGCTGTGGGAGCGCATATGAACAGTAGTATTGCATCTAGTCGATAATTGAGAGGATCTCGCTCTGTTAAAAATCCTCTCCAACTATGCTTTTTCACATCTTGATACAAATCATACACAAAGGCTATTCCAATTATAATGAAGAATGCTACTCCTGGTACGATTGAAAACACCGCCATGAGTGCATATGCAGTTGTGAAATTAATGACTTTCGCAGTGAACGTTAAGAGTGCCACAACTACACACATTATAGTTAGCCAAAGCATGAAGCCGAGAATAACAATCACTTGAACCCACGTAGCTGTCAGTTGCCTCATGAATCGCATGCGTTTGCTCACATGAGTGTTTGATGTCCTCTTTAGTTCATTGAAGTAGTGATCAACTACGTACTTCAGATACATGATACACATGGCGCAGAACATGCCTGCGATAAAAGTCACTTGCACGGCGCCAAACCCTAGTTGAATTTGGAGAGCATTTTCTAATTCCCATGCTCCAACTTTCATAATGCTGTCCAGTGAGATGTTGGCAACAGAAAAGAGCAACAGAATAATAGAGGGCATTATACCTCTGCTCTTGAGGGGAGGTATTCGGTGCAAAATAATACATGCTAAGCACGTGCAGAGCGAAACAAATATGATAAAAGATTGGTCTGCCAAGTACCAGGCATAAATGTTTCGCTGAGCCTCTGTTAGCAGAGAATAGGTTGTGTTTGTGGCGTTCATCTTATTTGTTGGTGTGCTCAGACACCTGTCAGCCTTGTCAAAAAATGTTTTTAGATAGTCCCTCTTAAAGCATATGTTGGTGTCACTATCATCAAACGTTTTCTATTGATGCAAAAAAGTCCTAAATCAACTCCGTAGTAGCCTCTTCGTCCCTTAACAGCAACTGAACACTGCTTCCACCAGTTGCCCGCTTAGCTGAAGTGGCATATCTTTTAATAAATCGCTAGGTAATAATAGTTGGTTAGCTGAAAATAATAGCTGGAAAGATTCTAGCAAACACGTTGAGAAATGAGTACAACCATCGACAACGCAGCAGTACTGAACAACGCTATCTATGGCAAGCCTCAGTTCGCAGCTCCTGGTGCTACAACTCAAATTGTAACAACTGTCACAGAAACAGTGCCTGTGGCACCACCAGCTCACAAAGGGTTCGAAATATTCTCTTCAGTTTTTGGAGTCGCAGCTAGCGTTCTGATGTTCTGTGGAGCGGCTCTAAATCTTACTGCCATGGCGTTAGTACTAACTAATCCTATATCATATGACACCACAATTGGAGGTTTACTAGTTGCAGGATTCTCGCTCTGGTTCCTGTCAGCAATCTTACTCTGGATTCCAAACTTCGGAGGATTCACACTTGGCACTAGAGCCGGTTATCACATCTTTGGTGTATTTGCGAATCTGCTTCAACTATCAGCGTTTGCGCTCTTTATTGCCGGTGCAGGTTGCAGTCTTAGCTTTGGATACTTGGAAAATATTCGATTAGCAGGATTAATTTTATGGATAATTGCATCAGGTCTTTGGTTAGGAGGAGCACTGCTACGAGATCTTGGGCTTAGATATGATGCCATGATAACTTACAGAGATACACCAGTCTTACCTGTTGATGGAACAAAAGATCAAAGATTACCTTTACATCTGAGCTCCATTTGGAGTAACGCTTTCGCTACTGATTTATTGTTGCTTTCAGCTACGTTGTTCTTGCTAGGCTCAATTATGTTCCTAGTAGAGTTCAACAATAGGGTCATCGCACCATCAACCTCTAGGAGCTTCAATATTGCAGGCGGTGTGCTATGGATAGTTGGTTCAAGTATCATGTTGTTTACAGCAATATTCCAAGCCTTTGCAAGACGTTGAGCAATGTAAATAAATAATAATTTTACAGAGAATTACATCAATGGAGTTTTGCTACGAAGTCCTGTTGTATGTAGAGTGTTAGTTCTAATTCTATCTTCCTCAGCTTGAGGTCTCAGAATAGAGGCCAGACGGTAATCTTTTTTTCCACTCACAACTTCATTCACTTTAAATGCATGTCTGAGCACTTTCAAAGATTCTTCGTCAGGAGTTGCAACGCTTGAGCTTCTTTTTCGAACCACCACCTCACTCTTGGAACGCTTTTTTCTTTCTCTAGCCGCTCGTATCTTGTCTACATCGAAACTTAATTTTGGTATGTTGATAGAGAGTGGGTCGAGCGATTTTCTTCTGTTCATACTGTACTTGTTTCTATAATAGTTATCAAGCTCCGCAACAAAGCTGTACAGACCACATAAAGTGTACTGTAGTTGTAACACTTGTTGCTGGTTGAGCGACAGTTTCGCGCAAACAAAAACCGTTACACAAATGGACGGTGTTGATGACTGGTTAGAGTTTGAAGATGACGCACACAAGAGGCGGTATCAAATAGAACTCGAAATGGAAAACGAGACGTATTTTGATGACGAAAACGATGACGACCCAGATATTGAAGATACACCACGCAAAAGATCTTCATACTTGAGTCGAAAAAAGACAACACCAAGAAAACATTTATTTTTACAGAAACTACTCGGCAAAACAGAAGAAGAAGGTGAAAATAACGAAAACAAACCAGAAACATTAACTGGCATTCACACCCTACCCGCATTGTTCGCCAAAGAGCAAACTAAAACAAAGCGAGTGTGGGGTTGTCCCGGAAATGAACACCAAGATGTTGCAGATATGATATGGATGTACGCACGGTGGTTTAGGTCAGTACTACCATCCATGTCGTTTGATAACGCTATCGACTTTGCAGAATCTAGCTCATTCTCCACTGAAGTCAAAGATGAATTGAAAATAGGAAGAAAGAGATATGCACCTGAAGAAGAGAAAGATGAACGTGATACCGCTGGTACATCAACAAATACAGTTGAAAAGCCAGAAGAAGAACCTACTGAAGAAGCTCCAAAGAAAAAACGTCCAATTCGTAAGAGAAGAAGATTCTCCAAACCAATTGACGAGAGTGACAAAGAACAAAGCGATGTAGAAAGCGAAAAAGAAGACGAGCAAGACAATACACAACCAAAACAAATTGTCCTAGAAGATGATGAACCAAAAGAAAAGCAAGTTTCACCACCACGAAAACGAAGAAGGCTAAAGAAGAAAGCAGCCGACTCAGATTCTGAAGATGACGAAATGTAAAGTTTTTAAATGGCTAGTCATGTCTTTTGTCAACCTAAACTCACACAAAAATGCTTAGAAAGACTCTTTCATCTTCGCTTCGTTTCGCGCAAAGGAACTATGCCACAGAAAAGATTGGTTTTATTGGACTCGGTAACATGGGTATCAGAATGGCTCCACATCTCGTTCGCAAGAGCAATACCGGTTCATTATACGTGTTCGACACAAACGACAAAGCAGTGAATACTTTAATCGACCAATCAAAATCAGAAAACACACAGATTGAGGGTTGTGGCTCACCAATTGAAGTGTTCGAAAAGTGCGACATTGTTATTACCATGTTACCAGGTCCAGTTCAAGTAGAACAAGTTTACATGTCTGCTTCTGGCTCTTTACATGATAAACAACTACTCATTGATGCTTCTACTATTGATCCAGAAACTTCAAAACGAGTAAACGCATTTTTAAAGAGAAAGAACGACACAGTTGATGTCATTGACGCACCAGTAAGCGGAGGTGTTGGAGGTGCAGCTGCAGGAACTCTAACTTTCATGTGTGGAGGACCAAAAACAGCATTTGACAGAGCACAACCTTATTTGCAAAGAATGGGCAAGAACGTAGTCCACTGTGGTGAGCAAGTCGGAATGGGCCAATCTGTGAAAATATGTAACAACTTAGTATTGGGTATCAGCATGAGCGCTGTTTCAGAAGCAATGGTTTTAGGAACACGTTTGGGTATTGACCCTAAAATTTTGGCACAAATATTCAACACTTCTTCAGGAAGATGTTGGAGTTCCGACACCTACAATCCATACCCAGGTGTTATGGAGAATGTACCATCTTCTCGCAACTATGAGGGAGGTTTTGCATCCAATTTGATGCTCAAGGATTTGATGTTGGCACAAAAAGCTGCCGAGTCTGCAGGAATGGAATTACCACTTGGAAAATTGACCTCGAAATTCTATGAAGAGATGAGAGATGTACAAGATATGGGAAACAAAGATTTTTCAGCAGTATTAGAGTTTTTCAAACGCAAAGCCGAAAAGAATTAAATCAAACCTGTTATTGCTTTTGTTTTTTCTCTGCGAATCAAAGCGATCATATACAGAAACGATGAGAATACTAATCCTCCTCCGGCGATTGCTGTTTGCACACATGCAAATAGGTATCCTGAGAGTAGCAATGTTCCAACAAATGCTACTGCATTATGATTCAATACCGTGAGCACTTTGCATACAATAGGATGCCAGCCTTTGTCGTCTAACATTCCAGCTGATGTTTTATCCACCTTATTAAAATCGCTAATAAAGTGCCACACATAAATCAGAACAGCCACAAGTATTGCATAGATACCTGGACCTAGGTTTTGTACATTTTTTGCCATGGAAAGAGTAACTATCCCACACATGACTAAAAGGTACTGCATCGATACAGCTACGTTCCTAGCGTATGGAGCAAAACAAAGCTCATCCAAAATGCCTTTCTGATCTGGAGGTTTGAATTTGCTAGGTTCTTTCTTTGTATCTTTTTGACGTTCTTTCTTTGGTTCATCAATCACTATTTTTACTTGATCTGGATTAGCTACTGGTGGAGGTTTAACACTAGTCTTTGGAGACCTAGGTGTAGCTGGAGACGCCGTTGACATTTTTACAGACAACCGGGTCCATGTTACAAAAGTACTATACTCATTTATTTATCGATTTACTGTTGTTCTTGTTGTGGTTGTGGCTGTTCTTGTGGTTGTTCTTTCTTATCCTCTCTTTGTTGAAGTTTTAATCTTCTAGTTAGGCTAATGATTGTCGCTTCGTGCTCCTTGTTTTGCTCTTGGAGCACTTTTACGTTCGATTCTAGATCTGATACGCGATGTTGTAGTGTTTCGCTACCGTTTAATACACGTTGTACATTTTTATTTGTTGCGTCGATAGTTCGTTCTACTGCAGCGCCAGCTGTATAGATATCTTTGTGAAGAGCATAATACGAAAACGCTGCACCACCAAGAGCAGCAACCAAAAGTACTCTCGACATATTTGTTTGCGATTTGTGAAGTCAACTTGTGCTAAGTTGTAAAGAAGCACAAGATCGAAAAAACAATCAAGACTACAACAAATACTTTTACACGCATTAGCACCGCTTGCATCATCTTGTGCTGACATAGTAAGTTAAAGCTGTTCAGTTACTAACCAACTGAGCATATTACAGCCAACTAGTACGGAGATCGTGAGCAACGTTTACCTCAAGCTACGATCATGTTGCGTTCGATTTGCGCTCGACAAATTAGCGTGAATTTAAATTTGTTGTTTTGCGACAGCTCGTCAATGTCGAGAACTTGTACTGTCAATGTCATCTGAACACCACAAACTTTCAGGAAAAAGAAGTCGTGCCATAATCTATGAAGACTTTGCTCTACATTTTCTTTTTTGCCGTACTAGCTTTAGTATCGGCCACGGATAGTCAATGGGGAAGAGGACGTCCTATGCCAAGACCAAGGCCAATGCCAAGACCTCGCCCTATGCCAAGGCCTCGTCCAATGCCAAGACCACAACCACGTCCACGCCCACAACCAAGACCACAGCCACGTCCACGTCCAGTGCCAAGACCACAACCACGTCCACAACCTAGACCGCAACCAAGACCACAGCCACGTCCGCAACCAAGACCACAACCACGTCCAGTGCCAAGACCAGTTGCACCAAGACCAGCACCAAGACCTGTAGCACCAAGACCAGTTGCACCACGTCCAGTTGCACCAAGACCTGTAGCTCCACGTCCAGTTGCACCACGTCCTGTAGCTCCACGTCCAGCTCCAAAACCAGTTGCACCAAAACCAGCACCAGTGCCAAGACCAGTTGCACCAAGACCAGCTCCAAAGCCAGTTGCACCAAAACCAGCACCAACTCGCAAACCAACTCCAACTCGTAAGCCAACTCCAACTCGCAAACCAACCCCAACTCGCAAGCCTACACCAACACGTAAACCAACTCCAACCCGCAAGCCAACTCCAACTCGCAAGCCTACACCAACTCGTAAACCAACTCAAAAACCAACCAGAAAGCCAACTCGCAAATCAACCAAGAAGAGCACCAAGAAGTCAACAAAGAAAGGTACTAAAAAGAGCACCAAGAAGGGAACAAAGAAATCAACCAAGAAGGGAACCAAGAAGGGTACTAAGAAGGGAACCAAAAAGGGTACCAAGAAAGGCACTAAGAAGGGTACTAAGAAGGGTACTAAGAAGGGTACTAAGAAGGGAACTAAGAAGGGCACCAAGAAGGGAACCCAAAAGGGTACCAAGAAGGGCACTCAAAAGGGAACTCAAAAGCCATCCAATGGAAATGATGGAGGTAATGAAAATGGAAACGACGGTGGAAATAACGGAAACGATGGCGGAAACGAACAAGGCCCAGGAGAACAAGGTCCAGGAGAACAACCTCAACCAGAGCCACAACCAGAACCACAACCACAACCTGAACCACAACCAGAACCACAACCACAACCAGAACCACCAGTAGAACCTCAACCAGAACCACAACCTGAACCACAACCAGAGCCACAACCACCAGTTCAACCAGAGCCACCAGTAGAGCCACAACCTGAACCACAACCACAACCAGAGCCACAACCACCAGTTCAACCAGAACCACAACCACCTGTAGAGCCACAACCACAACCAGAGCCACCAGTACAACCAGAACCACAACCACCAGTTCAACCAGAGCCACAACCTCAACCACCAGTAGACCCACAACCTCAACCACAACCACCAGTTGATCCACAACCACCAGTTCAACCAGGTAACAACGTTGACGTCGGTGTAAACACTGGTAACATCAACATTGGTAATGGAAACTCTATCAACGTAAACACTCCAGCCAAGACTACCACCACTACTGCTGCTCCAGCACCATCTGATGCTCCACAATCAACTGAAGCACCAGTTGACCCAAATGCATCAGTAACAGCTGCACAACTCAAGGGTATCATGAAAGATTTGACTGAAGATAAGGTCACTGAATATTTGAGCGAATTGAACTATGCCATGAACGAAGGTAAGATCAACACTTGCTTGCGCAAGGCTGCTTTCTTGGCTCAACTTGCACACGAATCTGGCCAACTCCGCTTCTGGGAAGAACTCGCCTCGGGCGCTTCTTACGAAGGAAGAAAGGATTTGGGTAACGTTAACGCAGGAGATGGTGTCAAATTCAAGGGTCGTGGACCAATGCAATTGACCGGACGTGCCAACTACGCCGCCTGTGGTGAATCCATCAACTTGGATCTAGTTAACAACCCACAATGGGTATCAAACGTTGATGTTGGATTCCGTGCCGCCCAATGGTACTGGAACAGCAAAAACTTGAACGAGGCAGCCGATAAAGATGATTTCAAGGCAATCACTAAGGCAATTAACGGAAATGCCCTCAACGCATCACACGATCGCGAGAAGTACTACTCTGTTGCCAAGAAGGTACTCAAATGTTAAATAAATTAACATGACAATAATAATCTGTTTTAATTGCTCTAGATCGTGCTTACAGTTTACTCTTCATCATGGTTGAGGCGTACAAAGCTCCTGGATACGTGAACACTGCACCACCATCTACATCGATAATTGTTCCTGTGATCCAGTTTGCAGCATCAGTTGCCAAGAACAAAGCCGTGTTGGCAATGTCAAATACGTTTCCAAATCTTTGTAGTGGAACCATGCTTGACCATTCTTTTGTCTTTTCTGTTGACAAACGACTGAACCCTTCTGTACCTTGAATGGGTCCTATTGCGATTGAATTCACACGGACGTTGTTTACTCCCCATTCAACAGCCAAATTCTTGGTCATTGCGTCTACACCAGATTTAGCACTACTTGCGTGTGACTGGAATAGTACACCGTACAAATTGGCTGACAAATTAATGATGGAACCTCCGTTTTTCTGCATATACTTTTGGAAAGCCAATTTTGTTGCGTTGAACGTTCCAACGGTATCAATGTCGAGTACGGTCTTGAATGCACCACTTGAGAGTTTTGTTACAGGTGCCAAAAAGTTACCGGCAGCACCATTGATAAGAATATCTATTCTTCCGTAGCATTTTAGTATTTCGTCAAACGCAATTTCCAAACTCTTGTAGTCTCTGACATCACATGAGATTGGCAAACACTTTGTTCCATTATTTACGGCTTTTGTCAATTCGTTACTCGCTTCATCCACTCTTTGTTTGGATCTTCCAAGAATTGCCACATCACACCCGTGTCGCATGTACAACTCTGAGCATGCTTTGCCAATACCACTACCGCCACCTGTAATTACTGCGACTTTACCCTTAAGACAATCCTCTTTGAATGTTTTCTGTGCCATGTTTGTTGATCAAAATTCTCCAAGACAACTCGCGACATGCGGTCATCTCGGCCACAAGCTAAAAAAGTAAGCTAAACAATTGTTTTTACAGTTTATACAGGTACATTTCTAGTTAATGAACTCCAATACACTCGACTTTGTTCCAAGTTCAATACAAGGATACAAATCTCCAACAACATTTTTGAAAGCGATACCCAAATGCTTTCCATTCACAGAGTAACTAATAGTTCCATTCTCCAAAATAGCCTCAACAATAGTTCTATTTTGATTACATTTCTCATGGTATGGTTTCTCAAACGTCTTATCTTGTCCATACAACAACCCATTAAAAGTGTGAAAATAGTATCCACTTGACGTATACTGAGATGATTCTTTTTCGCGAGTAATAGGTGCAAATCCAACCAATGTATTTGGTGATGTAATCAACTGAATAGTAAATCTTGTACACTTGCTACCCATCACCGCAGTCCAACCTCTTTCTCCAGTCTTTACCGTTACTCTTCGATTTCCATTTGAAAGAATGGCTTTTGTTCCACAATTTGCTGCATCATGGTGGTTGTTTTCCTGCTTCGCGAACTAGTTTTGTTAACGTGTACGAGTAGGCTGCTCTTGATTCTTCGTCTTGTTCGATCCAATTGTGAACGCAATCTAAACCAATTGCTACGTTCTCTTTGCTGATCATCATTTGTAACATCTTTTCGAATTGTTCTGCTTCCCACTTGAGATACAATTTTTGGTTTAGTATTTTCTCGGATGAGTTGTTCACGTGTCGTTGAATTGCTTGTTTTATTCCATCATATTTTTCCAAGTTCAAGTTCATACAATCAAAGATATTTCTTTCGGTAATGTTGTGTTCTAGATAATTGACGAGTTGGCCAAGCCATGAACTGAACATGTATTTTTCCGCTAGTTGTACTAGTGCACTAATGTTCATATCTTTTGTGAATGTTAACTCTTCGGTATACAACGCCTTGATCAGTATCGTGAACAGTTCTTCGTCTTCCTCTGCGTCTATTTCCACTATATTGTTTTCTGTTTCGATCATACCAGAAGAAAAACATGCTCTAAAAAACTCGCTTTGTTGACAAATAATCGTTTTGTGTGCGTAAAGTTTTATCCCACTCTTGAACACGATTGAGAAATCAGAGTAAAGCTTGTTGTTGAATAAATTGGCATTTGTGTAGTGCAGGGTTTTTGTGAGTGTGACAGTTTTTTGTTTTTTCTGCGGTGGTTGTGTGTCATCATAGTCGTTGTCTCGTGCACGTTGCATTTTTGAAGGTTCGTGCTACAAAAATTTCTTGAAGTTTAGGAGGGTGGTTACCCAAAGCCGTAGCAACAGTTCCTGCCAATTTACAAGTACACTGCATATTAGTCCTCTGTGGCATCAACGATGAACAGAGTTATGAATTAGAGAACTGCTTAGTACAAACAATTAGGACTTTAATTTTCTTAAAGCATCTTAGCAGTAGCCCAAAAGTTTGGCAATTTCATGATATGTGATAGCGTTATCACCATTGGAGTCTAATTCTTTGACAAAATCTTCAACTGGTTTGTTAGATGATTGCAACTCTAATGCGTTGTACATTTGTTTGAACTCTTCTTGGCTCAAAGCTCCAGTTTGGTCTTTATCGAATTGAGTAAAGTACTTGTATAAATGTGAGATGCCACGCATCTTTGTTTCTAGATCGGTAAAGTGAGTCTTAGCCATGAGTTGCCACCACTTGTAGAATTCTTCAAATGTGATATGTTCTGTTTTATCAGCGTTAATTAAGTGAAAGAGTGCGACAACGTGTTTCTTACGTAACATAACTTCATCAACGTTCAGAGCAGCCAAAAAATCACGCAACTCTTTTAACGACATGGTGCCATCGTTGTTAGTATCGAATCTTTTGAATACTTGCTCTACACCTTCTCTATCGCTGGTTACTGATGACATGTTTGACTTTGATTGTTGTTTTGTGACAGAATTTACAATCCTACACAGCCTGTTTGTTACCACCAGTATGTACGCTAAACGAATGTAGCTCTGTCGTACAAAAACAATTATTAATCATCAATGATAATTTATTATAAGGATACTAACGCGCACCAAATATGTATTTGCAAATTAGAAGCAGACAATAGGTTCAGTTCCAGTGCCACGTAAAACGTATCATATATAGAAATACAATTCGCGTTCAATTCTACGAATGGGAATCCCAAAATAAGAGATTTTGCTGGCTTTTAAAATCGTTATCGGAAAAGTGGGATTATCTACAAAAACATCAACAACATGCAAACAAGACTACTAATCATCGCAGCACTAGTCAGTTTACTCTTAACACTCGCCTCTGCCCAAGAATCAACACTAATTCCAACAACTTCAGCACCATCTTCTGCGGAACCATCAACAACCTCTGCAACCCCTACGCCAATCATCACTACCACTCAAACTCCAACCACCACTAAGCCAAACTGCTGGAGCTGTCCACCACTCTACATTCACTGGTTCGACACCAAAATGGCTGCACCAGATAATGGAGACCAATGCCAATGCGTACTAGCATCAACTATCGACGAACACGGATGCAAACACTGTCCACAAAACTGGAAACATTGGTATGAGCTCGATCTAGAAGGCCCAATCCACGGCGACAATTGCTTGTGTATCGATACTAGTATTCCCACCACCAAGGCACCTGAAACAACTGCTCAAGTTACTACGACAAGAGCAGTAGCTTCTACTATCAAGACAATTACGACAGCAGCGCCAACTATTATACCAACGAATCAATCAGGAGATAACTTGTCAAGAAGTGATGCCAAGTCGTTAGTTGTATCCTCAGCTTTAGTGGGTATTTTAGCTATTGCAACACTCTTGTAAGAAAAATACATTTTACTTTTCAAACAGTGCTCGTAACTCTTGTACTCTTGCTTTCCATTCGGCATTTGCATCGGATTGAGTTTTAACAGTGTTGTGCTTGGATAGCCATGGGATAATTCCAGAATCGGATTGTACTTTAGCTTCAGAATCTGATGTCGATTTTACTTTGTTTTGCTTGGCTAACCATGGAATCCAACCAGCGTCAGAGAAAGTTGTAACTTTTGATTCTGATTTCGAGTAAGAATCCGCTAGTGATTTTGCTTGTTCTTTTCTCCAAGCTACGTCTCCTAGAGATTCTTTCTTTGGTTTCTTGCAGAATGTATTGCAAGGAACAAAGCACATGCGACGGTGATGTGGATCTTCACATGTTCGAACACATTTAACGCATTCCTCACTATAACCCTCTCTTTGCAAACGGGCTAGTCTTTCGGCATGCGATTCTTTTGGAACGCTTACATCTGATTGAGATGATAATTTTGCTTTCAACAACGATAATAGTTTCGATCGCCCACTGTTTGACAACGCACATTCAACTAGCACTGCACAGATACAAACTATCGCGAATATAAGAAGTAGCTTCATGAGATTTGTTCTGTCAACTGTAATTAGTAAGCGGTTAACGGACTTCTGTTTGCGAAATTGTTCAATTATTCGCTGGACTCCTGTATTCACCGCACAGTAGAATGTTTACAAGGTACTCTAATAGACAGCATTTTATTTAAATGGCAATTGTTTGCTGTGCTGTCAAAAGTCATTCCAAAATTTCACCACAACAAACACATGGCCAAAGTCATAAGCTTCGATACCAAGCCGTTTCAAGGTTCTTCACTCACTTATACTGATAAACCACCATACGTGTATCACTTTACCAACACTTCGTACTATGACGCTTTTTGTACCTTCACGTTTTTACACATGAACACACAAATAAGCACTGTAGGCGATGGTGTTCGTGTAGTCAGCGTTTCGGACACTGAAACTACCATTGAAGTAATTATTCCTCCCGCCTCAAAAGATATATTTTTGGCAGAAGGCCATGTGGTAGATAAGCTAAAATCATACTCTATTGGTGTTCAAACAAAATTATTCAGTGGAAATCCATTCGCAGTTCACGATGACTCCTATCACTACTTGGTTCCATTCTCGTTGCCAAGTATTAGAGTTGGACAAACTTTCGGAGGCACTGTAAGTCACTATGGTGACAAGCATCATAGTGTCGATTTTGCAGCAGAGATTGGAACAGAAATAGTCGCAGCAAGAGAAGGTTATGTTTGCATGGTCAAAGATGATTCAAATATTTCTGGAAAAACTCGTGATTTTATTCCACATGCAAACGCAGTCGTTATCAGACATGATGATGGAACCTTTGGAAACTATGGACACTTGATGTACCAAGGATCACGCGTATCCGTTGGCGAATACGTTCAACGTGGACAATTAATCGCATTATCAGGTGATACAGGTTGGAACCCAAATCTACCCCATTTGCACTTTGATATTTGCAAGATCGACTCTCCAGATAATTTAGCCTTCGTTACAGTACCATATGTTTTCTACAATGGAACTGATGAAGGGTTCGTACCTTCAGAGAATTGTATCATCAACTTGGAAACATATGAAATTGAAGAAATGAAACCAGTGGTAACGACTACTCGTACTGTAACCAAGACAAATTCACTTAGTTTGTTTGGAATTATTCCACTCGGATCAGAAAGTTCAACAACTACGCAAACGACATCGAATGCACCTCCACCTCGTGTTCAAGCATCACCTGCTAGACCTCCACCACCAAAATCATCACTCACAGGTACACCTACTAGACCACCTCCACCTGTACAAACTACACCATCACCTGCTCCAAGATATGACAGTCCATCAACTACAAAACATTCGATGCCAAGTGCAACGTTATACGAATCGAAAACGAGTAAAGTTACGATTCGTCCAGGATTCCTCACTCGTGCGTTGATCACTGGTGTACAAGAAGCAAATGAAAAGTACAAGAAAGAATATGTGCGACCATCAGTTGCTCCTCCTCCAAAAACACCTGTTACGTTACCTCCACCACCAAAACTTACCCAAGTAGAAGATTGGGAAAACGAGTATGAGAAACCACCATCACCAGAAAAAGTTGTTTCTAGACCACCTCCACCAATCTCGAAACGACCAACAAGTGTTTCTCCAAGTGAAGAGTATGTTAAACCTCCATCACCACGAGAGCAAGTAGTATCGAAACCACCACCTCCAATTTCGAAACGAATGCCATCACCAAGTACAGAGTATGTTAAACCACCTTCTCCTAGAGGAGACCAACCAGTAACAAGACCACCTCCACCAATTTCTAAACGAGAAGATTCTCCAAAGCTACCACTACCTAGAAGAGAACCAGTTGTAGAGGAGGTGAAACCAAAGATGCCAACGCCAACGGAGGACAAGCCAACTCATGCTCGTAGACCATCACAAATAGGTGCGTTCTCGTACTTGAGTTCATCACAAGTCAAACCACCATCACCAAGAGAAGAAAGTGATACACAAGTGAAACCACCTGTACAACGCAAGTCATCGATTACTTCAAAGATCGAAGCGTTGAGTGCTAGTCAAAGAAAATTGGAAGAGCCAAGTATACAACCTTCTCCTACTGCTGGTACATCACTTCCTCCAAAACCAACGCTTCCAAAATCAAGAACAGAAGATGTGAAAGAATCACCAACAGCTGGTGTACCTAAACCTGCGTTACCTTCAACTCGTAGTAGAGGATCTATTATGAAAGTGGAAACGAATTCTTCACCAAGTACAGAAAAGGTTTTGCCACCTCCACCAAGCGTTGAAGCAAAGGTTTTACCACCTCCACCAAAAACGACTACATCGTTACCTCCACCACCGAGTCGTGTAAATCTACCTCCACCACCAACAAGAAAGCAATAAAGAATACAGGTGTTGTAATTAGCTGTACGAAATAATGCATCTGGTGTTCGTAGTTGCTGTACTATTGCTTCATGTAAAAGCTGCGTACATCGTTATGAATTCAAAGTTATTCCTCAATGTGAACGTAACTAATGGAGAGGTACTAGGGAAAATCCATGCTCAAACATATGACAATTATAACTCGGTTACTGTTGATACTTTAAACCACCGACTGTTCTGGCTAACTACCTCACCAAAAGGCGTACAGATACATGGATACGATTTAGTTATGAATAACAATACAGAATCAAAGATATTTAAATCGTCTGAACTTAATATTACGAGCATTCACTTTGATAATTTGCAGAAAAGACTCTTCGCAGTAGTACAGCACGACAGCAAATTCTTCGTAGCTAATGTTAATGAAAAAGACAACCAATTAGTTATCGGAAGTAAAGTCTGTAACCTAGATTCAAAGAAGTTGAAAAATGCAAATTTCATTGTCTACGATGATGGTACAAATACATTAGTTTACCATTTCACTATCGGACAGCTATTGGGAATCAACGCCATCGTTCGAGTAGATTTAAAAACAGGGAACATAATATCGCAAGTTAACACGCAACGATTACCTAGTCTGGAAGCTACTTTTACGCGATTCTTTTATAGCGTGGAAGGTGACATTTTGGCGATAGGGAAAGTTCAGCTCGGCACGCACTATTTGTACAGAATCGACATCAAATCGGGAGCTATTTCGAGCGCTTCAGAGATTTGGAATCCTAGAGAGGAAGGTGTCTTCCAATCTAATGTTGCCATAGAGTATAACGTTGAAACTAATCAAGTTGTGCTAGCTGTAGCAGCTTACGATAAGTCTACCTCAACTAGAACAATGTATGCAGTAATTGATGCGAAATCACTAAAGCGAGTATCAACAGCATCAGTTTCAGCAGTAGATGCAAAGAGTCTTGTTAATGTACCAAATTAAAGACTATTAATTTACATTTACTATTACACTAAATCAGTGAAGGTATGTCTAGTAGCGAACTACGTGGCGAATCTTCCAAGGTGTTCGATGTATCTATACTTTCACGGACTTGCTGTAGAGATGGACGCAAGAATGATTCTTTGTTTGTACACGAATTGATAATTTCTTGCAGATCATCAGGGATATAGTTGCCATAAAACATGTCACGTACAATCGTACCAACAGTATAAACTGCGCTTGATTCACTTTGTTTTGTTGAGTTATTTGTAGAGTTGTATATCAACTGTGTCGCATCGATTTTGATACAATGTACAAAACATACATTTGCAAACGTTAACTCTTGAACGTTAATGCTTTTGGAGTGCAGAAGCTCTACTACGGAAACTACAGCAAGTGCTCTGAGTCTATCATAGGTTTTTGGCTTACTACCTAGTTCCACTGCAAAGCAGCCATAAAAAACATTATCTACTTTTTCTACATACTCTCCATAATACTTTACCAAGTTGTCATGTTGCAGCTCACTAATTGTTAGTTTGTAAGATTAACATACCAAAGTGTGATTAGGCTAAGCATAAATTGTTCGTATTCATTTTTCTCATCCAAGTTAATTTTGAATACTTTCACAAAACGTTTATCAATTTTTCCTTGGTAAATATTTCCAAAAGCATTAAATGCAACTTGTTGCAAATCAGTAATCCAATTGGGGTCAATGGAGAATGCTTGAATGTATTGAACATAGAATTGCGCAAGTTTTGTCACTGAGCGCATTGTTCTGTTATGTGCTGTATTGTATCTGTATTGTCCAATAATGCATACGAACACTGGTGCAAAAATGTACTTATTAATGTGTCATAACTTGTCTTTATGATGTGCTTAATGTTGTCAAAAGTACTTAGTATGTTTGCTTCGGCTGGTGGGTGGCACGAAACTGTCTGACCTATCATCTCTTGTACTACAGTGTTTGTATGTTTTAGTGCATATTTTATCAGCCTTATTAAAGCAGTATGACTATTTGGTACAAGCCACTGGGTAAAATCATCTGCTTCAAACTTTCAATGAATTTCCTCTAGCCTGATCTGCAACAACGGTTTTTGCTCTAAATAGATATGTCAAACTGATTCAATTCGTTCCTTAATAGATTGTTTTTCTGACTTTGTCATAGTCGCATAGTGATACCGTTCTGACAAATCTTTATCAAGTTTAGCTACAGCAATATTCATCAGCATGTAGCTATTGTACACTTTTTGTTTTGCGGTGCTACTTTCCATAAAATCGCAAAGTGTTGTGTAAAACGACCTTAACATAGGACTCATAATGTTACATTTCATAAAGTCGAAGCAAACGCGTAAGTTTGACACATGAAATACAGGTTTTCTATGCAGTGTTCGTTTAGAGGAAAACAGTAGATCCACCGGCAAACTATTGTCACGCAAAGTATTGTATGCAACGGTAAACTTGTTGAAATCTCCTTCTTGGTACTCACAGTTCTCTATGAACAGCGTCTTCTTCTCCCACAGATGATTTGGTACTGCAGTTAGTGGATTCTTCAAACTATCCATCTTAAAGTTAGTGATACATAGTTTGACTTACTGGTTTGTCTGCAAATGTAGAAAACGTGTATATGCAACATGTAACACGTGAAATATAATTTTTACATCATAGGTACTCTTCTCTTGTGGTAAATATAATATTTCAAGTCCATTCTATGCTATGAGTTCATGAATAAATCATACCTGTAGAATAGGCGCACAGATGTTAAATGTAACAAGCTCATATGTCAAGTGCTTGAAATTCATGCAGTTCAAGTTATGAACTAACTTTTTAAATTCAAATTGGCTTACAGATGACTATGTATCATGATCTTTTATGGTAATTGAATTTTCATGTGCAGAATAGCAGATTCTACAAATATGAGTACTTTTGCGCATATCTAAATCTAATGGCAACCAGTCATCTTGTAACAAGAGGTTCAGTAGATATCCAATTGTATCTTGCATGGTTAGTAATATATTAATACATATGTGATGAGAACTTATCCTCCATAATCAAGATTGTTGCAGCTTCAGTGGTGTTTTCTATCAGAGCAAGAAATTCTATCTCTTGTGTTTTAAGCTCAGTCAAAGTTGAATATACTTGCAATAGATCTTTAAAGTAACCTAGTAAACCCTCTAGTCGTCTAATAGCTTCAAATGTATGGTTATCCAAACAAATAGCAGGTTCTTCGTTAACTTCAAGTAGTTGGTTTATGAACATCACCATAGCTTCTTCTTCTAACTCTTCCACGTTCAAGTTCAGTGATTCCAACACGCGCAGTAGTTGAAGACTCTCTTCTGAATGTTTGTGCCAGGGAAGACCTCTATGCTTGTATATCTTTGCTATCTTGTTACGTGTTTCCTGATCCAAAGGTTTTTGCACTCGTGGAGGTGTGTACACAGGATTTGTTACCACAAAAACAACATTTTGTTCACTATGGCACGTAACTTGATAGTGTTTTGAAAATACTTGTACAATGTTGTTACAATCTTGACTTGATTCTTCTTCCTCGATTTCAAAAAAGTTTAGACCTTTCTCCTTTGCTAACGCTATTTTTGTTTCGATAATATTCTTGGACATAACTTGCGACTCTTGTTGCATCACATACTGTTTGGATTCTTCACGCGAGAATGCTGGATTCGTCATTGATAAATCCAATTTGATTCTTTTCCGTTTTGGTTGGTCATCGTCGACAATTTTGTTTTGACACTACGCATAAATGTCATCATCGATGTCGTTCTCGTTGTCTTGTTCGTCCAACTGGTTTTCACACCACTTGTATATTTCGTATGCAGTTCTGCGTTCTGCAGGTGTGAAGCTAATCATTTTCAAAATTGTGTCGATTAATTCAGTAGAGTAGATGCCTTTTGCTTGGATTTTATCTTGTACTTGTTTGTGGATCTCTTTCTGTTTCTCAATGTAACTCATCTTGTAGCCAATGTCGATTAGATACTTGTTTCCTAGCATGAGTTCAATCATGACGATACCTAACGACCAAATGTCACTCTGTGCACTGTATTCGTTTTCACCCATAATCTCTGGACTCGTGTACCCTTTTGTACCACAGTATGAGTACTTTTTCGTTTCTTCTTCTATTTGATGAACAAAATCGAAGTCTGCGATAGCCACACCTGTTATCTTGTCATCGCGTTTCTTGGTAATTAATATATTTGCAGGCTATTTGTTAATATGTTAAATAAATTGGGTTACTTTTATGTCGCAATGTATGATGGCTTCCAAATGAAGAGAATTGAGCGCGTACGAGAGTTGTTTGAGAATACTTATGATTGTTGGTTCTGATACAAGTCTAGTGTTCTTTTTTAAGTAATCTTCCAGGTCGCCATGCTCGTAATACTTCATAATCGTGTACAAGTAGTGTTTATCACCATTTTTCCAATGATAAGAACCATGAACATGCACCACATATTCTAGTTCACGTGATTGAATCAGTTCTACTGCGTCCATAATCAATCCACACGCTGTTGAAGGATTATTTACACCATTTTTGTCTAGTTTCATAGTTTTGATAGCCATGTGTTCGTCTGTGTTATCGTCCCTCCTGCATAAATCAACTATCGCCAAACTTTTTCCGAGTCTTTTAACAATAGTGTACGTCGTAGTGTTTTCATCCGTGGTGAAAGTGAATTTGTTTCCATCGCGAGGTTTATGTTTAACTGTGTATGTTGTGTTTGTAGTCGTCACTGACATGAACACAAGCAAACTCAACCCTTCGAAATACTTACAAAACTAACTGCTGTTTCAGAATGCGACGTACTAGGAAGTACCACACTAATCGCACGTTGAAGAGATGTGCTTGCTGTACTCCGAGACATCTTGAATACATCATATACCCTAGTTGTACAGAAACACCCTGTTCCATAAACAAATCTGGAAGATGGAAAATATTGAACGCCATAAACGAACACATACAACAAAATACGTCAAAACGTGACAAGTTAGTCGTTAAGAAAAATCTTAGATACCACAAAGCAGATTTTAACAGATACTACTCTTCTCGCAGAGCTATTCCGCACCCATACTTTGCTCATGCAAGACCTGACTTTGTCTATGAACCAATGGTGAAATTTGTTATAGTTGATGCACGAGAATTCAACTATGCAGTACGTCTAGGCGGAGAATACTTTAGAAATAACACTATTGACGATCTTATCGCAACTACATCCACTAAAGAGAAAACGTTGGTATATTTACTAGGAAATAACAGTAATTCAAGTAATTTTTACGCCAATTTACACGCATGGGGAGGAAATTATGCAGCATATTGTTTGTATGAAAATTTCCCTCTTGGTCCAGCTGTAAAAGGGTTATGCAACAAAGATAGCAGCATAACACAAAGCGTAGAAATGCATGTGAGATCAGAATCTCCGCGATACTGCACTCATAAGTATACAAGGGAACGAAATGATGGAATGGACGAGAAACGAAGAAAAGATGCAAAAAACAAGCGAAGATTGAAACAATTACTAAGAAATCCAGTCAATTTATTAGGAAAAAACCATGATGAGATATAAAATACCGAAGTGTCTATTTCTTTGCTTTCTAGTTTGGCTTCTATTTGTGACGCGACAAGTTCTGGGACGTTTGACAGGAATTAAAAGCAAAATGGAAGAAGACACAGTGCAACAAGTGAGACTTGTAGATGATACCCAGGTGCAGTCACACGTACAACAAGATATTTTGGAGGAGGCAGCACCTGTCGCCGCATTCGCACAACCACCAGCAGAGAAATCGTGTTTGGATATCAGCGCCAGAATTGTTATCGGAATAATCTCGTTAGTAGGAGTAGTGTTTATCAGCTTTGCTCTTTACTTATCAATTACTTTGGCAATCCATGGGAATGAATTACAGCGCGAGGGTAATTGGAACACGGCTGCAGGTGAGACATTTATTCTGGTGACGCACATTATCGGAATTGTTAGTGTCTTATTACCAAAGAAGTTACGAATGGCGCAAATAGTTCTCACGGCAATCTTTGTTTCTGCATTGGCTTTAATCCTTGTCTATACTGGTTATCTTTTTGTCCAGTTGCTTATCAAGCTTATTCAATACGGTCGCCTTAGTGGCGAAAGTGCAGGGATGGCATTTATTATGGTTATCGCTGTTGGAATTGCATTGGCCATGTACCTGCCACAAACAATATTCGGAATAATACGGTTAAGTTTACTGTTCAAAAAAGAACCTATAACTTTTTCTGCTCCTCCAGTAGCAGTTTAATATAGATAATAAATACAATTAAGATTAAGTCGGTATCACCGTGGTGTAGGTTGCTTTAGTTGTTCAACACTTCGAAGCTGGAACAGATTCTTGCCAGGCCCGACAGTAATTAAGCATTCTGCAGATTCTAAATGTTGTATGTCAAACGAAAACGCGATGTCTCGTTTTATCGATATTGCCGTAACTAGTGGTACAATAGTGTATTCTGTGTTTGCCTTGAGGTGCATGTTAAAACGTACTATAATGTTAAATAGGTTTTAGTTGCTTACGCTGCCGATTGTTAGGATCTGAACCAAGTTGGAAGTGCCATAATTTTATCTCTAATTCATTAGCGAAACACTTTACCATTCCTGTAATTTCAAAAGGTTCGGTGTTATCACCTTGGTCATCTGAAATGGACAATACCATCATGACAAAAGTATCAGATTCTGTTGATAATCCGAACGTTTGTGTCTTGTATGGCAGCGATAATATATCCTCTGGTACTGGAACGTTCATGAAAACTGAATTATGTTTCTCGCGGACAGTAGTAGGAAGAATTTCTGTCGTTTTCAACTCGTTGTCTGACTTTATAAATATTTCATACTTCCTGTGTATGTTAGATTTGAATGTTCAAGTTACGCTAAGCATCGCTGAAAATGCGTACATGCATAGAGCTGATACGCTCCAGGAGCTAAATATGCTCTCATTTCAACTTTGAAATTTAGTATTACCTGAATAATCTTACCTCTGTTTCCTTCTTGCGAGAAATCTGAATGTGAAATAATTCTTTCTCGCAAAACACTTTCAATGTTGTCAGTAGGTACTCGCGATTCACTTGCGTGTAACTTCATCAATACCATTCCTATTCCGAATCCACTAAGCCTATCTTCTTTTTCGTGTCCTATTGACCAAGTTTCATCTTCGGTGTATTGTTCTTGGGTAAGAATTAAGAAGCATCTTGTTTGACTACTCGCCTCTATTCGATACGATGGAGAATAGTTCATCCAATCTACATTGTCGATAACTGAAGGCGCGCCACCGTAGCTGGTAAATCCACTCCAAGCACCCTTTAATGTAGTATCGCGTGATAAATCTTTGGGTTGCCATAGTGTTCTATTGTATGCTTTAGGAACTACAATCTTACAGTCATACAACTTGCTCATGTTACGCAGTCGTAATTTGTATGGAGCTTCTACCGCGACGTTGCTACATACAAATACAATATAGTCGGAAGAGTTTTGGTCATCTGCCAATGGTTCTATTTCGAATTCAACCATTGATAGGTCTGTAACAGTCCCTTCCTCTGAGCGAGCTCCTATGAGTAACAATGGAACTTTTACTAAATCATTCTCTTTCCGCAGAAGAATTTTTAACGAAGAGCTATCGCTGTACGGTGATTCAACGTATGCTTGCACCATCGACGCCATTTCAGGTTCTTCCATCCCGTTAGATGGTTCTTCTATTTTTCTCGTCACTTTAACGACAACAAATGGTTGTGATGCAGGTATAGAAGGAAGTATTGGTATTTGCTCCATACCAATCCAACATCCTCTAATGTAAATTGTTCCCACTCGTCTATCAAACATGGGTGAGAAGTTGGCAGTGGTCATTGGTCGCAGCTCAGCATCTATTGGCGTAGAGGGAGTAGCTAATAGATTTGATCTATAATCTTGCTTCCCTACAGAGGCTCCCATTATTCCTACGTTGTATGAAGTTGAGTTTTCTTGCTGTGTTTTCTTTTGTACAAAGATACCTTATTCTTTATTAAGCTTGGTGAATTGAACCATCAGTTTCTTTTTCGGCTCAGCTGTGATTGCAGATACTGTATGCATTTCACCATAGTTGCTGTCCATGGAGACACTATACCTCTGCAAAATCAATGCCAAACTCGTAAGCATTTCAGCCATAGCAAATCGTTTGCCAATACAAGATCGTTGCCCAAAACCAAACTATTCTGTTAGTAGATCCATGTGCACTTACTGGATTATAACAATATGAATTCTTGAACTCCAAATCTTCCCATCTTTCAGGTTTAAAAGTATGAGCATCTTCAAAGTATTGTTCATCAAAGTGATACGAAGTTAACTGAATAATCACTACACTATCTTCTGGGATCGTATAGTTTTTATACTTGACAGGTACTTTTGTTGTTCTAGAAGTCATTGGAACAACAGGAGTTATGCGTAACGTTTCCTTGATAATATTATTCAAATAAACTAGTTTGTCTAGATCTTCGTAACTTGGATCTTTTCCTCCTAGTACTTGTTCTATTTCTTGTCTTGCTTTTTCTTGAATTTCTGGGTATCGACATAACCAGTATAATATAAACGTGATACTATTGGCTGTTGTCTCTGCACCAGCAAGTAAAAAGATAAATACGTTGGAACCTAACTCGCGATCGGAAAGTGGTTTATGCTCATCCTCTCCTGGTGCTTTTGCTCCACTTATCAACAATGATAGTAAATCTTTTGAAGTGTTCTTGTTTTGTTCGATGAGTTCTCTTCTGGCGTCGATTATTTTTCTGATCTCGCGTTTGAAGAATTCGACATCTCTATGAACTTTTGCGATCCAGGAAAATGGAATGCGATCTCGAATCCATTTGGGAACCAAACAATACATGTGTACGCGAGGCATTAAAAAGGCGACTCGTGATTTGAAACTATCAGGATCATTTCCTTCGTCGAAACTATGGAATTTGTGTCCAAAACCTGCTTGTCCAATCGTTTCAAGTGTCAAATCAGCCATGTCACGATGTACATCACGTATGTTGTTTCTGTCAATGAGTTGGAACCATTCCTTACAGGCACTGAGAGTTGCTTCTATGCATTGTTAAATATTAACGTTGAATAGTCATACCCCATGCGCATGCAACTGAAGAATCAGTAAATGCCTCGTTTAGCAGTGTTCTGTGTCGCAACCAGTCGTGCGTCTCTGATGCTGACAATACATTTGTTCCTAGTTCGATGTTCATTGCTTCAATGAAACCAAGTTTATCCTTATTAAATTCTTTTGGATGTCTAGCAACATATTTGAGAAAATCAGGATCACAATAATTGTAAGAGCGTGTAAAATACATACCTTATAGATGTAAGATACAGCCCAAAGAGGCATACTTTGAATATACTTCCATACTTTTTATGCGTTTCCATAGGATTAATTACCGTGCCTGGCTCGTTATGCGTTCGATTTACAGGTATCCACTTTGGAATATATTTGTTTATCATCGGTATAAAAAACTACAATTAGAAGAACAAGAAGCACAAACCTGAGTATCACCTGGAATATGTGCCAGTCGCGCTGTTCGATTTAGATGTCGCTTATAAAGTAGCAACGGTATCGCGAGTAACGCGAGCATGATAAGGAACATATTTGCTGGTTGATAAAAATAACGTCTGACAGTTTTACTGATCTACCAGCCGTCACTTTACTACAACATCTCATTTACCAATATCAAACATTAAAAACTCAGTAGGAGCGTCACTGTAACCTTCTATTGTTATACTTGCCGTATTGTTCGCTTCATAGACAAACAATACATCTCCACCTTGTAGCTGTACAGATTCTCCACTAACTGTGACTTTAACACCAACACTTGGCGAAGTTGTGATCATTTGTACTAGTACTTTTCGATTAGGTTTCAGAACATGCTCTACGCGCCTTCTGCGATCCAAAATACTTGCATACGTTGTTACATCTTGGTTGATAGTGATACAGTCCAACTCCTTTCCATTTGGTGCCACAATCGCTCGTAGAGTATTTCTTTTTTCTCGATCAGAAAAATGTTTTGCGCGATAGGAAGGTTCTAGTCCATTTTTTGATGGTGCTATCCATACTTGTAGGAAATGAACAGTATCTTTGGGGTGGCGATTATACTCGCTGTGGAATATGCCTGATCCACTCGATATGAATTGTACATCTCCTCTGCGTACTGTTTCCGAGTATCCCATCGAATCTTTATGTTGTAGTTCTCCTGAAACGATGTAGGAGAATATCTCGTAGTTCCTATGCGGATGTTCTGGAAATCCACCACGAGGAGCTACTCTATCTTCGTTGATAACATTTAGAGCACCAAAACCTAAGTATTTTGGATTGTAGTATTGAGCAAACGAGAATGTATGATATGATTTCAACCATTCGTGGTCAGCGTATCCTCTATTGTTTGACTTCACTACATGAAGCCTTTGTGTTGTGGTCTGTGTCCATAAATTTCTTTCTTGGTGCGAAAAAGCGAGGAGTAAAACGAGAAATATGTGTACGTTCATTTGGTATGTTTTTGCTTCATAAACAGCTTGTATCCTTTCTATTGCGGCTCTACGGCGAAATGGTCATCGTTTGCGGCAAAAAGTGCGGGTTGAGTGGATTCGTGTTACAGGCAATCTCGACACTTCCTCAGTCTCACATGCGTCAAGCTTGACTTGCAGTAAGCTGCCCTTTGCTTTGGTGTTGACTGTTTATTAACAAGAATTACAGATAACAAAATTTTATAAATCTTTTTCATAGGTGGCTATCATGAACGCGTTACCTTTCTTGACTGCGGTCTTTATGAATCCAAATCTTTCATACAATCTGCACGCGTCAAGCATCACATCTGGCAACGTTATTAGGTATGCTTTTTTATATCCTTGTTCGCTGGCAACTTTCAACACCATCTCCATCAACTTGGATCCTATACCTTGTTTTCTTACATTTTTGTCTGTACTAAAATTATTGATATAGCATTGATCTGCTGTTTTCGCTTCAAGTCCAATACATCCCACAATACGGCCATCTTTTTCGGCAATTATGGTTGTGTCTTTAGCAAATAGTTCATCAGAAAACAGTCCAGGAAAGTCGGCAGGTAGATCATCAGTTTGCACTTTTCGCTCAAATTCGTTTCGTACAGATACTTCCAAGTGGTTTGGAATGTGAAAGTCGGCCACTTTTTGTCGGTCTGATTTGTCGCACAAACGGTATGTTACTTCCATGTCGAAAATTAATTTTATCTATCCTTTGTATTTTACAACGCGTTAGTTTTTCAACAAAGCACTTTCAGAGTAGAAATAGTTGAAATCCCATCGCAGTGCCAAACCCTCCAAATGCATTTGAATTCCTTGGTTTAGGCGACTGTGTAGCATGCTTAGTAATATCTGTACAATGCCACGGAATGTTCCTTGTACTTCATCTACATCTGTTTCTGGTGTCAACTTCCAGCAGATTTGCAACACTTCCATGATTCTACTTTTCACAAAATTGTTCTGTGGATTATGGAACAAACATTGTTTTTGAATCTTGTCCATGAACACCTCATGAATACTACGTAATTCGTCAATATCTTGAATTGTTGCTAATTTTCTAATTAGCTCGTTCCACAATCCTGTTAGAACACCATCAATCGAGTACTTTTGTACGTTTATAATAAAGTGATTCATTTCAAACACTAGTAACGACAAGTCATGAGGAATATCCTTTCTCATCAAATTCTGTAACGATATTCTTTTCGTGTAAGCAATAATGATACTAACATACCTTGCTTTTTTATGTTTCAAATTGAAGTGCAAAACGTCGTTATAGGTATTCATCGCTTCTTGCGTAAAGATTAAATTCATCGGCCATGGAACAATAAAATTCAAAATGATCGAATCAATGGGATCATCAACAGGTGAAATACTAATAAACAAACGATCAAGTACCGGTATATCATTAAATACATCTACAGCAAATCTACATGGTCAGATCATTACATCTCAACTTACTGTCCTAGAAACGATTTTCGTTTCGATTCCATACCGATACGTAACACTTCTTGTAACAAGTTACTCCACTCTGCACGATCACTTTTCTCTTCATCAAACATTCGTATACAAAACATATCCATCACATCTCCAGCTTCACCCAAATAGATACTCTTACACAGTAACAAATCTTGTACAATTTTTGGCATTAATAAATGCACCAAAAACTTTCCTGCGCGTTCGTATTGATCTTGTATATGATACACGAGTCTAGACGCAATGTGTCGTTCAATTGGAACACGTGGAGGTGGTGGAGTGGGTATACTTGCTTGTAAACTTGGTGTCGTGCGAGGAGAAGGTGATGGTATAGGTGGATTGAAGAACATACTCACTTGTGCGTTTGATAGAGGATCACTTTGTCTTGGATCACTTGATGAGAACGATAAATCTCGTTTCATGAGTGGTTTCGAGTTTAACCTTGCGCTAAGTCTTGATATACGACTACTCGTTGGAGAAATTTGTGAATTGATCGATGGACTACTAGCTGATTTTTCCAATCGGAATTTTCTTGGTGATGTGTATCGTATGCTTCCGATTGGGTATTGTGAACCTTCGTATAAATCTTCGATATCTGGTTGCAAGAATGCATTTGCAAGTGATGGTTTTGTAACTTGCAAATCGTCATCGTCATATGTTGTTCCTCGTTCCAAATGTTGAATCAAAATTAAACTTTTCCCTGTCATGAGTAATTGGTATTGTATCGAATCTAGAAAGGGTAACGTTGGTCGTAACGTGTACGCATTATCCCAATATTCTGGTGTTTCGATTGTATATGAACGATCTCTGGTGATGTAAGCGAATGTGAACAGAAACACGTACTCTTTGATCATGAACTCTTCTATTTCATCATTTAAAATTCCATCGTAAATCCAATCTTCTATCATGGACACGTACGGTAACATTGTATTCACAAACAAGTCCCAAAGTGTTTTATGTTCTGCATTGTTTCCGGATAGTGATTGTGATGATTGTAGCGCTTTGTATAATATCGTTAATAAATGAGTAACTTGGTCACTTGGTTTTTCATGCTCTCGATCGAAAGATAATATTTGATCCAAAATGGCGTGTAACACTCGCACGACTCGCGTTGTTTCTCGTAGTTCATTTGTGACAACCATTAGTGTTAAATGTTTCGATTTTGGTGACAGGTACGATTTTTCAAACGCTGCTAGTTTTGTTCGATATTGAAAAAGAACGTCATCTATTGAAGTTCGAAATGCTTCATACACTTTTGATGTGTTGGTGCTGGTGGTTAATTTTCTTTAAATCGAACGTACTTTGTTTTTATGTACATTTCTATTGATCGTATTTCATTTGCCAGCGAGACAAAACGAAGTAGTGACTTTTCCAGCGCCTTTAGCGTCAAATGGGGAACTGACACTGGTAACCTAATCTGAATATTAGAACATTTCGAACATGCGCGTACTTTGAATAGATTGTCGTCTATTTGAAAAACTTCTCCTGCTATACCACGAATCATGTTCAATATTTCTCTAGCTAAATTATGTTCTGTTATTGATTTTGATTTCCAGTAAGATTGCGCGTAAAAGGGTTGTTTTCTTTGCAGTAGTCTTTTTGTGTGAGTATTTCGAGAAATAGTTACGTGATAAACTGTGAAAAGAAGTTTGCATGATCAAATGCGGTAAATGATTTAGGTACACCAGTGATTTGACTCGTTCTATGCTCTTCGAATACTTTCGGAACGAATACAGGCTCATTATCTGAACTATCAATTTCGAATACCTCTTTTTGCGGTTCTATAGGTTCGTTTTCCTCTACTGTATACGTATCTTGCGTATCGTACATATCTTCGTCGGAGTCTTCGAATTCTGTGTCTTTCATATCGTCTTCGTTATCATCCCACTCGCTAAGATCACTGTCTTCATCACACGCCTCTCGATACGCGTTTAAATACTCGTCATCGTAAAAGCTAATTGGTTCGTCTGCTTTTGGAACCTCTTCATTGACTTCTTCATCTGAGGACTCGTCGAACCTGTCCCATTTGATTGTCATAATTTCCAAGCGTTGTAATTCTTAGTAATAATGCTCAAACGTAGGTGGTGCTTGCTGCTGGCTATAGCTGCTCTTACTGTGATATCCATAGCTGATATCTCGCCATCTGCTCATAGAAAGATTGTTTCAAATATAATGCAAGATATTCGCACTGGAAAAGATCTTTACGATTTTGCTGTGGAACGACATAAATTCACACACGAAGATGCAAAAGAAATTTCAGATCGATTAGAAAGATTAGAAGAACTATTAGATATCACAACGTTAAACGGAGCCGATGCAAATATGATCATAGCTAGATTGGAAGATAAGAAACCTTTTATTTCGTTCGGTTTTAAGCTATCTATAATGTTGTACAACTTTGTGCAAGAGTTTCATTCAAACTCAAAATTGGGAGAAGAACTAGCACAGTTGGTGAAAGACGAGCAGAGTAATTATAAGCTATGTCTCAGAGCTGCGTTGAATGCTATTAGGAGCAACTACGAAGATCTGTACGTGAATGACGAATATCAGAAGACACGAAACTTGGACTCTTTCAAAACAAACGCTCTTCAAGAGGTTCTCAACTCTTTAGAACAAGTGTTAACGCATTGTTCTGATATGGACGAAGCTAGAGAGATGGCATGGAATGCACTCGAGATTATTCCTACCGCAAACGAGCTGATCGAGCACAGTACTCTACATACACGAGACGAATTGTAAATAGTTAAAATTTCATTCTTTCAATGGAATACCAACGCAAAACATATTCGATTTTGGAATTTCTCTTTTCTTAGGTGTTGACGGTTTAGGAGGTGTCCGCGGCTGTGGCGCGCATTTGTACATACTCTCGTTTCGTATCGTTCCAGCTACAATTTCAATGGGTGATTTCGGCGATAGTTTAACTTTTCTAAGATACCCAGATGGTGATGTAGTTGCGCTATTGGAAGGTGATTTAGGTACTGCTATCTCTAATGCTTTGAACACGTTCGGATTCGAATTACTCTTTCCATTTACTGTCAGAAATGCAACATGAGTTTCAGCTTGAGAATATGTGGTATGGTAGTATACTTTTTCTCTTGGTTGACGCGTCGGTGTTTTTGCTCGTAAATATTTTGTTTGATGTGGTGACTTCACGTCATCACTTGTGTTGATTTCATTAGTAGGAGCTCCAATGTACAATGAGGAAACGACTATTTTCCGTTCTTCAGGCACACCTATTGATGTATGTGGTCTTTTGCGAGCTAGCGGACTATCGCTTGTCTTAAGAGCTGGTCGAAGGCTGGATAGCATGAAAAACTGTAGTTGGAATGTGGTCTACAGTTAAGACTTTATCGGCCAAGGTACTTCTAGATTTGAATAAGCGAAACTAACTTGCACAGCCAACTAACATGTGGACCAAGATTTGTACCTGTTATTGTAGGTCCTAAATATTCTGGAGCTTCAAACACCAGAGTAGTGTATTCAAAGATCGGATCGTACATAAAGTGTATTAATTATTTAATGATGCCCTGCGTAGGCACCTGGCTCTTGTGCTGGCTGGAACAAGAATTGTCTAACCATCAAAATGACAAAAACAACCATAATAATAACAACTATTACTCCCGCCGCGATTCCTCCTACTGCTGCACTAACTGGTGGTTTAACGTGTTCTGTATCGTGACTTGGTGCGTGTGTTGCTATTGGAGTAACAGTACCGTTTGTAGTTGTATTTGTTGTAGGTGCAGGTGGTAGTGTTGGAGCAGGCGCTGCTGCAGTTGCGAATAAAACTAGACACGCCAATAAGAGTACTACTATTAGAGAACGAGACGCCTTGGTGAACATCTTGTATGCACGAGTTTTGCGCTTTTTAGATTACAAACTGTGAAGAAGCCAACGTTCGAATTGTTTGACAGGTATGACAACACCATGAAGCAACGTGTGCGAGAGTTGTGGGCAAAGATCAAACTGAGACAGTTTCTGAAATACTTTTTCAGCAGTCGTTTCTACTACATTTTGACAATGATATTGACTATTTGGGCTGTATTCATGGCGTACAATTTTCGAGATTATCACTTTCGAATGTCTGCACTTGCGGACTGCTACAATGAAACGCAAGTAATTCCAAACTGTTTCGATGCACCATATTGTTATAATCAAACTGAGCTCGTCGCATGTTATAAGTCCTACGACGCTTCGTACCCTGCAAGCGATGCAACAGGATACAGACACAAACAAGAGAAATCATATCAGATATCTATACTCTACACGTGTCTACTAGTCTACTTTATGATCGAATGCATTCTACGATTTATTAGTTGGCCACGTTTTGATCCCATTTATGACATTGCCATCATTATTGTCGATGCAACATGTTCATTTCCGGTTTTAACACAATCTGAAGACTATTTATATTTTGGAATTGCTCTACCTGTTCGCATTGGATTTCTCATTGCCGATCTAGATATCCTTAGGCCAACAATTTACAAACTATCACTAGCAGTACCTCGTATGTTGTACATTGGTATGCTATTTACTACGATGATGTACTTTTTTGGTATGAGTTCTTTTATTATTTTTTCTCCAGGCAACAATCCTACTTGTCCTTCTTGTACAAAATATTTTTCCGATTTGCAACGATCTATGGTAACAATGTTCCAAGTGTCCATGTTTCAAAACTGGGGTGAAGTTACTGATGCAATGTGCGCAGAGGCTGGATTCTCTGACGTGTTTGTGATCAGTTACTTTTACACGTATGGCATTGTGACAACGTTTTGTTTGTTTAACGTGTTTTATGCCATGGTGACTGAAATTGTGATTGATTGGCATGGATATCCAATACCTGAAGATGCGTCAACTTCGTTTTGGAATAGAGTTGTGTTAGAGTTCACGTTCCAACTATTGGAAGTTTTCTTGACTGAAGAAGATAGAAAAAAGTTTGAAGAGTGCGAGAATACAACCAATTACACGAGTTTGAAATTTAAAATCTTTGCAGATTCAATCAAAGGATACATAAGAGGATTCTATGAAACTTGTTTCAACCCGTGCGCCAAGGACGAAAACCAAGAGGCAGATCTACTTGTAAATACAGCCAAAGAGACAACATCCTATTCAGCTACTGAAAAAGCTGATCAACTTACAGAGCTCTTACTGTTAGTACGCTCTATAGACGAAAGATTAAAGAAAATCGAAAACAACATATAAAAGATTAAAAATTGTAACCAAGCAAACCTGTCATGGGGCGACAGAAAGAGAACAAAAAACTCGTTCCTGACGAAATCGCGACTTCTATATTAGAATATCTACCAATTACTGTCCTTATACTGCTTAAGTGCGAATTAATTAGCAAACAATTCAACACAATAACAAATCCTTTTTGGAAACGGCTATGGAATGCAGAACACGACATAAAGCTCAAACGAAACCATCGTTTCGCGTGCATACAATTATTTTTGTATATTAATAAGAAGAGAAGCCACAGTATGTATCCATCTACGATTTATGGTTTCGAGACAAAACTAGTTGTTCTTGGCAATATGAATTCTGGAAAGTCGTCTTTCGTTCAAAGATTCATAACAAATCAGTTTGTGGCGAACATAGATCCGACCATGTACGGTTTTGTGGTAACACTAACAGTTTAGAGATGATAGCTTTCATAAAGACATCGTGATATTCAATAGAAAATATACTCTGGAAGTGTTTGATACTATTCAACCTGAGGACCATAGTGTGATGCATGAAATTGCAATTCGTAAATGTCAAGGTGCAATGTTTTGTTGCAACTCCTCAAGAGACTCTGTATACGCTTTAGAAACATACATTAAAATGTTTACTCGTATAAAAGACGAAGATGCCTTAAATTTACCAATGGTGATTGCGATATGCAAGAGCGACCAGGAAGAAGCACCCCTGGAAGAAGTTAACACGATTGCAGAAGAATACCACATAAAACATGTATTTGTAACGAGTGCGCTAGAAGGAACTAATGTGAAAGAAGCGTTTGAGAGGTTAACGTTGCTGACAGTTGACCCACTAGAAATGCATTTAGATTGGGTAACTAGATTTGAAAATAGAAAAAGAATTGTAGATACCGGAAAGAAGAACTGTACATTAACATGATTCTAAAAACACATTTATTCATTTAGCGTGAGCCGTTATTGCGAGCAATATTTGAAATTTCTTCCAAGTCAGGGTCAACAACAGGTCGGAATGATGCGCTTCCACCACTTGTAGTATCTGGTTTTCCTCTTGCTGCTCTTAATAAATTAACTGGATTGAGTTTGGAAAGGTTAATGTGGAATCCACAGAAACCATGCTTGGGTACTGGAATAAATCTCAAAATGTAACCAAGTGGAATTGACATAGCACCAACAACGATGCAAACAATCCATTCTAACCAACTTAGACCTCTTGTTCCGAAACCAACATAGTAACCCAACTCGCAAATGATTACTTGAACTCCAACACTGATGAAAAAGATGGTGATGAAAATCCAACTCTTTGCAATGTTTGCGAAAATGTTCATTTCTAGAATATGTTAATAGTTGTAGTGTACGACTTACCATTGTTGATCTTTCTTGCATTGAACATGTTGAATAGTTGACACATGACGAACAAGTTGAAAACAAGTGTGAAATCTTCCTTGTTTGCCTTCTTGCTGAATTGAGTTTGTCCAATCTTTCCAAAGATGGCTTCATGAGCATAAATATCGATCAATAGTACTGCAATTTGGAACAATCCCTCTCCAATGATGAATTTCCACATGTTGTTGGTGAACAAGTTGTCTTCACTTCCGTGTGGTTTTCTGTTCATCAAATCTTCACTTGGTGGTTCAGTGGCCAAAGCCAAAGCAGCAAAAGTGTCCATAATCAAGTTAACCCATAGCAATTGTACAGCAGTGAGTGGGAAACCCATATCAGTGATACTTCCAACGAATGTAATGACCAAGGCGACAAAATTGATAGTAACTTGGAACTGTAAGAACTTGCGTACGTTCTCATAGACACTTCTTCCCCACAATACAGACTTGGCAATAGAAGCAAAGTTATCATCCATAATGACAATGTCACTAGCTTCTTTGGCAACTTCAGTTCCTGCAATACCCATGGACAAACCAACGTGAGCAGCTTTGAGAGCAGCAGCGTCGTTAGTACCGTCACCAGTAACTGCAACGACTTCACCCATTTCTTTCAAAGTAGTGACTAACAAATGTTTGTCATTTGGAGTACTTCTTGCCAAAATTTGTAGTCTTGGAAGAATTTCTTTCATCTTGTCTGGTTGCATGGCGCGGAACTCTTTACCTTCCATAGCCAAACCACCTTCTTTTGGATCGTAGATGGCGCATTCTTGAGCAATGTGTTTTGCAGTCATGATATTATCACCAGTGACCATTCTTACCAGGATACCTGCTTGTTTGCACTTTTCGATAGAGTCTGGTACTTCAGTACGAACTGGATCCTTGATACCGGTAATGGCAACACAAATGAGTTCACGTTCTGGTGGATCTTCAGTGTTTCTGAGTTCTTCTTCGTCCTTGACTTCAAAATCGTTGAATGCCAAACAAATTGTTCTCAAACCACGAGCAGCCATATCTATAATCTCTTGGTTCAACTTTTCTCTTGTTCTGTTATCAATCTCAACAATGTTACCCTCACTGTCCATGATACGATCGCATAGTCCGAATACGATTTCGGCTGCTCCCTTTGTGAAAATACGTGCTTGATTCTCTTCTTCGAATCTTACAACAACTGACATACGCTTGCGATCAGAAGTGAATGTGTAGATTTGTACAATTTCTTCTTCAGCATCGGAACGAATGGTTCTGTAGTCGACATTAAAGTTCTTGAGTAACATGAGTAACAAAGCGCACTCAGTTGGACTTCCCAAATACTTTGGTAGGTTGGTCTCAGCATCAATTGAAACGTGAGCCTTGCTGTTGATTGCAATGCAGTCGCATAAAATGTTGAAAACATCTTCTGAGAGTTCGGTTTGTTTTGGAATTTGAGTGTATTTGACACCAGCAATCCATGCTTCAGTCACACTCATGCGATTAGTAGTCAAAGTACCAGTCTTATCAGAGCAAATGGCTAAATGTTAGTCGCTTGTGAAATAAAACTTACTAGTAGCGCTACCCATGGTCTCACAAGCATCCAAGTGACGTACCAAATTGTTATCTGATAACATCTTACGTTGACTGAAGGCGAGAGAAATGGTGACGGCGAGTGGCAAACCTTCTGGCACAGCCATGACAATAATAGTAATAGCGAATACCAAGTACTTCATAATGATACCGACCGAGTTCCATCCAAAACTGACGTTAGGATCTCTTGCAGTGATGATAATGTACTTGAGTGTTAAAATGATAAAGTCCAATCCGGCAACGGTGAGACCGACATAACCAATGTTTTGGGCAAGTTCTTCCAAACGACCTTGTAGTGGTGTTTCTTCACTTTCCTCTTCTGCAATAGTTTTCAAAGTTTTACCCCACTCAGTGTTGAAACCGACTGCTGTTACGAGCATGGTACCAACACCTTCGCATACTTGAGTTCCTGAAAGCATAAATGGATGATCAACATCTTTTTTGAGTGGTTCTGTCTCACCAGTTAACGCGCTCTCGTCGCACTCCAAATTAAAACCTTCTACAAAAATACCGTCTGCAGACACTTGATCTCCTTGGTCTACTTTGACGATATCACCGACTTGTAGGTTAAACGTTGATACTTCCTCGGTGTTTCCGCCGCGAACGACTTTAATTTTTCTATCTTCCTAAGAGAATGGTGAGTCATAAAAGTGCACATACCTTGACTTTGTTAAGAGCCCTAAATTGACGCTCTTTTTGGAAATTGTTAAGACTAGCAACTGTAGTGACAAGTAGGACTGCTACAAAAATACCAATAGAGTCCAATAAACATTCGTCATCCTCGCTTACAAATACACAAAATATTAGAGACACTGCCGCACAAACCATGAGGATAATTAGTGTTGTATCTTGTAGTGCTTCTAGAATGTAATGAAAGATACTGTTCATCTTTGCTTCTGGATAGACGTTCTCACCAAAACTATTAAAATTAAATATAAAAGAGATCTGAGTACATACGCGTTTTTTCTTGATTCAAAGCTGGTCATCATCTCTGTGTGACTAAGACCAGTTCTTAAATTTGTATTTAAAGCGGTCGCGAGAGCTGCAACACCGCCCAACTGCTCCAACTTTTTTGCATCTCTTGCAGCGTTTAGAGCCACCAAGTCCTCTGTCTTGATGGCAAAATGCATCGTTATGTTTCACTAGTGATGACTTCTGTGAGCAAGATAATTACAATTTGAAAAACGCGTCTGAAAGGTGAAGAACTCCGATGTAGCCTGTCAACTTGCTGACTTGGAGACGTTAAAAACGTCACGGGGCTTTACTAACTCACAAACATGTGTGGTTTTGCTGTTGTTACCGGGAATTCTTGTAGAAGAGTAAACTGCTTGTTTCCTGTGGAGTAACATGTGTAAGTAATTAGTGGCGCTATTTTCAAGTGACCGTTATGTAGAATTTGAGCTTATTGTTTGATTTTGATTTGCGCTATTTAAATGTCTTCTTTCCATCTCTTTAACAGTCAGAATGGATGACTACACGCTTGACAACATAGAGACTGAGTTCAAAGAGTGCATAATCCTAGATAAACAGCACAGAGAAGAGTTGTCGCGCTATGTTGGGACATGTTCCTCAAAAAACTATTTGAGATTATTTGATTTTATACAACGATGGAAAAACACTCCTGATGGACCGGATAGAGTAGATATAACAGTGTACATATGTAAAATATTTGTAGATAGTAATTCTTGGAAGAGTATAATAGTGTCCCATGATTTGAAACAGCGAATAGAAGACGTGTTAGACATTATTGACGACTATCCAACTGATGTAAAAGAAGATGTAGAGTATATAATGATGGTGCTAGAAAAGATTGCCGTGGTACAGTTAATGGAGGTATTCGTGACCAACACGGTGAACTGCAATAGCCCAAGACGAAAGGAACTACAGAGGACAAAATCTTTCAAGCAGCGACTTCAAAAATTCGCTAAAAAGATTTCATTCCTACGAAAGAAAGTCAAGCACTAGTCTTTACATAAAAGAGCCAACACTTTCATAAAGTGTCAATGAGCTTGAAACTTCCTCCGAGTTATTTGTAAAGGTCTACTTTCTGAAACAAGCATGTACAGTCGATTATCGAATTTGAGGCAACGCCACGTTTCCGAGTTTATCTTTTTTGGTCCCTGTTTAATGGACTCCCAAAGGACTTGTTCATTGTGGCTCATGAGGGCTCAGAAAGATCGTCTGAGAAAAGATACACAGGATATCCAATCTCACGAATGGCATTAGAACAGGTACCTGCACTGTATTCTTTTGTTAGGTTAGATTCAAAAGAAGTTTTCGTCAACAATGAGAAGTTGGTTCCATCTCATCCGGATGTCTTGAAACTCATTTCATTCTTAGAACAAGAAGTAAAAGCGCCCATGCCAGAGATTATAAAGCCACTACGCGGAAGCATATTTGACGAGTTACCACCATGGTATCAAAATTGGGCTCCTGATATGACAAAAAGCGATATTATTAGTTTAGTAAACGTTGCAAGTGTGCTGGCCATCAAACCTCTACTCAACTTTTATTGTGCAAGGATTGCCATGATGATCAAAGGTAAAAGACCAGAACAAATCAGAGAAATGTTTGGAATCGAAAACAGTTTTACACCGGAACAAGACACGAATGAATAGGATCACTGTGCGGCATGCATAAAATTATATTTATTTTCTGTTTGTTGTAATACTACAGTACAATAGTGCATTTGTCATTAATTCTGCTCCATTTGATTCCTTATTCCAAGCGTTTTGTTGTGACCAAACAAAACTGCTCTCATTTGAGGAAGGATAGAAGTTTAACGCACAAACGCGACCCTTATTCTCTCCTTTGATCTCTCTACATGCTACAGCAATTGTTCTTGAGATGTCGTTATATCTTGCCACGACAGTAGCTAATCCTGGCTCAATACCTTCTTGTAGCTTTTCTGCAGGACAGTGACTAGCTGTTCTTGGTTGAGTGAACGTGTCTACTCCAACAAGTAAGAAATGATCGGGTATTTCTTTAACCAGCTCCGTCTCAACATGGAATTCTGTTTGACTTGCGTATTCTAAAGGACAATACAATTTTTCTTGGTACTCTCCTGTTGGAATTCCATTAAGACAATTACTGTTGAGTGCAAATACGCATTGAACAACTCCACCGTGTCCGCCCTCTAGGTATCTCGCGAGCATGTTTCCCAACTCTTCAGTATGACTTTGAAAAATACCAGAGTCATTGTACACGAGAACGGCACCGTATTCTTTTAGCTGGTCCAAAGTTAATAAATTATGACTGTCGTAGTTTGCAGGATTATACACTTCTACTGTTAAGCCACATCTACTAATGCACCTTTGTATGTTGGCCAGGTCCTCTTCATTTCCGCCCAGTATTAAGTACTTTTTTTCTAGTGAAACTACTAGTTGGCGCAATGTTACATCTACTATGTCTGTTGTTAAAAGCGATTTCAAATGTGGAACTTGTGCCAAGACACGGGTCGAAAATATTTCGTACGTGTCACAGCAGTTACGCCACGCTACATTTACGTTATAAACAGCGAATATTGATTTTATGGACAGGTATGAAAATATGTTAGCGAGAAGTTCATCTGGTACTTCGTCCATCCGATGTTTGTTTTGTAAGTTTTCCAACAATGACAAACCTAACAGAGGATGTTGAGCTTCTTGTTCTAACGTATTGCGATATTTATACAGTAATACAATTCGCACTATGCAATCACGACAAATATGCTTTAGTAAACGACTCGAATTGGCTTTGGGAGCAACATGCACGGGCGGAGGCAGGGTGTAATATTGTAGAACCTGTTGAGAGCTGGAAACAATTATTTATCGAGTTGTACACTACCAGTATCGACTTATCGTTCACGGGACCTTGTGCGAATCATTTCATGGTAACAAAGGCTACTGCCTCGCGGCTTGCACCAACTAAAATTGTTTATGAGTGGGAAAGGTTTTTTTCAACACGAAACATTTATCCAAACACAATTACCCATCTTGAGTTCCGTATAGACGAACATAATTCTTATTCTAATGGATTTCGAATATGCGTTGGGATTGCGTCAAAAAATTATTGGCAATATGACGATAGAAAGTGGCATTATGATATAGTAGGAGGTGAAGGAGGTTTTTGTATTATTGCTGGCTCTGGTGAGAAAGTTGTAAATAGGAAATTTATCAAGACACGCGCAACAATCAAAAGTGGGGATCGTATTGGATTTATAATAGATAATGGATACACTAAACCGGACCAGGTAAATGTTGATTATATTTTGAATGGCGAAGATTGGGGGAAACTAGAACAGAACCCTGATTATCCGCTATTAGTAACAGAATACAAAGCAGCGATGAGTCTCTGTTCTGGACAATGTGCCACAATAACAAAGATAAGAACTCTTAAAAGAAAATAAATTTGTTCTTTCCTAAGTATCTAATTCGGTTCCATTTTGTTGTGGAAGCATTTTCCTACTCGCCTTTGGCAAAAGAAATGTCAGACCGTCACGAAATAGCTAGGTGGAAAATCCAATTCCTTTTTCATCTAGTTGTAATGTAACGTTTAAAGCTTCAAACATGGCTCACATCACGAACTATGCAAATACGATTACAGTGTCTGACATGGAGGCTATTGAAGAAGAGCGTAAGATGAAGATAATGTTCGATCTTTTGGACAAGAAAAGAGACACAGTGTTGTGTCGTGATGAAATTCGTGAGTATTTAAAGCTGTTAAAACTACCATTCGTACGTTGGTTGTACACTCACTAACAATGTAGACCGACCACCACGTAGATAGACTATTTTTAAAATTTGATTTGAACAACAATGGAGAAATCACGTTCGACTCGTTCAAACGTTTCGCATTATACAACGAGAAGAAACTATACGATTTATTTAAAACGCTAGACCACAATAATGATGGTTTCTTGGACGAATACGAAGTACGAACGGGATTGAAAAAATTAGGAATAGAAAACTATTCGGAGCAGTCACTCAAACGACTAATACAACAAATGGATACAAATCACGATAACAATATCGACTTTTCAGAATGGAAGAATCTCCTAATGCTAGTACCAGCCGAGAATGTCGATGCCGTGTTTCGATACTGGCAAGAATTTGCAGTACTCGAGGAGGAAGATCCAGTGTTAGTACTGAACCCACCAACTGAAAAAATAGCAGTGAACAACTTGTGGAAAGCGTTTGTAGCAGGTGCCGTTGCTGGTGTAGTAAGTCGTACATGTACTGCACCAATAGAACGACTCAAAGTACAATTCCAAGTTAGTACTTCCAAACCACCAAGTGTATATAGAGGTCTAGTAGACATGTACAAATTAGATGGTGTAAAAGGGCTGTACAAGGGTAACCTGGCGAACATTTTGAAAGTAGCACCAGAGAAGGCTCTAAAGTTTATGGTTTTCGAGACATCGAAGAGATTCTTTGCTGAAGATGATTACGACCTAACACCACCCCAACTATTCTTTTGTGGGTCACTCAGTGGTGTCGTAACGCACATGACACTATTCCCATTGGAAGTTGTAAAAACAAGACTACAAGGAGCGCCGAAAGGTACTTATAACGGTATAGCTGATGTATTGGTTCAAGTATCAACCAAAGAAGGTCGTATACTACCATTCTATAGAGGTTTAAACGCCTCATTGCTGAGTACGATACCAAATTCTGGAATTAACTTGATGACTTATGAAATGATGAAAAAGCTCATGTATGGTGCTCATCCAGAGGTAGAGCCAAGTTTACTGGGTTTAGCACTATGTGGCAGTGTTAGTAGTACATTCTCTCAGCTGTCTTTGTACCCTTTGAAACTGTCACAAGCTCGTTTGATTATGAATGGCTTACATAGAGTGAATGACCCTAGTGTTCCAAAAGCGACGCTAATTAGTATTTTAAGAGATACTGTCAAGAATGAGGGAGCTCGTTCGCTATGGAAGGGGTTCTTACCAGCTATTTTGAAGAGTGTTCCATCTCACGGAATAACATTTGGAATGTATGAGGCAATGAAACGTGTACTTGGGTTCTCCAAACCAAAAAAGTATAATCGATAGTTATAAACACCAGAGCAAAGCTTTGTGAGTAGACTTGAGGTTTTAACTGTGTTGTAATTTACTTGATCAACTTGCTAAAAATGCAAAAAAACACGTGTTTGTGGGTTGTGTTGATTCTCGTATTCGCTATTGCTTTGTCGCTGCAACAAGATACCGAAAGCACAAACACTCCTGCTACAAATGACCCAATTCTTGAAGCTGGTGTAAATGACCAAACTGAAAAACCAATCGAAACACAACCAGAAATACCATCTGAAACGCAAACAGAACCACAAACCGAGACCCAGCCTGAAAGTGTACCAGAACTACAAGAAGAGCCAATCAACGAAGCAGATTATGAGCCTGCCAGACTGAAAACACTTAAAGCAGCACAACTTCGAGCAATGTTGGAAGAAAAGGGAATTGATCCAACCGGTTATTCACAAAAATCCGACATTATAGACAAGATTATTGAAACAAAGAATCTACCACGTGTTCGTCGCGAACCACCACAAAGCGCAGCTGGAGGAGCGCAACCACACGAAATGAGCTACGACGAAATCAGACGAATGATGGAAAACAGAAACGGCGGTGTGAACGATGACGTTTTAGAAAAACTTCGCCAAGCAGGTTTCGATACAAGCAATTTGAGAAATAATGGACAAGATGATTTTTGGGCACGCGCAGCAGAGTTAAAACGACAAAACGAACAAAAGAAGAAGGATGAATTATAAGTGTTTTTTAGAGTACAGTACTTGTTTCATCTTCTATAAAAGATCCGTCATATTGTAGACGTAACTCATTGACTAGTAATTTTTCTCTTTCGATAGAATCTTGAATGTGGATCGTTAGTTTTTGGATGTTGGCCATTTCCGATCGGAAACGTTTACCTATCCAATCATCCATTATTTGATACAAATGCAATACTTTGGAATGAATTAATTCTTTCAAATGGAATTGACACTGTTGTTGAATCTGCAGCAAACGAGTTTGATAACAATTCTTCTCTACTTCAAAATTGATCACCAATTGGTCATACATTAGCTACTTTGTTAATAACAAGTACCAAACACTTACTTGTTCTTTTGAAGGTCCTGCATTTTCATCTGATTTTGGATCCTCTTCAACTTCATCTTTCTTTCCAGTTTTCTTTTTTGGTTTTTTCAATTTTTCTTCTTGAACAGCAGCAGCTGGATTCAATGTTGCCAAAATGACTTCCATTTGAGTAATCACACCTTTTGCACGATCTAACACACTTGGTATATTTGTATCTAACTGTAACTGTGGAGGTGTTTCTGCTTGTGAATCGGATCGTGTTTCTACTTTTGCTTTTGTCTTCTTTTCTGGAGATTTTACAGGTACTTGTTTTGTAGGTGCTCTCTTTGTAGATGGTACTTCTACAGGAACGTGAACGACATCAATAAACAATTCTTCAATATTGATTGGTTCCTCATGATCCGTTTGGTATATTTGAAAATAATAATCCATTATAAACTTGGTCTCATGTACAAATCGATTACATTCCAATTGTACAAGTTGCATATATTGTCTAATGACCATTTTTTCCAAACTTCCAAAACTATTTCCATCTCGTATCGAATTTAGTTCCGCTTCTGCTTCTTGTTTTTTCTGATCAGAAATTTCCCACAATTGTTCACGTAACTCTTCCACACGTAAATGCATATCTTGTTTGATTTGTTTCTTTGTTCGTAAATCTTGAGCTTGGAATCGTTGATTAAAATCAGTTTGGAATGTAGAAACGAGTTGTTGAACATCTGCACTCACTTGTTTTTGTGTTAAAAACTTAACAAATTGTGTTTTGAGTTGATGAATTTGATGTAGTAACACTTTTCTTTGTTCACGTAACAATCGAAAAACTTGTTTCACTCCAGTAATGTATAAATTCTCCATCGTGTACCATTCTGAATCAAATAGTGTCGCAAACTCCAAAGTAAGTGGAACTGGTACTGTTGGTACACTAGGTGCAACGACAAGTACATCTGGTGATGGTGTAGGTGGTACTGTAACAGGTTGCTCTGGTTGACTTACATTTGTACCTGGACGAGTCGTAATGGGCGACATTGGTGATAATCGACCAGCACTACTAGCAGGTACATTTAAACTAGGTTCAGTGATCTGTATCGGTGGTGGAATTTGTTCGATCGCTCTTTTATCATCATTCACTATCTGTTTCACTTGCGCGTACAAAGTATCCAATTGTTCCAAAGAATCTTCTTGTTCGTCAGGATAAGGAACAACATGCGCACTTGTATTATATGTTCCCAATTGAACCAAATAGTTGATCATAATCTTGTTCTCTTTGTTGTATACTTGCAAGTTCTTATTGAGTTGTGCTTTATCGAGTCGTAATTCGTTCATTGGCATTAACCGATTTAATAGTTTGATATCTGTTTCTGGTGGTGGTTCGTATACCATGTGATATAATTGTCGCGTTTCTGGATCGATTTTCTGCGACGATGCGCGTTCGAATATAACATCATTAGAAACATCGATAAAGATCAACGATGTGAACGCACGAAACAGGAAAGGTTCTTGATGTTCTGGTTCTTGCTCTTGTTCTTTGTGTATGATTAACGATTTCAACTCTCGCTTGTTTGGATTTCCATCGTTCCCACTAATATGCGTTTCTAGTAATGCCAATGACGTTTGTGTATTTGGGAATCCGTCAATGATCCAACCATTGATATTAAATACGGATTGTTCGATACGTGTGATTTCATTGAGTACTATTTGTACAATAATACTTTCATCAATGGGTTGACCTTGTACTAAATTTTCTTTTGCGAGTGCAATCAACTCTGAAAGTTTTGTGTCAAATTCGGAAATATCTTCTTGTTGATAATCTTTTGAAATTCGTTGTTTGAGTATTGCTTCTGGATCAATTTGAACCAATCCCAATTCTTGTGCTAAACGATCGCATATAATTGATTTTCCACTTAATGGTTTTCCAAGTATGACAATATTGTACGGATGTTTGGACTCGAGAACTGGTTTCGATGGACATGGTTCGGACGGATTTAGCATGTTATCGATATTCTCCAAAATGTCAGCGATTTTTGGATTAAACATGACGATATTGTCTTGCTCAAGCTTCCAGTCGCAATCGTAGTAAAGATAATCGTGGAACTCTTTCTCATCGAGTACATCGCTACTTCCTTGTACGACTGGCGTATTCTGTAATTGATTTGTATCTTCGACTGGTGTTGAATCCAATTGTAACTCTCCTGAAATGAATAATGTTTTCCACTCGTTTACTTCTTTTGCGGATGGTGCTGTACCTTCTGTCATTTCTTTGTACTCAATTTCCTACAGTGTAAGTATCAGTTATAAAAATACCTTTAGCGCTAATGCAACAAGCTGTGTACTTATTTCTTCGCAGATTCCTAAATGTTTTTGGAACTTTCGCTCCATACGTTCTTGCTCCATCTTTTGACTCTTTTCGAGCAAAATAGCACGTCTAGCAGCACGTTCTTCGCGATCTTTAATAATCTTCTCTTTCAGCAACGCTTCCTCTTCCTCTTTGTCTTTTGTTCTTCGTTCCGCGTGTTGTTTTTCACGTAAAATTCGATCTTCTTTCATGACTTCTTTCCATTTTGCTGTTTCCATTAATTTATGCGCGAGTGCTTTCTCTTCTTTTGATTTTTTGATTAAAATATTTAACACTATTTCATGTCGTCGTTTCTCTTCTATCTGTTCGAATACTCGTTGTTGTTCCAGCGCAATTCGTCTGCGCCTCTGTTCTCTATCTTTGCGAGCGATAGTCTCCTCCTCTTTCTTGCTTTTGACACGTTTGATAAAATTTTTTGCATCCAACTCAGTTTGTAACTTGCGTTCTTCGCTGGTAGTAGATTTTTCTTTCTTTGATTCCGATTTAGATGTTGTAGCTTCTTGCGTCTTAGAATCTTTTCCCAATCGCTGTAATGTACTTTCGAATTCAGATATTCCTTTTGTCATATCGTTTCGATTATTATCAATATTGGTGTTCAGCTTTCGTTGTTTCTTCTCCTGCATAGTTAACTCGAATCGTAGGTCGTGCGTCTCTCGTTTTCTTCTAGTTTCCATATTCTGCTCATGTGCTTTCAGATGTTTCTCATTCCATTGTTTGACAAACTCTTTGTTAGCTCGCATAGTTTCTAGCCGACTCTCCCGAAAGGCAAGAGTGTCATCGCTGACAGTCTTGTCCCTGCCCATCTGTAGTTACTTGTAAGAAGGGCAACTGGAACAAGGCGGGAACGTTTGTTTGAACATTAGATTGTACAATACACTGTTTATTCTTATGATAACGGTGCTCACTTAGCGACGTGCAAACATTTCCATGTTTGGCCTAGTTTGAATGAATGTGAAAACTGATGTTACATGTTGGTACAACTAATTGTTCAATGCCACTAGCAGTACAGCAAGTTCAAATCAACATTAATAGACTTCTTAAGACCTCTTCTGACAAGATCCTCTTGATATTTGTATTCGGCATTTGCAAGCGCGAGTAGTATAGTAGTATTGTCTGTTTTGATATCTTGCTCTAGGACTGGATTGACGTCAGAGCCTCCTAATACGACTCGGCGAAGTACTGAATACGAATGCTGCGACATGTTCGAGTTCCAGTGATATAGTTTGTTTAAGTCTATCTGAATATACTTCCTAGTGTTTGATGCGATTTGTTTGCGTTGTTCTTTTAGTTCCTTTTCAATTAGGTTTGTAAATTGAAACGGCAAATGATCTTGTTGTATGTTTTTCTCAATAAATGGGCATACAGTAACGTGTGCTGGTGTTGTCATCGTTTTTTTGTGTGTTTGCTGACAATGATTTTAGTTTTCTACAGTTTATGGAGGTTTATCTGCAGAAATAGCGAGGAAAAACTCGTCATTGATATAAAAGGTGAAACGATAAATCGCAAGATTACAATCAAAATTTGTTTTCGCCATGCGCAGCTAACAGTCTAGAAAAGCCGAGTCTTACCATAGCATGCCCAAGATAATGATAGTATTTTGTCTAGTCCACAACGTTTCGCGTTCACTTTTGCAAAGAGCGATATGAATGCATCAAAATATTCGAAAGCATTTGAAGCTGCAAAGCAAACATTATCAACAAGTCCAAAATTTTCATTTACAGTACACCAAGCTTCCCGAGATCATGAAGTATGTTGCTAGCTTATTTCGTTTGTAGCCACATTGTTCAACTGGAGTAGAAGTAATCAAGGTTAGATCAACAGTTGAATGGAATGATATGTTAAAAAGCTTTCTCGTAAAACAAGCAACAAATGGTTACAGCCTATCACTTACCAACAAAGCGTATTTAACTTTTTAGAATATTCACTTTAATTCGACGAAAACGTCTATTATTACAATTAATTGTCAGTTGAGCAGTTATTTTTAGGTAAATAAAAAGCCGGACTAAACATTAATTTATCGAATACCAAAAGTACAGAAATGCTAGCATCAGACACACTCACACTTGACGAGCAAGAATTTGTCTATGATCCAAACTATAAATCACAAGCTCCTAAAGCAACAGGAGGTAGTGTGTTATACAATTTCTTCAAACAAGTATGATAATAGTTATAATTATTAACTCGACTAGATGCGGTGGGGTATGGATCTTACCACGATTACAGCTCCTGCATTCATTTTGAAACCACAAAGTCAGCTAGAGGCGCAATCAGAAATAGTTTGCCCAACACCTCATCTTTTAGCGTTGAGCCAAGAAGCTGATCCTATCAAAAGAATGACTCGTGTAACTCAATGGGCTTTAACCGCCTTATCAAAACTACCACAAAAAGGATTCAACGGTGTAAAGCCATACAATCCTATTCTCGGAGAAAAATTCGCTTGTAGATGGCAGCACACCGATAACTCTATCACTTCACTAATTAGCGAGCAAGTATCACATCATCCGCCAATTGCTAGCATGTATGTGGTCAACGAAGCGCATAGGTTCGCGTACAAGAGCACACAACAACTTCAAGTACACTTTAGAGGCAACCATATCGACAGTAAGATTGCAGGCACTCACGTTTTCGAATGCAAACCACCGAACTCGGAAGCCTGGGAAAGATACGAGATCCATTTCCCTCTAATCGTCGCTAAGGGTATCATTTTCGGTGACGCCATGGTTGAGTTGGGAGAGAAGTTGATCATTCGTTGCGACGCTACACAATGCTTCACTGAAGCAACTTTCAAAAAGAACAATGAGCTAAGTGGTAGAATTCTACAAAACGGATTGATTGCTGCATCGTATCACGGCAAGTTGCTAGAAACTGTAAAGTTTGATGGTGACCTACCTCTAAGCGTCAAGAGTATCGATCAACCACCCATGATTTTGAATCGTTTGAGCGAGATGGAACAAAATGAATCTAGAAGAGTATGGCATAAGGTTACATATGCACTAAAGACAAATAATTTGGAAGGTGCAAGCGCTGAAAAGAATAACATTGAAGAACATCAAAGATCAATCAATAGAACACGAACGGGTATCTATACTCCAGCCTTGTTTGAACTACAAGAAGGAACTGAGAACCATACACCACCTGTATGGGAATATGTTGGTGACTACCGATCGCCAGTCGCAATGTAAAATAAGAATTTTGTAAATAACGATACACAACCAACACAAACTGTTTCATGATTCCAGTCGTTGCGTTTTTCCTACCTTTGCTTTACACGTTCTTTTTGGGAGCGTTTATATTCGTACTAGTGTCTAAATTCCCGCGAGACAAGCACGGTTCTCGCAAATTCTTTGTACAATCGGCCTCACCGCAACTTTCAGTAATAATGTTGGTTATTATAATACGTACGCATACTATATTAGTTTAATTGTAGTTTCTATGACACCACCAATTGGTTTACTTATTCTTATGGGAATAAATGGCCTAGAAAATGCTATCAAGTTTGAAAACCCGTGGAATGGATTTTTTTTCAATTACATCACCGACACTCTCGCCGATGAACTTCGAATATTTTCGACGTTAGTATTGGTCACACTATTGTTTACAGAATTGTGAGTTTTGTCCTCCATGACTTATTTTCAACAGTGTACGAGAAGCAAAACATTACGACGTTTTTAGCGGCATAACAAACTTTGAAAAGAAGATCACACGTGCAAGAAACATTTGGTTTGTTATATTTGCCATTTTAACAGTGACCGCAATTCTGGAACTAGTATTCGCCGCACTAGTACAGCATGGGACGTTAATTTTATTGAACGCAAATCCAACACATAAGAATGTATTACATGCCATTTCGTGGTTTAATGGTGCTGTCTGGGTACTTTGCTTTACATCGTACTTGTTTCTTTCTAGTCTTATATTCTACCGCAGCCTCAGAGGGCATGCAGATAGCGTCACAGGACAAAAATCAATCATCATGGTAAGCAGTGACTTGTTAGCTAACAATAATAGTTGTTCTCCTTGAATGTGGTTAGTGACATTGCATGCTTGGTTGTTGCTCTGTTTTCTTACATTTTTTCCTCTGTACATAGGAGTGCAGAGGCAAGCGTTAACAATTTTGCAATCTTTTATGATGTTAGTGCTGTGATCAACATTGGTTTCTATGCGTTTGTGTTTGTGATAATAGGACCACTGAATACACAAATAGAAGAAACACGACTCTCACCAATTGTTCAGGTAGACGATCAACAAGAGCTCATCAACTAGCAAAAGAAACTTCATCTTTTGTGGCAAAGCTAACAAGTAACTAGTTAGAGTAACAGATAATGACTAACGGAGCCCATCAGCTTTTCTGCAATCAAGACTACGTGCCCAAAGTAAACCCGGTATACCACGATGAAGAACAGTACAAGCGTTTAGGTGGCTTCAACTTTGGTCCACATTTTGACACTTTGTCTATTAAAGCAATAGCGTTCTACGAAGAGTGTTAGAATGTACATACATTGTTTCTATCTTCTATTATGATGACCTCACAGTTTGAACCTTAAAGTTGTAATCTGCTAAAATCGCCAAACAAACCATGTCAAAAACATCTTCACCACCAAGTCCACGCAAAAGAAAGATATCCTTCATCGGCAAAACTTCAAAACAAAAAGAGGAGGAAGAGGACAAGAAGCGCAAGCTCCTCATGAGCGCTTTAGAAGATGATACACCAGAAGAAGTCGTACGTACCATTTAACAACTTGTTTACACCTAAAGCCAACTGAGTTAGGATTTGGGATAGAAGACTTGGATATAACGAGTGACGATATTGATTTAACAGAAATAGACGAAGATATTGTTCGATTCCAACAAGACGAACTTGTACAAAAGGCGTTAGAGACTGGTGTTGACCTTCGTGAATACAGTAAAAACATTGAATCAGAGTTACGACAAGTAGAGATCGACTCCATCGAAGATTGTAAGGCCACCTGTCTGAGACATACTTACTGTTCTAGATTTAATAGAGAGTGAGAGACTCGCAGATCTACACCAACAATTATGCCAATGTGACAGTGTGTTAGAAAAGATGGAAGATATGTTGCAAACATTCCAAGGGAGTTTGGGAAACATCTCAGAAGAGATCAAAACACTGCAAGACAAATCGTTCTCGATGAATATTCGTTTGAAAAACAGAAAAAATGCAGAACAAGAACTATCAAAATTCATTCAACAAGCAGTCGTCGCACCATCACTTGTTAGAAATATATGCGAAACAGAAGTCAATGAAGCGTACTTGGATTATCTTATTACACTCGATATGAAGAACGATTTCTTACGTGACGAGAGCAACGTCAGTACACAATCTGCACAAGAGTTAATTCCAAAAGTACGTGCATTGATACCACTAACAAATAGTTGGAAAAACTCAACGTCAAAGCCATTTCGAAAATTCGAGCCTTTTTACTGTTGAAAATCAACGAACTCAAGAAACCAAAAACAAATACACAATTCTTGAAACAGAATGTGTTGCTCAAGTTTAAATACTTTTTCGACTTTTTGCGAAAGAATAATGACGATGCAGCAATGGAGGTATGTTATGCCACAAAAACTAATGAATAGGTTCGCAATGCATACATTAACACAATCAGCGCGTATTACTTGAACAGTTTCAAAACGTATATTACCAGTTTAATGAAATTACTACAACCAACTGTATCAAAAGGCGATTTGATCGTTGAAAAAGAAACATTTTCATTCTGGGGAACAACCACACCTAAAAAGACAGCATTCTCAACAGGTGATCGATTACGCATACTCGAAGAGTTGGATCTAAACAGTCCCATCGTCAGTCATGTATCCGTAGAAAAGAAAGAAACATATCCATATGAAGCATTATTCCGCAGGTACGCAATTTTAATTCAACTCACAATAGTTTCCACGTTTTATTGATCAACACTGCTACTTCGGAATATATTTTCACATTGGACTTTTTCAATCAACCACACATGTTTACAGATATATTCAAACGAACATTAGAGTTGCTACAAACAAGTGTCGAACAACATGTAGCGAATAGTTTTGATGCGATTTCTATTCTTGTCATGATTCGTTTGATCAACCAGTTTTCGGAAATCATGAAGAAGAGAAAGATTAATAGTTTGGATGACTATTTTAATAACATGAGTTTGACACTATGGCCACGATACAAGTTTTTATTCGATCAAAATTTAGAATCGGTGAAAACGGCAAATGCACAGGTACGTACAATCATAAGAAAACTAATTCGATAGGCATTACTAAATACTGAAAAACATTCTCACACCATTGCCAAGAGATATGCAGAATTTGCAGCGTCGATTCACGTACTCAACAAACGAGAATCTGGATATAAACAAATGTTAGACGCCAATGCTGCCAAACTACGAGAAAGTATCACCAAGTTATTAGAACAAATTGCAAAACTCATAACTCCCAAGAAGCAATCTCTTGTCTTCATGATCAACTCGTTAGATTTAATTCTTAACGCGTTTATCGGAGCAAAAGTTACTGATTGTGAAGACTATCGAGCACTAAAAACTGTACTTGATACGCATGTCACTGAATACATCAAAGAAGAACTCAGTCAATACTATGGCAAATTAATAGAATTTATTCTAGTCGCAGAAGGTCAAGTGAGCAGAAACTCAACACACATGCAAAACCAACAACGTATTCAAGCAGGAGAAGTGGAAAACTTGGCAAGAGAATTTAAAGAGAATTGGAAAGCAGGTGTGGAACACTTGAGTACTGACGTTACGCGTAGTTTTAGCAACTTGGCGTCAGGACAACAGATTTTGCAACAAATCTACACGCAACTAATTTTGTACTACAATCGCTTCACCCAAATTGTTCGATTATGCTGGAAAGACCCTCCATTTAAGAATAATTTGATTGGCCCACAGGTTATACTGGTAGAGATCAAAAAGTATTCGAAAGATTTCGCAAATTAAAATTATATTCACTTGGCTTGTGCAATGTAAAATACTGGTGTTGTTAGTTGTTGTTTTTTCTAGCGCATACCATTGTTTCCACGAATAAAAGCGTCTCCGTATGACGATACACGACTTCCATTTACATATTCTTCTGTTTGTTCGAGCGCGATGTTCATAAATCCATCAAGGCAAGTTAGTATACCTATTGTCAATGTTTTAGATTCTACACACAATCGCTATCGTACCTCTATATTCTACACCAGAGTTCAATTTTACAATTACAGGACGTCCTACGACTTGCTTTAAAAAGTCACCTGGTGATCTTTTTGACATGGTTTTGCGTTTGTTGAAGACAAGTTGTCCAGAATTACAAAGCGTAAGTACTGATGTAATGATTTAAGTTTTATTGGTTCATTCTTCACATAGAGCGATAACACATTGGTGTAGTTAAAATCGCTCAAACAAGAGATTACCTTATGTTTACAAGACTTCATTTCTCGTTGACAGCTGAAAGGTGACGTCAGAGCCCATTCACGAAACAAGAGTACCGCACTCACTAGTCAAACGAGTTCACATATTAAATCAAACCGCTAACAATGGGTAAATGGGATTCACTATCTAGCGACCAACAAGACCAAATCGCACAGGCTTTTGAAATCTGTGACCAAGACCACAACGGATACATAGACTTGAACGAACTAAAAGAAGTTCTTATCGCTCTTGGACAAAAAAACGCAACTGATAAACAAGCAGCAGAGTTGATGAAACAAATGTACGACGCGTCATAAATTATTACTAACAACCTAAAGAGATTCAGACGGTAACGGTTTGATAGATTTTGAAGAATTTAAAGAAGCGATGGCTTCTTGGATCATGTAGGTTTTTTTCAGGCTGGAATAAATGTGCAGTATATATTAGAGAAACAAAAACTATTTACGAGCACGTTTTGTAACAGGCTCGGAAACGTCATCGTCATCATCATCATCTACTTCGTCGTCAATAATGTCATCTTGTTCGTCCTCGTCGTTACTGTCGCTCTCTTCTGCTGCTGCGCTCGGTGCTGACTCTGTTGGCGTACCCAGTATTCTTGCCATTTCTTCTCTTTCCCATGGTGACAACTCACTTAACTTGGCCATTGTAGCTTGTTCATGCTTTTTGATGGCTTCGTGGAATTCTTTTGTTGGATAGTCTATCGCTATCTTATCTTTAACAACAGTCAACGTTGGTGTGTCAGCGTAGCATTTGATAATTTTTCTTCTAAGCCGAACGTCATCTGTTGCTACAATGTAACGAGCTCTATTGTTATTATTCTTTGATAATTCTCCAAGGCTTTCTAATATGCTGTTGTTTGCTTTTTGTTTCACGTTCCACAGCTCTTCTCGTTTAAATTGCTTGCCAACTAATTGTTTTACATCGTTTTCGATTTGTTGTCGTTTGGGTTTTTGAAATTTCTTTGCTAGTACTACCGCTTCTATATATTGGTCTCCGAAACTACGTAGATATGATAGCACCTCTTGTGTTGTATCTTTACATATGTTAAATGCGTGTTAAAAATTATTACACAATGAATACTTTGCTTTCCGAATCATTAGTTTAAGACCTGCTTCTAGTTCTACCTTGTTCTCCACTACATCTATTAGGAACTGTGCATCGACTGCACATTAGAAAATGAAAATTGTTCATACATAAAAACTTGTATGGCTCTTTGTAGCCGAAAGCTTTGTATAGTTTGATTGCTTTTAAGACCTTTTTGAGTACCGTTACTCTTTTGCGTCCTTTCTTTTCTTCGGTAGATGCTTCCTCACGCTTACGTATCCTCACCATTTTGTTTGAAGTTACACAAAAGTCTACTACGCTGTACAGAATGGAGAAAAGTTTTATTTAAGTACTATAATAAAGCTAAAACACGCTATAAAGTTAGTTGAGGGTAGAGATTGTCGCTTAATGCATCACAAGGTGATGGTTAAGATCGGCATAATCATACCAAAAGAATAATTTGTTTCATTATTTACATTATCCACAAAAAGTAAATCTGCAGATCTAATCCTCCATCCAACGTGTTGTATCTGCATCATCAGGTTCTATTAAAGGTATTTTTGCCAATTCTTTTGCTCTTTCTTGAGCCGCTTTTGCAAACTCCTTCATCCTAGTATCAGTGGTAACACCATTAGGCCTGATTCCAAATAAATCTCTTTCTGGATTTCCTCTAAGTCCCTTTGCATTAACAAATGATGGCAGTACTAGCATAAGAGATGCAACTGCAATCCCTATGAACACTACGAATAGTACACTATTTAATCTAGTATGCATGTTTGAGTTATTTCGACGGTTTAATCAGTTATGTTATCTTTCGCTTTTGTTTGATGAGGTTTCTGTGATTGGAGCAATCTTTTAATTAGAACTAGCCCAGTCATAATTTATTCACTGTAGTATGATCAACTAAGTTATATAATTATTGGGTTTGAGCTTAGCTACGCAGAGCGTCGTTAATTCGCCAGGTTGTAACATTGCCTGTCACTGACTTGTCACACAATGCATAGGTGTGTACTCATCGTATTACTGCTAGTTACACTAGTTGCCAGCCAAACAGTAACAGACCAAACAAATAAGTTGATTCAGGCATTCGTTGGTCAATACGGTCAAGAGAATCTTTTAAAAAAAGGTTTGTGTGCATGCAAAACAACTAACTCTCCAGCACCATGCTTGCTTTCCAATACATGTTCGAACTGCACTATGAATAGTGGCTGCGTATGGGTATCTGGTAGTGCACCTACAAGTAATCTTTTAAACAGCAAATACTAACATGAAAGGTTTGACTGCCACGAAGAAATCTGACCAGTCACAGATTCTTAACTACAACGGTGTCAGTTTTTGTTGGAGTGGTGGCTTTGGAGGTGCGAGTGATCTTGTGTTGGATGACATTGAAAATTTGAAATTTGAAAAAACAAAAATCCAGGCTACCATCTACTTCAACGACTACAGCTATGGAAATTGCAACGTGCGTGGTGGCGTCACATTAATACTGATCTGTACAATCCCTGCTTTAACATGCTTGGTACTAACAGTAGTATGCTGTTGTATTTGCATTTGTTGTAGACGTGTATAAAGGCATAACATTATGATCTTGCATCTACGTGGTCCACTCACTGTCAGTGCTAGTTCCGACATTCTCCGCTGTCACTTTTGACATTCTGGAACAACTACCGATGCAACGCAACATACTCGCTCTGTTGGTTTTCGTTACAGTGGCAGTTGTGGCTCGCAACTATAATAGCACAGGCGAGCTAGTACAGCGCCTAACCGAGTTGTACGGTGTTCAGAAACTAAACGCATCTCTTCCCTGCATTTTGCGACAAGGATGTCATAATTGCACTGCAAATCTTGGTTGTGTTTGGGTGCAAGGGAGTGATACCACTGGACTAGTTATAAAATCGCACAACTCCTCCCGAGAAATTGTCAGAGCCTTCAATGTTGACTTTTGTTGGTTTGGAAATGTTGCCGGAGCAAACAAAAAGGGTTTGGATAGATTCAGTACACTACGTAGCAAAGAGGACACGTTCATTCAAGTCACTATTCCATTCACAGATTTCTATTGGGAAAGATGTTCTCGCAAAACTGGTGGTCTCCTCATATTCACAGCCGTTTTACCCGCTATTATAACGATATTCTGTACAGGCCTCTGTTTAGTGGGTTTGTGCATAATATCTAGGTCACAATAAACTGAGCTCAACGCCTTGTAAACAGTAAGCTTCAAACCGTTACACGATTTTTTTGGTCAACTAAACTCAAACTAAAAGTTGAAGCCTGCGTGCGAGGAAGTCCGACTGAAAAAACTTAAACAACACTCACATACATAATGACAACTACAACACTCAAAAGGTCGTACGATACGTTTTTACGAGGCGACGCTATGGACGATGAAATTATGGGCAATACTGGTTCACCAACTGCAACATGCTCTAATGTAAAGTTTGTATTCAATCCGCAACAACAAATACAACAATTCCACCAACCAGACGAGGTTCCTGTAACTTTAACGAATGTACGGGAAATGATTGAAAGACCGTTAAAGCGCAGAAGAGACGTTAGCCCTCAACAACTACTCCAACAACATCATGAAGAGTCGGCTACACCTCCTCGTACAAATGTATTGATAAATACACAACAAAACCCGTTACAGTATTCTTCGCCACATAGAATCAATCACTTCCCAGAGGCGCAAGATTTAGGCAAGAGTGACGCCAAAGATTTTGTTAGTTCGTACAAGAACCAAAGACGGAAACATCAAAAAGAAACACCATCAAAACCAAAACAAGTATCATTCTCGGAAGATGAAGTCAAGTACATTATCGAGATGCGCGAGAGACAAATCAGAGAAGAGTACAACCGAATTCTTTCAGAATTACTTGCAGAACAGTTCAATCAGTTTGCAAAGTTCAACCAAGATTGTATCTCAAGACAATTCAAGAACAGCGACTTCAGCTACACTAGTTAAATACACACATGTAAAAATTCATTTATTTATTAACTTTGGATCTTTGTTGAACTCTAACAAACACTTAGTCTTTAACGACAAAGTCTTTATGGAAACCTTCATGAATTTGTTTGATCTTCATCAAGGAATGAATCCTAAATATGCACGTTAGAAATGGCTAGTCAACTAATAGCATCAACCAATCTCGGGCTTTGGCGCCAACAAACTTCAAAACATTTTCTGTTGACCGGTAAAAAAAAGACAAACACGAACACACAGTGTGACGACAACAGTCCAACAAACAATACACTTTTTTTCGTCGATATCACACGTTTAACTCGCTATAACACCTGAAATGTCGGACATCACACAAATTTTATTGTCTGCTAGTGGACAAGACCAAGACGCACGGACAAAGGCCCAAGCCACACTGGAAGATGCACAAAAGAAAAATTTACCTATTTATTTGATCACACTCGTTACTGAATTGGCAAATGAGTCCAAACCACCCGTTGCAAGACAAATGGCGGGTCTCTTGCTAAAGAACGTTTTCAATTCACGTGATGTAGCACTCAAACAAACACTAGCACAACAGTGGACACAGTTAACCGACGAAGTGAAACAAAATATTAGAAACCAAGTTCTACAAACACTTCATTCACCAACTGCTGAGGTTAGAAAGACTTGTGCGCAAGTATTGGCTCAATTGGCCTCTATTGATCTCCCACAAGGACAATGGGTTGACGTTGTTAATTCGCTTTTGACTAACGTTCAACGCCCTTCGACACCATTTGGAGTAGAGTCATCGTTAACCGCTTTGGGTTTCATTTGTGAAGAGACAAAGGCTCCTATTCTTCAACAACAATCACACTTGATTTTAACAGCAGTAGTCCAAGGAATGCGCGCCGAGCAAACCAACGAAGAAATCAAACTTGCAGCAACAACTGCTCTATTGAACGCTCTCGAGTTTGTCAAACAAAACTTTGAACAAGATCAAGAAAGAGACTATATAATGAAGGTCGTCTGCGAGACAACTCAATCCGCAAACATGCACGTAAGAAGACGCGCGTTCGAATGTTTGGTAAAGATCGCGCTCTTGTACTATCACAAACTCAAGCCATACATGGAAGCCATTTTCACTATTACACTAAAGGCTGCAGAACAAGACAAGGAAGATGTCGCACTACAAGCAATTGAATTCTGGTCAACAGTCGCAGAAACAGAAGATCAAATCATAGAAGACAATGAGATCGCAGAAGATAACGACCTTCCACCACAACGTGAATACTTCCAATTCATCAGATCCGCACTTGCACCTCTATGCAAACTATTGACTGGACTATTGACTCGTCAAAAGGAAGGAAGCGAAGACGACGAACTCACAGTAAGTTCATCTGCTGGTACTTGCTTGGCACTCGTAGCCCGTGTAGTTCGCGATGAAATTCTCAAGGAAGTCGTTCCATTCGTAACAAGCAACATCAACTCTGGCGACTGGCGTCTACGTGAAGCAGCCACTCTATGCTTTAGTGCTATTTTGGACGGTCCATCAACCAATGAAATGTCAATCTTAGTCCAAGGAGCCATTCCAGTCATGATTAACCACGTAAAGGATCCAGTAGAGATGGTCAAGGACACAACTGTCTTCACCATTGGTCGTATTGCCAAGTTCCATCCAGACACCTTGATTGGACAAACCAACATTTTAGATCAAGTTCTAAATGCCATTGGTGTCGCTATGATGGATGATTCCAAGGTTTCTGCCAAGGCATGCTGGGCTCTTCACAATATTGCAGAAGCATTTGAAGAAATCCAAGAAGAAGATCAACAAACATACCCACTCTCTAACAAGTACGAGGTTTTGATCGGAGCTCTTTTCAAGACAGCCGATCGCGACGATGTAACCGAAGACAACTTGAGAATCAACGCATACGAAGCTTTGAGTGCCCTCATTGGCAGCGCAGCAAGAGATACTTTCGAATTCCTAGACACCAAGGTCATTCCAGAGTTGTTAGTGAGACTAGAAAGAACTATCACTCCTCAACAAAATGCAGATTTGGAAGACATCAACATGGTTCAAGGTCTATTGTGCGGTGTACTTCAATCATTGACCAACAAGTTGGGCGATCGCGTTCGCAAGCACGCTGATAACATGATGGTATTGTTCCTACGCATCTTCCAATCCAAGAGCGCTAGCACCGTCCACGAAGAGACTTTGATGGCCGTAGGTGCACTCGCCAGTGCTTTGAGCTTTGACTTTGATAGATATATGAAGGCATTCGCTCCATTCCTCTACAATGGTCTCCGTAACCAACAAGAAGAACAAGTCTGCTCCGTATCGATCTCTATTCTAGGAGATGTTTGCGCAGCTCTTGGTGACAAGATCGCTCCATACTGCAACGATATCATGACTATCCTGTTGCAAAACTTGCACAGTCCACAATTGAGCAAGAACATCAAACCACCAATTATCGCAGTGTTTGGTGACATTGCTTTGGCAATTCAAGGAGAGTTCGAGAAGTACCTTCAATACGTTGGCATCGTTCTCAAACAAGCTTCTGAAGCACAAGTCGACGACAAGGTTCGCTCTGATGAAATGATCGAATACTTGAACATGTTGCGCGAGAGCATCTTTGAGGCATACATTGGTATTCTACAAGGTCTCAAGAAGCAAAAACCACAAGCGTTCAACAACTATGTTGACCAACTTGTATCATTCCTACGCGTCGTTTCTCTAGACGAGAATGTAGATCAAGAAGTGTTCAAGAACGCAGTTAGCGTAATTGGAGATTTGGCCAACGTCTACGGAATGAAGATCAAGAACTTGTTATCGCAAGACTTCATTATGAGCTTAGTCAACGATGCCTGCACTAGTGGAGACAAGGAGACAAAGAAGGTTGGGCAGTTCACCAAGAAGCAACTCAAGAAGATCCAAATCGGATCTGGATAAGATATAGCGGTCTCTTTTGACTGCACTGGATCGATTCGAATGGAATCGAAATGATACTATAAGATAGATTGATAATTGATATGACAAACAACCGATTAAGTTTGGCCTGATTGTGATGAATTGATTAAACTGATATAACTGATTTTAAATTTATGCTATTGACGCATGTAGTTCTGTTACATTTGTGTTTCTCTTCTTTGTTTCAAAATCGACTAATAATTCATTGTTGTGGACCAATTCCTTGAATAGGTGGTTGTATCTTGCTGGATCACCTTCTGTTGGTGGGAAAATACGTGTATACTCTCTTGTTCTATGTAGTTCGTCTTCTGCTTGATGTATAACATAGTGATCTGGACTCAAGCGGTGGCTATCATACTTGAGTAGCGCTTCTACTTGATTTTCATAGTTTTGTCGTTCATAGGGCACCATTCCAAGTATATGGAACGATTCAGTTAGAACCTGTTCCTTAATCTTTCTATCTAACGGTGATGATACAGATAAAGATGGCATAGTGTTCACTTCTATCAACCATGGTTTCAAATTGGTATCGAACATGACATCAAAACCATACAATTCAAAACACGAGTTTTTGTGAGCACTCCTTTCTTCCATACGTTGTCTAATTAATCCTTCTACACTAATCATTGTTTTCACAATCAAATCATGAATTTCACTCCAAAGTTTTTCATGTTTTTCTACCCCTACTTCTGCTTCCATATACTTTTTCAATGCTTTTACACTCCACTTGTGACCAAAGTTGTCATCAGTTGCGTCCTTGTTTTTCACAAATTCGGAACTATATCTATTTAGTGAATAGTTGGTCAAATGGGCCAATCTAGTATCAATAGTATCGTTATTGTACTGTTGAGTCGCAAATCGTACTAGGCCATCTTGATGAATATACAATTTTAGAGGATCAACAGATGATGCCAAAACGTACAACCGTAAATCAAACTTGTGTCCATTAATCAAGTATGGATTGTGAATATAATCTTGTACTAGACAATTCTTTGGTATTGGGTCAGTTGGTCGCATCAACGATATTCCTCTACCACATGACGAGTTGAAAGGTTTCATAATGAAAATATCAGATGTATTCGCTTTTGCGATACGATTCTGGAATCGTTGTAAATCAAAATCCAATAAAAAGGTTTCTGGGAAAAACCCATATTCCTCTCTTCCATGTTTGTACAAGGCTCTTGTTAAATGAATATTTAAAAAATCTTTTCTTCCTAGATTGGATGACCCAGGGAAGTGATTCACCTTTTGGAATTCGTTAATGTACTTGTATTGCTCGGGTTGTAAATGTCTTCCCCAAAATATATTCCATCGAATGTCTAACAACTCTTTGGCTTCCTCTGTGTTTGGGTCGATGATACCTCCTACATCGTAAGCAGATCCTACACGGATAAGACCTGCTCCTAGGAACGAGTTACGAAGGGATGAATAGTGATAATTGTTTAGTTTAAAGTTTGGATGTTTTTGAATGACTTCAAGATAGTTGGTATGCGTTATTTCTTGTGCATTTTCATCTGGTACGAATGAAATGGTAGCTGGTCGGTTGGAACCATACTTTTTGAACAAAGATGGTGTGATTTTGTATTTGTAGTTGGTAATGTCGAGTGTTTCTGGTCCAATTTCTGATATAGTCGTTAGGATGGAACGTTGGGGTAGTTCTGGCTGGTATTCGAGGATGTCATCTGCTGGTAAAGTTTGGGCATTTACCGAGTTGTATCGTACAGTGAGACACCTAAGGCTTCGTTGTGCTCTGAGCGCATGTCTCAACATTGTTTTCACACTGTTTGAATTTGGACCCTAAAAATTACAAAGAAATTCTCACCTTTTCTTCATGGCCACCAAAACCGATAAGCGATGGTTCGTATTGTTTAACGCAGAGGGAGCAGAATTATTCAGTCGAGCAGGACAATTTGTCGAATATGAACGTCGCAATCACACATACACAACAACACAAGTAAAGGCACCTGATTTGAACCACAAATCAGTGCTTGGTACCTTGTTTAATATATCGCACTCGACATGTTCGCATTCGGTACAAACACTGGTCACCAAAAGTACCACAGTCGATAATGAAAACAGATTCACAGCCCTACACTTTTTGCCAATCTATGACGCCGAAGAATCCACAAAACTTATCATGATCATGTTTATTGCACAGGAAAGTGCAACGAATAACAAGGACTATGTAACGAGTACGATTGTCAAACACTCTGTCGAGAGTATTCTTCACACTGTTCATACATTTATGAAACTATTACTAGGAGAGCTAAAACACTCACATGTTCATGGATCAGAAGTATCTGGTTTCAAAAGACGTGTACAATATCTAGGAGAAGTCATTGATGCGCTACTAGTTAGTGACCAATCAGAACGTGGTTTAGATCTTGCAACGCGCATGCAAGTTTCTATTTCACAACCTATACAGATACTATCTTTCAAATGTTCATCACTAGGAGAAAAAGGACTCAAGAAACTAGTACAATCGAAACTACAAAAATATGCAGAGTTTTGGAGTGTCACACACGTTGCATTGTACACAAAGAAATGTTTAATAACAGGAACAAGTGAATGGTTAGCCCAATCATCATCAGAACTATGTACATTAGGTTTGTTCTTGTTATTCCTACCTGATGCAACCGCTCGTGATATTCCAATACATTACAGAAATCATGCGGCAAGATTGGTTACTGTACAACTAGATGAACTTACAGAACTAGTAATGATATGTGGATCTTCACCAAGTGTACATCAAGTTGTTAAAAATATTGTTACTGATGATTTGGAGTGGGAGTTTATATCACGTATCAGGAGACAATTTAACAACCAACTTGTCAAAAATTTAAAATTTGATCCTAGTTTGTATTGTTTCTTACTTGTGGATAGACAAGGAGTAGGAGAAGAGGGTATGAAAGAGAATTCATACTTTGTATACGAGACAGTGGCAGTACCTAGTTATTTTGAAGAATCTGCTCATGTTTCTACACAAGTGTTACCACCATCACAAGCATTGGAGAATGCAATGTTGGAGTTTTACATCACTACAGCAACAAAAGTGTTTCAATCGCATAGGCATTTGAGTAGTGATGTTCCTGCGAAGAAAGAGTTGATTCAAGTGAACGAGAGTTACATGTTAACAAAGAACTTTGCCATGTGTGCGATAAGAAAAGGTCAACGCGAAATCTATTGTCTATTTGATATTGCGTTACCACATTACGCATTAATGGGTGTAACGAAAGAGATTTTTGAAATGTTACAAGGTAAAATTGGGATTTAACCATTTTTATTGTAGTCTTTGTCTTTTGTATCTTGTGTCTCCTTTTTGTTCTGTCTTTTCTACTGGCTCAACTAGTCTTCTTACTCTTGCACCAAAGGCCAAACCAACAATTACCATCTTTTCAAAATCGACACTTGATTGTTCTGATATCTTACATACTCTAAGTTCATCAGGCATCTCCTTTTTTCTGTAATTTCTAAATGCCTTTTCCAATTTGACATTAATATCCATTCTAAATGGTTCATAGTTATCTTCTGCACCATCTTCGTGTTCCCATGTTACTCGAACCTTCTTTTTAGCTTGCTCTTCTTGGACCAACTTTTCTCTTGCTCGTTCAATAATCTGTTCTTGTGCTTCAGTTCTACAATACGCATCTTCGTAAAAGTTGGCATCAACTGGATTAAATGATCCAACAACTTGTGTACCTGGATTTACAGTTAACCATGAGATGTGTCCTACTAGTGTAGAACGCGATGGATCTGTGTTGTCGATGATAGGAGCTAAATCATTACAAGAGACAATAAATTCTGGTCTATGAGCTCTATCGACTTTGTCTCTAGTGTACTCTAACGCTTTAATGTAACGATGGGACATGTAGCGTGGCGTATATCGATGCTTGAAAGGCACAAATAGCGATACATAGTCAGTTGCTGTTTTGGTCCATACTGTGCGTTCGCTTTCTTCCTTGGGATCGATATTCTCAACTTGTAGTTCCAGCATGGCAATATGATTTGGTCTGTGATCGTTGGTACCTGGTAATCCAATTTCTGTGTATGCTTCACGTTTTCCATATGCTAATCCTTGTTCTAATAATAGTAATCTAGCTAAGCCATGATATTGTTTGAAATGTCTCTTTGGCATTGTTCGACACTCTCCTGATAGTATACCAACCTGAGTAAACGCAGCAGTAGTCATGATTTCTCGATTCTTAACTAGTGCACGATCAAATCCAGGTACACCCACTCGGAACCCTCTTTTAGCGTACTTGTATAGTCGTAGTTCATAAGTCGTTGATTGTCTAGAGGTATCAACCAAATTCATATGAGTTTTTATCGCTCTTCTAAACCGTGGTAAACACCACACTACTGCTCCATCATAACCCACACAACATGAATCCAAATCAAATCCCATGAGTATTTCTGATGGTGATTTGTATATTCTTAAAATAACTTGAATAGGCCGAATTGGATATCTGAAATGGAACGTTACTGCTGTTTTCGATCGAATGATACATATATCTGTCTCATCAAATTCTGCCTCATTAATGTTCTTCTCATAGGGTTGAATCAAACTAGGATGCGAGTAGTACTTCTCTTGATGTTCACGTTTCAAATTTTCTTTGAACAAGTTGTATAGTTCAATAATCTTTTTTTCTGCCTCTTGTTCATCACATGCGTATAAAAACAAATCAAGATCTCCTCCGTTGTAGCAACTCTGCGCATAGTATGTAACTAGTTTGTGGTTCAGTGTTCTTGGTGGTCTGTGTCTATGTACATAATGTAACTTTTCTCTTTTGACCAAATCGGACAATGATTCCCTGTCGTCATCTTCATCATCTGTAAATATGTCGTCATCATCTTCTTCGATACCCAACAGTCCCATCACAGTCTCACCTTCTCTACCATGATCTAGTTCATCTCTTAGAGCTCTACTATGTTGATCGACATTCACTAGAGCAGCAATGATACTTCCACCTGCAACAAACATGTTATTCCAATTTGCATTGTTCAACATGCCACTCGAGAAGATCTCAAACTGTCTTGAAAATTGGTCAAAAGTTCCGCAGATATCTGGCCTTGGTGGTGTACCCAAGTTTGTTTTCATATTGTTGACACCTTCTAGTTCCCAGTACGACGGCTCCATGACACCACGGAACATTGTACCATCTTCCAAATTGAATAGTAAAGGTATACTCAATGGTGGCGCTTCCAGCGAGAATGAATCTATAATCTCGAATAGTGGTAATAAATTCAAATACGGATCTGATAGTAGTGGATTGTTTCGATCTTGAATGAACAGCGCTCTATAGGTATCTTCTATCTGCTTCATCTTGATGTTTTCTTCTCCAATTGTTTCTATTGGATATCGTGTAGGATCAAAATATTGAAGAAGGGGTTGTAATCGATAAAACTTTGCCTCTTCATGGATTTGATTGCGAATAGAAACTTGTTTTGGAAAATGATCAGTACGACCTGTCATCAAAAACTCGTGGATATATCGAAAAGTAGTTGGGTCGCGATCGATAAATGTTGGTTCTATTGGTTAGTATTTTGTGCATTCTTATACCTGTTCGTGCATAGTCAATCAAATCGTACAGAAGAGATTGTCCTTGTCGGAGTATGTACACTGAATCGATTTTGAAAAGAACGCCTCCAATGTTGAACTCTAGATGTGCGTCTCCAATGTATTCTTTTAACAACTCGTCGCGTTTAGATTTAGCGTTATGGTACTAAATGTTAACTCTTTTTCGAAATATTATTACCTTTTGTGTAACATTGTTCAGTAAATGGTTGAAAAAGTCATGATCTGTGTGTCGTTGTTGAATGCTCAACTTTTCAAATTCTATCAAAAACCCATCATTGTTTTTTGTTTCGATATGATCTTCAACTACACGATACTTTCTTTCCTGTGTATTTCGTAGTCTGATTAACAGTCGTAAGTGAGCGCTTAATCTTTCTGTTCCATAGTACTGACTCTCTGCTAAGATTTGTCTCATGTGTGCCAAGCTGTACTCTGGGATTCCAATGCACGATACTTTTCCAGTGCGCAAGTGATCGAGAATGACAGAAAACCATCTTGGGTCGCGGTCAATGTATAATGCACCACTTTTGTCGCGATCTACTGGTAATTCTGTTGACACTAATGCTGAGAGTAACGTCTCTTGATTTGTTAGTGTTTTTAAACTCGTCGCGAATAGCGTATTCGAAACATTGATAATGATTGGCGTCTGTTCTTTGATAGCAAGCTCTTTGTCCTAATAATTAATAAAACAGGTAGTACTAATACATTTTGTGCACCATCCATCCTAGATAGCCATTCTATTTCGTACTGCACTGCTTGCAGTTCTTGTTCAATACCATGAACCTTTTCTATCTGTTTCCACCGCTCTTCCTCAAGACGAAGACGGTGTGAGATGTTGTGTGGTTTCATGGATCTTTTTGGAATCTAAAAACAAGATATTGATAGATTTGGTAATTGGCACATCGCGTTTACAACTAATTTGCATTTGCTAACACCCGGTTTACATTGGAATGCAGCTAAAATGACAAGATGAGATACGCATAAACGTTGAACTTGCTCACAAAACGTCAAGCTCAATATTAGACGCATCTATTGGCAGATCCAAGGCGGATTCCATCTTTTCTGGTACGCTACTATCAGCTTGACTTGCCAACGATGGTCTTTTTCTCGACCAGTCGTACGTGGATTCTTCCTGCACTCGCATCTCATATTTTTTACTTTTGTCCACTGGAAAGAATATTCCTTGCAGAATTTGTATGAGTCCAATGTACACGACGTTGGTAATAATGAAGAATATTGGAATGCTAACAAATATATCTAGTCCTAAACCAATTCCAGATCCAAGCAACCATTGCGTATCAGAGGATCCAAAATGTCCAGTATCGAATTTGATTCCATAAATGATTAACACAACGCTAAGAGTGATACAATAGACCATACAGATTGAAAAATCAACTATTATGAACCACCTTGGAAATATGAACTGACTTTTGAGTGTCTCTTTGATGGGATCCATTATCTTTGAAATCAACGATTTCTTTTTCAATTTCTCAAACATTTGCTCATTCATAAAGTTGGTTGCTATAGCTTGTCTACGCGTCATTTGAAGTGCATCATCTGTTGGAAAGGGTGTAGCTGATGGTCGCAATGGACTATCAGGAGCGATGCCATGAAATTCTGATGATGTTGAATCTTGACTATCTCTGCGTAGTGGTTGTACATAGAAATTCTTGAAGAGTAGTATCGCTGCAAAAGTGCATAGTATGGCCATACCAGTGACAGACAGTGATACTACCATCAGTTTACCAAACCACTCATTACTCACTGGTATGAGTACACCAATCACAATACTTCCAACTACTCCCAGAATCCATCCAATAACAGCACTCGATATCAATAGTACTAATTGTACGGTGCTACCTCTCCACTTTTCTATCGTACCTTCTTGTAGTTTTTCATATCGTAGTCTGAAAAACGTAATAAATAAAAATCCAGTATATACTAATATTCCAACTGATACAATAATCCACTGACATAGCCCAACAAAGAGTTGCATCCATAATCCTGCGAGTACCGCTAGTACAACTAATAGTCCAACATAGACAGTACTTGTGATAATAACCAGTAGTACTCCTTGCCATGATGCTCTTGTACTAATACTCTTGATACCAGTAACAATTTTGTCTGATATTTTATCTAGTTTATCCAATATTCTTTTGGTACATGCTATAGATTTACGCTTCTTTTCACTGGTTGGTATCTCTAATGATGGATCAACACGTTCAATACTAGTCCATGGTTTTGTTCTACTAAACAAGAATATAAATAGTGTGACGAATGGTGCTTGAATGAGTGCACTTATCGCTCCTGA